>JAEEGL010143648.1_pt1 | contig 12612 bp, 10 predicted proteins | sample 9134231 | NCBI WGS metagenome assembly JAEEGL01 (sample SAMN16246548, study PRJNA631951) | gut metagenome | biome: gut microbiome; feature: rumen; material: fiber-attached | host: Bos | place: Iran: Karaj | collected 2018-10
TCCAGCTGCTTGGGCGCCTGGGCCCCCGCGCCGCAGATCGTCATCACCTTCGCGCCTTCCCGGGCCAGCAGCCGGATGGCGATGCCGCCGGACGCCCCCGTGCGCATGGTGCTGATCTCGGTGCCGTCCGCGACAGCGATGGGGAGCTTGGTATCCGGATCGTTCAGGATGATCGTGACGCTGGCCCGGGGCAGCCCCTTTTTGTAATTCATGGGCCCGCTCCCGATCCACTTGATGCCCGCCAGGCCGTACTCGCCGCCCACGTAGCCGGGCATGGCGTTGATGCGGCCCATCCGGTTTTCGTCCTCCACCGTCTTGCCCCAGCGCAGCACGCACTTGCCGGGATTGATGACGTCCCCCCAGGTGTTCAGCATGTACACGTTCTCCACATCCCGCATGGCCGCGCGCATGTCGAGCACGCCGCACTCCTCCATGACCCGGTTGTTCATAAAGAGCAGATTTACGTTCATGATAAACTGCCGGGAATTGTCCCGGCGCTCCTTTCTTCCGGCCCGCCCGGACGCCCGGCGCGGGCTTGACTGCCATTATCTTACCAAAATCGCGCGCTTCCGTCAAGAAAGCCTGTCCTGCCGCCTGCGGCCGGCGCGTGAACGCGCGGGCCCTTCGGTCAAAACCCGTGGGCTTTGATTCAGAGGAAAGGGAAAACGCGGTCTGCTGAAACTCCCGCGGGATTTTCCGGGCGCAAACCCGACTTGCGGGCGTTGATTTCCACTCGGGCGGGCAGGCCCGCCCTCTGCGAAAACCCGCATGCGCCGGCAAAGCCGGTACATGTGTCTGAAAACAGCGTAAATCAATATGCTTCCGCTACTGTTTCCTTCTTTTTTCAATTCCCGCGTTTGCCGTGTCCTGCCGCCTGCGCCGCAGGGCGATGATGCCCGCGCCCATGGTCAGCGGGAACCCGATGGCCGCCAGCAGCCCGACGCGGATGTACCCGTTGCCGCCGAAGGCGGCGGCCAGCTCCGCGCCCGCCCTCTGCGCGCCGCCGGATACGAGCCCCACCAGCCCCGGGCCCACGGAACAGCCCACATCCCCCGCCAGCGCCAGCACGGCGAACATGGCGGTTCCGCCCATGGGGCACCGCACGGCCGCCAGGCTGTACGTGCCCGGCCACATCAGCGCCACGGAGAAGCCCGTCAGCGCGCAGCCCGCCAGGGACAGTATCGGCCACGGCGAAAACACCGTCAGCAAATAGCTGAACACGCACAGGCACGCGGAAAACAGCAGCGCGCGGGATATGTTTATCCTCGCGCCGAAAATGCCGTACAGCAGCCGCCCCAGGCCCATCATCGCCGCGAAGGCGCAGGGCCCCAGCAAATCGCCCATGGCCTTGGAGACGCCCAGCCCCGCCTCGGCGAACATGGAACTCCACTGCCCCATCGCCTGCTCGGAGGCCCCGGCGCACAGCATCAGCACCAGGAACATCCACAGGATGCCGGAGGAGAACAGCGCCCGGAGGGAAGCCGGCTGCTCGTCCCCGGACACGGGGGGCAGCGGCACCCGGGCAAAGAAGATCAGGTTCCCCAGGGGGACAACCGCCCACAGGATGGGCAGCCAGTGCCAGCGCTCGATGCCCACGGCGGCAAAATACAGCGTGGAGAGCAGCACCACGCCCACGTGACCCCAGCAGTAAAACGAGTGCAGCAGGCTCATGGAGCTTGCCTTTTCCCGGGTGGGCAGGGATTCCACGATGGGGCTGATCAGCACCTCCAGCAGCCCGCCGCCCACGGCTGTCAGGAACATGGCGATCAGCAGCGCCGCGTAGGCGTCCGCCATCACCCGGGGCAGCACCCCCATGAGCGCCAGGCCCGCGGTGGACGCGCACCCGCTGACAAGCAGCGCCCGCCTGTACCCGATGCGCACGGCGTATTTCGCCGATATGAGGTCCACCAGAATCTGCACGAAGAAGTTCGCGAACACCAGCAGCCCCAGCTTTTCCAGGGAAATCCCCAGCCGGGTGTTGAAGGTCACGAACAGCAGGGGCGCCAGGTTGTTCACGATGGCCTGCACGATATAGCCGATGTAGCTGGCCGCCTGGGTGTGGCGGTATGTGTATTTCGCGGACATGGGTTTCCTCTCTACTGCTTTTTGGCCGCGCTCGCGCGGCGCTTGACGTACTTGGGCTTATCCTGGGCGAAGCGCACGTCCCGTGGTCCTTCCTTGGCGGCGTCCACCAGAAACGCGGAAAAGCGGCGGATTCCCTGCATGAAGCGCTCCGACTTCTGCCGCCTCGCCTCGCCGTCATTGATGGCCGCCATGTCGGACAGCGCCTTCTCCCACTTGCCCGTGGTGACGGCGGACGCGATCTGCTCCGGGGCGATGGCGATGAGCTGCCGCCCCTTTTCCGTGGAAACGATGGTCCTGCCCCGCCGCTGGGCGTAGCCCATCATGATCAGCCGCTCGATGGTGGCCGCCCGTGTGGCGGGCGTGCCCAGCCCGGAGGACTTCATCTGCTCCCGCAGCGCCTCGTCCTCCAGGTCGCGCCCGGCGTTCTCCATCATGCTCAGGATGGACGCGTCCGTGTGGGGCGCGGGGGGCTTCGTCCTGCATGCCTTTATCGACGTCTTCTCCACCCTGCGCGCGTCGCCCTCCGCCAGGCGCGGCAGCGGCGGCTCCTTTTCCGCGTCTCCGCCCTTCTCGTCCCGGAACAGCGCCTTCCAGCCCTCCTTTAAGGGCATGGAGCCCGTGGACTTGAACGTGTGCCCCCCGCACTGCGTGAGCACCGCGGCGGACTCGTACTCGTAGGAGGGATAGTGCGCCGCGATGAGCCTGCGGACGATCAGGTCGTACAGCTTCGCTTCGTCCGCGGACAGGCCCGAAAGGTTCGGCCGCTTGTCCGTGGGCACGATGGCGTGGTGATCGGAAATCTTGCCGTTGTCGTAAAACCGCCGGGAGTGCATGGCGCGGTTCATCTCCGGCGCGGCGACGAACCCGGCGTAGGGCTCGGGCAGGCCGCCCAGCGCCGCGCGGATCTTCGGGGCCATGTCGTCTGGCAGATAGCGGCTGTCCGTGCGGGGATACGTCACCAGCTTGTGTGTCTCATACAGCGCCTGGGCCAGCTTCAGCGTCTTGTCCGCGGAAAAGCCGAAGCGCCGGTTGGCCTCCCGCTGCAGGCTGGTCAGGTCGAACAGCTGCGGCGGCGGCACGGATTTCTTCTCCCGCTGGCTGGATGTCACCACCGCTTCCCGGCGCGCCACCTGCTTTCGTACCTCCTCCAGCGCCTCCTTGTCGAAGCTGCGCAGCTCCTTCGTCTCCGGGTCCATCCACAGCCCGGAATAGTCCCCGAAGTCCGCCTTCAGTTCCCAGTAATCCCTGGGCACGAATTCCGCGATCTCCCTGTCCCGCTTCACGATCAGGCTCAGCGTCGGGGTCTGCACCCGCCCCACGGACAGGTGCGCGTTGTAGCACAGGGAAAACGCCCGGGAGGCGTTCATGCCCACCAGCCAGTCCGCCTCGCTGCGGCATCGGGCGGATTCGTACAGCGCGTCGTAATCGGAATCCGGCCTGAGCTGGGCAAATCCCTGCCGGATGGCCTGGTCCGTCATGGAGGAGATCCACAGCCGCTCCACGGGCTTCTTGCAGCCCGCCATCCGGTAGATGTACCGGAAGATCAGCTCCCCCTCCCGGGCGCTGTCCGTTGCGCAGATGACGGACGCGGTGTCCTTGCTGTTCATCAGCTTTTTGACCACGGAAAACTGGGATTTCGTCTTGGGCAGCACTTTCAGGGGGATATTCTCCGGGAGCATGGGCAGATAGTCCATGCTCCATTTTTTATAGCGCTCCTCGATCTCGTCCGGCTCGCACAGGCTCACCAGGTGCCCGATGGCCCAGGTGACCACGTACTCATCGCCCTCCAGGCAGCCCTCGCCCCGCCGCTTCACGCCCAGCACCCGGGCGATATCCCGCGCGACGGACGGCTTTTCGGCCACCACCAGCTTGCGCATCCCGCATCACGCTCCCCCACCGATCATCCCAGGTCCGGACGGGCCATTACAGGCGCGGAGCGGCACCGCCGCTCCGCGCTCCCGTCTTCCTCCGCGGCTCAGATCTCCCGCCGGATAGGCTTCAGATCCCCGCCGAATCCGTACAGCGCCGCGTCCTGTACGCGGAACACCAGCATGACCCGGCCCCTGTCCTTCAGTTCCGACAGCGGCCTCATAAAGCGCAGCCGCCACAGGTTCTCCCCCGCCGCCTCCATGGCGCAGTCCTCATAGCCGTATCCCTCCAGGGGCGTCACCCGGCCGTGGATCCAGATGGGCTGGGACACGCACGCCGACACGCTGCCGCAGGGGCCGATCTCCGCCTTGAGGAACACCTCGTCGCCCTCGATGTTCACCTGGCAGGTGGACAGCCGGCCGCCCCGGGCGTCCTTGGGCGCGTAGCCGGCCAGCGCGTCCGGGTCCACGGTGGCCTTCATCAGCGCCGTCTCCCGGAACTTGGTGTGCTGGCCGTTGCCGCCCATGTAGAATATCTCGAAGCGCCCGTCCCTCTCCACCGGCGCGCTGGCGTAGATGCAGCAGCTGTCCTGCACGCCGTCGCCGTACACCCCCATGCCCCGGGGCAGGAAGGGCTTGCCGGACGCCGCCCGGTTCCAGTGCGTCGCGTCGTAGCTGAACAGCAATTCGCAGTCCACGCAGTCGTAGTTTTCCGCCCGGCAGTCCCCGTCGTGAAAGATGGAGCCCAGGCCGAAGTACAGGCCGTGGCGCCGGAACACGGGCATGGAATACAGCTGATCCGCCAGGCCGTCGCCGCGGTAGATCTCCACCGGCGCGGACCAGTGCAGGAAGTCGTCGCTCTCGCACCGGGCGCACAGCCGCAGCCCGCCGGCCTCCCAGGTCCGGGTGATGAGCACGTATTTCCCGCGTCCCTCGTCCCAGAAGGCGAAGTTGTGGGTGTCCCCCGCGGGGCTGTTCTCCGGCCAGTCGATGGGCTCGCGCCAGCGGATGCCGTCCGCGGAAAAGCTCACGGCCATCTTCCCGCTGGCGTCGTGGCGCATCACCATCTTGTAGCGCTTCGCGGGGTCCTTCTCGTGGAAATCCTTGAACACGGACGCGCCGTGGGCGCGGGCGATGATGATATTGGAATCCTTATATCCCCCAAAGTCGCACACGTTCAGCGCCGGCCGGGTCCAGTTTTCCCCGTCCGGGGACACCGCCAGCAGGATGCCGGCCAGCCTCTCCCGGTAGCGCTCCCGAATGTAGAACTCATAGGGCAGATGCACCCGCTCCCCGGGCGTCCTCTCCACCGCCGCGTCGTCCTGAATGAAGCAGGTATAGTAACAGCGGTATTCTCCCGCGTCCTCGTCGTAGAACACGTTGGGATACCCGTTGTCGATGCGCTGCTCCCAGGGCACCCCCGGCGAGAGGAAATACCCCTCCTGCAACAATGCCTTGTTCTGCTTCTTTACGCGCCCGGGCCGAATCTCCATGTTGTCCACCAGTTTCACGTTGTTCGGCGCCAAAAACAGCTGCAGATCCATCCTGTCCATCCTTTCCGTTCCGTCCGTCGTCCCGACAAAACGGCCATGCGGACAAATCCCGCCCGCATGGCCCGTCATCTTCCCCGCGGATCAGAAGCGCTCGGGATAGAAGCGGATATTCGCTTCCTCCAGCCACTTCTCCACGGTGTCGTTGTAGCGCACGTCCTTCTTTTCCTCCAGTGCCGCGTGCTCCAGCTCCTCCCGCACGTCCTCCATGGGGACCGCGCCCGCGGGCACGTCCGCCAGGTATTCCAGCACCAGCAGCCCGTCGCCGCTGCGCACCGGGTCCGATATGCTTCCCGGCGCGGGCAGGGCCATGGCGGCCTCCACGAACTCGGCCGAGAAGGAGCTGCTCTCCTCGCAGACATACATCCCCCGGGACCGCCACGGCTCCGCCGCGAAGGTGCCGTCCCGGCTGTACTCGTCGATCAGTCCGAGGAAGCTCTCCCCCGCCCGGGCGCGGCTGCAGATCTCCTCCGCCCTGGGCGTCAGGGAGGCGTACAGCGCCTCGATCTGCGCCAGGTTCTCCTCGTCGGCGGATTCCTCCAGCCTGGCCATCAGGGCATTGTACTCCGCCACGTCCTCCGGCGCGAAGGCCACCAGCGCGTACCGCACGGCGCGGACGCTGCGGGGGTTCCACAGGATGGGCGACCCCTCCGCCTGGGTGTATTCATACTCGGAATAGTCCGTGGTAAACATCATCTGCTGGGACATGCACAGGGTATTGTAATACGACGCCAGCTCCTCCTCGGACATGGTGATGTCCGCCGTCACGTAGTCGTACAGCCGCCCGCGCCACGCCTGGGCCGTGAGGGATTCCACGATGCCCGCCAGCGTGTACCCCTCGCCCGCCAGGTATTCCAGCGTGCTCTGGGTGACCTCTTCCTCCGTCATGCCCTCCTGATAGCGGTACGCGCGGTAGTAGTCCACCAGCTCGTCCAGCTGCGCCTGGGCGGTCTTCTCCAGCTCCGCCCGGGCCGCGTCGTCCAGCTCGTACACGCCGAACTCCCGCGCCTTGTACGCCAGCACGGCGTCCTCGGCAAGGTCCCGCAGCACCTCCATCTTCAGATCGTCCACGTAGTCCGCGGGGTCGATGCCGAACAGCCGGTAGTAGTACGCCCGATAGCCGTACTCCGCGCTGGCGGCCTCCACGGTCACATGTCCGCCGTCGAACTCCGCCGCGGCGTCCTCGGGGCCCCAGGTGATCCCCAGCCGGTCCCGCAGGGCCGCCACCTCCTGCTCCAGTTCGGCGATGCGCTGATCCCGCTCGGCCAGTTCCGCCTGCAGGCTGGCGATCTCCTCCTCGGGGGTCTGATCCGCCAGGGATACGGGCAGGCACGCCAGCAGCGCGCACAGCGCCAGGGCGACAAGTCGTTTCAAGCCCATGCTCATCCTCCTCTTCTGCCGGTCGAAAACGCATCCGGCGCGCGACGCCCCGCCCGTCAGGCCAGGCCCTCGCCCACCAGCATGCACAGATACGCCGCCGCCGCGTCGAAGCGCGCGTCGTGGAAATGGTCTCCTCCGCCGTACCACTTTTTGCACTTCCGGGCGATCAGCTCGTCGCTGATGCCGAAGTGCCGGGTCAGTTCCTCCAGCCGCGGCGGCTTGAGCACGTTGGGGTTCTGCTTCAGCGGGATGTTCGCCTCTTTGGTGTAATGCTTCAGGGTGCAGAATATGTCGATATCCGGAAGGTCCACCCCGACGCGCTTGAATTCGCTCTTCAGATAGCGCATATCCCCGGCCACGTCGTGGCCGATCACCAGCTTGCAGTCCTTGAAGTCCCGATAGATCTCGTCCGCGCGGGAGGCGAACACGTCCCCGCCGGAGAGCTTGCGCAGCTGCGCGGCGCTGAGTCCGTGCACCTTTTTCGCGTACCGGTTCACGGCCCGGACGGAGAAATACATGTTCTTCCCGCGGACGCGCCGCCCGTCGATGATGAGATACGAAAGCTGGATGATCCTGCTGGGGTGCATGCCGTCCAGCTCCACGTCCAGGGCGATCTGCCTGGGCGGGCGCCTGAATAAATCCTTGAACCAGCTCAATGTCTTACAGATCGGCCGCTCTGCGCAGTCCCTCCAGCGCGGCGATGAGGTTCCGGCGCTGGGTGGCGATGTTCAGTCGCATGTGGCCCTTTCCTTCCTCTCCGAAGCTCGTGCCCTGGGACATGCCCACGCCGCCGACGTCCACAAACCGCCGCATCAGCGCGGCGTCGTCCAGCCCCATGGCCGTGCAGTCCAGCCACATGACGTAGGTGCCCTCCTGGGCGCAGGTTTTGATCTTCGGAATATTCTTTTCGATGTATTCCACGGCGTAGTCCCGGTTTTCCCGGATGTACTCCAGCACGGCGTCCATCCACTCGTCGCCGTGTTCAAATGCCGCGCGCTGGGCCACCATGCCGAATATGTTGGGGCCGGCGTGGCTCAGGCCGATCACGTGGGCGATCTTCTCCCGCAATTCGGGATTCCTGACGATGACGGTGGAAGTGCGCAGCCCCGCGATGTTGAAGGCCTTGGTGGGCGCGTTGAAGGACACCACGTTGTCCACGTTGTCCAGGGAATAGACGCGCGTGAGCTTGCGATCCAGGGCGAACTCGCCGTGGATCTCGTCGCACAGCACGATGACGCCGTAGCGGTTGGCGATGTCCACCGCCTTCTGCAGCTCCTCCCGCCTCCACACGCGGCCGATGGGGTTGTGGGGATTGCACAGCAGCATGAACCGGATGCCCTCGTCCCGGAACGCCCGCTCCATGTCCTCATAGTCCATGCGCCAGTCGTTCCCCTCGTGGATCAGCGTGCTCTTGCGCAGGGCGCGGCCCTGCTGCTCCGGGGTGCTGAAAAACGGCCCGTACACCGGGGGCTGGATCAGCACGCGCTCGCCGGGCTCCATCAGCGCCCGAATCGTAAACGCGATGGAATCCACCACGCCGGGGCTGAACAGCATCCATTCCTTCTCCACCACGGTATTGTGGCGGCGCTTCAGCCAGTCGATCTCCGCCTGCCGGGCGTCCATGTCGGTATAGCCGTAAATGGGGTGCTTCGCCCGCTCGATCAGCGCGTCCACCACCGCCGGCACGGTGGGAAAGTCCATGTCCGCCACCCACATGGGCACCACGTCGGCGCGGCCGAAGAAGCCCTTCCTCCCGTCCCACTTGACGGCTCCCGTTCCCTCCCGATGAGGATCCGCGTCCAGATAGTTCCGATAGAAGTCGTTCACTGTACGTACCTCCGCTTGCTTATGGTAAATCCCCGTTCTCAGGCGATCTCCAGGGCCAGCCGCATCATGTCGGTAAAGCTCGTCTGCCGCTGTTGGGCCGGCAGGGACTCGCCGGTGACCAGGCTGTCCGAGATCGTCAGCAGGGAAAGCGCTTCCTTGCCCGCCTGCGCCGCGTTGAGATACAGCGCGAACGTCTCCATTTCCACGCAGCACACGCCCAGCGGGGCCAGCTTCTTCCACGCCGGGTCGTCCCCCTCGTAAAACGCGTCGGAGGAGAACACCGCGCCGGGAAACAGCGGGATGCCCAGCCGCCGCGCCGCCTCGTCCGCCTCCCGAAGCAGCCGGTAGGAGCAGCAGGGCGCCAGGTGGCCGGAAAAGCCGATCCTATCGCCGTATCCGCTGACGGCATAGGCGCTCATGGCGGCCACCACGTCCCGGACGCGCACCCTGTCCGTCATGGCTCCCGCGGAGCCCACGCGGATGATGCGCTCCACGCCGTAAAAATTAAACAGTTCATAAGAATAGATCCCCATGGAGGGCATCCCCATGCCGGAAGCCATCACGGAAACGCGCTTGCCGCCGTACAGGCCCGTGTAGCCCTGCACGCCGCGCACGTCGTTCACCAGCTTCGCGTCGGTCAGGAACGTCTCGGCGATGAACCTGGACCGCAGGGGATCGCCGGGCATGAGCACCGTGGGCGCGAAGTCCCCGGGCATGGCGGAAATATGCGGGGTAGGTGTATTGGCCATGAAAAATCTCCTCTTGCGGTGGTATGGCGGGGCGATGCCCGTCCGGACAAAATCCCATATTATTATACCCGTCTTTTCCCGCCGCGTCAACCGGGATCGCGCGGAAAAAACCGCTCCCTCCGCCGCAAGCGCCAAAGCCGTCAAGTTCCGGCCGCGGGCGAATAGGATATAGGGCATGCCTTCGGGAAAACGCGGAAAAGGGGGCGCTTGGATGTTTTTATTGGACGCCGCGGTATGGCTGGCGCAGAATCTGTGGGCGCTGGTGCTGCATCTCTCGGGAAAGGGCAGCTTTCCCAAGCCCCTCTCCCCGGAGGAGGAATCCCAATGCCTGGAGCGCCTGCTCCGGGGCGACCTGCGCGCCCGGAGCGAGCTCATCGAGCACAACCTGCGGCTGGTGGCCCACATCGCCAAGAAGTACGCCTCCAGCGGCGTGGAGAACGACGACCTGGTGTCCATCGGCTCCATCGGGCTCATCAAGGCCGTCAACACCTTCCGCCCGGAGGCCGGAAAGCTCACCGCCTACGCCTCCCGGTGCATTGAAAACGAGATCCTGATGCACCTGCGCGCCAACCGGAAGAACCGGGGCAACGTCTCCCTGGCGGACCCGGTGGGCACGGACAAGGAGGGCAACGAGATCCGCCTGCTGGACCTTTTGGGCACCGACGCGGACGTCGTCCCGGACGCCGCCGAGACCAGCATCGAGTCCGCCCGGGCCCTCCGCCGCCTGGGCAGCGTGCTCACCCAGCGGGAGCGCCTGGTGGTGGAGATGCGCTACGGCCTGCGGGACGGCGAGCCCCGCCAGCAGCGGGACGTGGCCCGCTGCCTGGGCATCTCCCGCAGCTACGTGTCCCGCATCGAGAAAAAAGCGCTGGAAAAGCTCCGCGATTCCCTGGAAAAGGGGGATTGACGCGCCCCGAAACATGGTTTACAATGGTACAAAGCCCATTCGCGCGAGACGGGAGGACCCATCCATGCAATACAACGAAGCTTCGTTCGCCGTCATGCTGCTGACCATGGCGCTCTCCCCCGACCGGGAGGAATACGCCCGCCCGCTGAGCATCCAGGAATTCCGCCAGCTGGAGAAACGCATGCGGGATGCCGGCATGGAAAACCCCGGCAAACTCCTGGGCGTCGACATCAGCGGCCTGATGCTGAAACTGGACATCGAGGAGCAGGAGGCCTACCGCATCTTCACCCTCTGCGGGCGGGGCATCCAGCTGGATTACGCCCTGGAGGGCTTCTACGACCGGGGCATCCGCGTCGTCACCCAGTGCGACGGGGAATACCCCCAGCGCCTGAAAAAACGCCTGAACGACGCCGCCCCGCCGGTGTTCTACGCCTTTGGCGATCTTCCCGCGGGCGCGCCGTCCCTGGCGCTGGTGGGCATCGGCGGCGTCCGCACCACCCCGGAGGCCCGTGACGGCATCGAATCCCTGGTGCGGCAGGCCGCAAAGCTGGGCTACGCCGTGATCACCGGCGGAGAGCCCGGCGTGTCCCACGTGGCCGCCGGCGCGGCGGAGGAATACGGCGCGCGCCTGCTGGAGATCCTGGGCGGCGCGCTGGGCGCCAGGGCCGTAGAGGCCGCGGGCGATCCCCGCGTCTCCGGCATTTCCCTGGAGCACCCGGACGCCCTGTTCACCGTCAGCCACGCCATCGCCCGCAACCGCGCGCTCTTCGCGCTTTCGGACGCGGCCATCGTGTTCAATACCGACGGCAAGCGCGGCGAGGGCGAATCCCTCTCCCGGGGCTACTGCGATTGGATCTACGCCTGGCAGGGCCATCCCTCCACCCAGGCCCTCATCGCCCGGGGCGCGTATCCCGTGGCCGACCTCTCCGCGCTGGACGTGGACCAGCTCTCCCGGGAATGGCAGAGCTCCCGCGCCGAGCAGCTCAGCATATTCGACATGCTCCCCCGGGACTGACGCTCCGCGCCGTCAGGGCTTGCAGGATCCGCAGGGGCTGTAGCCCCGGGCCAGCAGCGTTTCCCGATCGCCGGCGTATTCCTGCCGGTTCCCTTCCTTGATCTTCTCCACGCTGCCGCAGTCCGGCAGGTGGAATTTCTTCGTGTTCGTGTTGAGGATATACGTCCCCTCCGCGGCCTCCGCCGTCCGCTGGGGCATGGGCCCCGCGTCGGCCAGTATGAACGTCAGCGCGCTGCCGTCGCTGACGCACACGATGGTGCCCATGGTGTCCGTGCGGTACACCTCCGCGCCGGCGTCTGCCAGGCGCCGCGCCAGGGTTTCGTCCACGTCCCCGCTCCCCGCGGAGATCACGGCGTATCCGGGCCCGGCGGCCTTCAAAAGCGCCTCGCCCGTGGAATCCCCCGCCCCGTAGTGGGCCACCTTCAGCACGTCGCACCGCAAATCCGCGCCGCCGTCCAGCAGCCGTGCCTCTTCCGCGCTCCCGGCGTCCCCCATGAGCAGGAACGACGTATCCCCATAGGTCAGGCGCAGCACGATGGAGGAATTGTTGGCGTCCGCCTCCGGGTACACGCCCAGCACCACGGCCTCCGCGCCGCCCACTGTCAGCCTGTCCCCGATCTCCGGCGTCTCCACGGACAGTCCCTGCTTTGCCGCCTGGGCGGCGAACGCCCGGAACGCGCCGCCGTCGTCCTCCGGGACCGGCGCCAGCACGGCCCCCGCGGAGGCATAGTTCAGCGCTCCCGCCAGTCCCCCGGCGCGGTCCTCGTGGGCGTGGGTGCACACCACCCAGTTCAGACGGTCGATCCCCCGCTCCTTCAGATACGCGTACATGAAGCTGGAATAGGAAGCGTCGCCGCCGTCGATGAGCGCGGCCTCGCCGTCGCACAGCACCAGGATCGCGTCTCCCCGGCCCACGTCCAAAAAGCGGACCTCCATCTCCGCGAGCGCCGCCGCGCACAGCGCCCCCGCGACGATCGCCAGCGCCATGAGCATTCCCAGTTTCCGCTTCATGCCTCCGTCCCCTTCCCGATCTGACAAGTTCTTATCGTGCGGCGGGCGGCTGCCCTCTTCCCGGTCATTTTGCCGCCCGTCCTTCATACACATTGTTTAACCATTATACCATGATTGTCGGCGCGCTGCGCAACTCGCTTCGCTCCCTTACGCGCCGACCCGGCCAACCGCCCTCCGGGCCGGTTGCCTAATCATTATACCATGAGTTGATATAAAAAGA
>JAEEGL010247659.1_pt1 | contig 12612 bp, 17 predicted proteins | sample 9134231 | NCBI WGS metagenome assembly JAEEGL01 (sample SAMN16246548, study PRJNA631951) | gut metagenome | biome: gut microbiome; feature: rumen; material: fiber-attached | host: Bos | place: Iran: Karaj | collected 2018-10
CACACGCGTTGAAGAAGTGCTTAAAAACGCGATGAGAGACGAAGTCCCCTCATTCAAAACGGCCCGCATTGAAGATGAAAAAACAGAGAGGATCAAGGTCATCCCGACCGTCTCCGACGGAACCGAGAGAAGGCGCGGAAGATCCGATACATAAGGTGAACCATGAAGATCAACGTCAACAACGCCTCGCTTAAAACGACGGCGGGCAGACCCGATCAGTTTCCCCGTGACGCAAGGCCTCAGGTGGCGTTTTCCGGAAGGTCCAACGTCGGAAAAAGTTCGCTGATCAATTCCCTTCTCAGGCGAAAGTCGCTCGCCCGTACGAGCGCGTCGCCGGGAAAGACGATCACCGTCAACTTTTACGACGTGGACGGCAAACTGTTTCTCGTCGACCTGCCGGGGTACGGTTTCGCAAAAAGGTCCCCCGAGGACAAAAAGAGATGGTCGTCGCTCACCGACGGGTTTTTCACGAAGAATCCGAATATCGACCTCTTGAAACTGGTCGTCCAGCTCGTCGACAGCCGCATAGGCCCGACGAAGGACGATCTCGATATGCTCGCGTTCATGGGCGAGTACGGCATCCCGCACGTGATCGTAGCGACGAAATCGGACAAGCTCAACGCGACCGGTAAGAAAAACATAATCGAACAACTTGAAAAGGAACCGCTCTGTGCGAAAGCCGAAGGCATCGTTCTCTACTCCGCCGCGTCCCATACGGGACGTGATGAAGTCTGGGGGCTCATCGCGTCAGCATGCGGACTGTAAGGAAGAAAAAATGGTACTGCACGATTCATTCGATATTAACGAAAAAGGCCGTCTGACGATCGCGGGGTACGACTCCGCAGAACTTGCAGAGAAATTCGGAACGCCCGCATTCATCATCGACGAGGGCAAGATCCGCACCGCCTGCCGGGAATACCGCGCGGCGTTCTCTGAGTTTTTCGGCGGAGAGTCCCGTCCCGTTTACGCCGGAAAAGCGCTCTGCTTCACCGGACTGTACCGCGTTATGCGCGAGGAGGGGATGGCCGCAGACTGCGTGTCGTCGGGCGAGATCGCTACCGCGCTCAAAGCAGGTTTCCCGATGGAAGACGTCTTTTTCCACGGCAACAACAAGACCGACGACGACATCAGATACGCGATCGCATCGGGAGTCGGCTATTTCGTCGTCGACGGAGAAGAGGAACTTTACGCCGTCGACCGCAAAGCGAAGGCTGCCGGGGTAAAACAAAAGATCCTTCTCAGGATCACTCCCGGCATCGACCCGCACACTCACAAGAAAATAATAACCGGGAACGTCGATTCAAAGTTCGGATCGGCGATCGCAACCGGCCGCGCTGCTGATATCACCGCTCTCGCGCTGTCGCTCGACAATATTGAACTTACGGGCTTTCACTGTCACGTCGGATCTCAGATCTTCGAGCCGGATCCGTTCTGCGACGCCGCGTCGATCATGATGAGATTCATCGCACAGATGAAGAAGGATCACGGATATTCCGGCACTATCCTGAATCTCGGAGGCGGTTTCGGCGTAAGGTACACCGAGGACGATCCCGAGATCTCGTACAGAGATAATATCAAAGTCATCGCCGACGTGATCAAAGACGCGGCGAAGAGATATATGATCGACGCGCCGACCGTTCTGATGGAGCCCGGCCGTTCGATCGTTGCCGCCGCCGGAGCGACGCTCTATACGGTCGGGTCGGTCAAGGAGATCTCCGGATTCCGCAATTACGTTTCGATCGACGGAGGAATGACCGACAACCCGAGATATACGCTTTACGGATCCAAATACACCGTTATCAACGCTTCTCGCGCTTCCCTTCCCGCCGATTTCGAGATAACGCTCGCGGGACGATGCTGCGAAAGCGGAGACCTCATTGCTGAGGGCGTGAAGATCGCAAAGCCCGAGAGGGGAGATATCATCGCCGTTCTCGTGACCGGCGCTTACAACTACTCGATGGCTTCAAATTACAACCGCGTGCCCCGCCCTCCCGTCATAATGATAGGCAAGGACGGTCCGCGCGTCGCGGTAAGGCGCGAAACACGCGAAGATATCACCGCTCTCGACGAATAACTGACAACTTCAGGAGACTAAAATGAATTTTCTAGAGCGTTTATTCGGCATCGACCTTAAAACTTTCCTTCTGTCGCTTCCGATCATACTCATCGCGCTCGTCGTTCACGAGGTGAGCCACGGATATATCGCGATGAAACTCGGCGACCCGACTGCAAGGAATCTCGGCAGGCTCACCCTGAATCCGCTGAAGCACCTCGATCCGATCGGCACGATCTGCATGGTGTTCTTCCATTTCGGATGGGCGAAACCGGTGCCTGTCAACACGAGATATTTCAAGAATCCCAAACGGGATATGGCGCTGACGGCGCTCGCCGGCCCCGTATCGAACTTTATTCTCGGCTTTTTCGGTATACTCGTTTACAGGATACTATATGCGATATTCTCGAACGCCGCGGGCCCTGCAACGTCAGATATGGCGATAAACGTTATGAGCACCACGCTGAATTTCTTTTACATGTTCGGCTTTCTCAACGTTTCGCTCGGCGTATTCAACCTGATACCGATCCCGCCGCTCGACGGTTCGCGCATCCTTCTCGTCTTTCTTCCGACGAAGGCGTATTTCGCCGTAATGAAATACGAGAGATATATTATGATCGGCTTTTTCGTCCTTCTTTTCGTCGGCAGACGCGTAGGATTTATTTTCTCTCCGCTCAGCACACTGGTCGGATGGATCATCGACGGAATGGACTGGCTGATCCGCCTCATACCGGGTCTTTAATTTTCTAATCTTAATCCGCGGGAGGCCGCTTCATGGAAGCAATCAGTTATAAGCTGGATCAGTTCGAGGGTCCTCTCGATCTGCTCCTGACGCTGATCTCAAAAAACAAAATAGATATATACGACATCCCGATCTCGCTTCTTTGCGATCAGTATATGGAGTATATCACCGCCGAGGAGAACGCGGACCTCGACTCGTCGTCCGAATTCCTTTTGATGGCAAGCGAACTTATGCTCATAAAGAGCAGAATGCTCCTGCCTAAGGATGAAGAGGCTGAAGACCCGCGCGCGGCTCTCGTCGAAGCTATGCTCGAATACAAACGCGCCAAGGAAGCCGCGGAAAAGATGGGTCCCCTTTACACGACGTACTGTTTCAGGATGATAAAAGAACAGGACGAGATCTCGGTCGACCGAAAATATGTCGCCGATCACGACGCCGCTCTGCTTCAGGCGGCTTTCATCAAAGCGCTTCGCGAAGCTCCTGTCAACGACGAGGACGCAAAGGTCAAATTCGAACCGATCGTCGCGCATCCGAGAGTCACCGTCGTCGAGGCAGCTACGTCGCTCATCACCAGATTCAAAACGAAAAAGAAGATATATCTGGACGACTATTTCGAGTCGTCATCGCGATCCGAACTGATCGCAAAGTTCATGGCGATACTTGAAATGCTCAAAAGCGGACTGCTCAACATAAATCTCGACTCCGCCGAAGAAGAAGACGGAGTCGTGAACGCATCCTCTCACATCTCCGTTACGCTCAAAAAGAGCGCAGACAAAGAGGAGATCATGAAACTGTTTACCGAAGCCGAAGAATAAAACCGAGGGACAACGATATGGACAACGAGATCATCGAAGAGATCAAAGAAGAAAAGCCGGAACAAACGGAGAAAAAAGCCGCGGAACCGAGACCGGATCTGTCCGGGGACGTGCCGCGCTGCCGCAGAATAATCGAAGCGGTCCTTTTCGCCGCCGGTCACCCGATGGAATATACGAAGCTCGCCGACACGCTCGGAACGACGCCCGGAAACGTCAGAAAGATCGTCGCCGATTACGCGGCTGATTATAATTCGGACGGAGTTCCCGAACGGGGCGTTATGCTCGTGACGTTCCCCGATTCATGTCAGCTTTGTACGAAGGAGGAATACGGTCTGCTCGTCAGATACGCCCTCGGGATCAGACGGGGCGGAAACCTCTCCGCATCGTCGCTCGAGGTCCTCGCGATCGTTGCCTACAACCAGCCCGTGACGCGCGCGTTCATAGACACCGTAAGAGGAGTCGATTCGAGTTATACCGTCTCTTCACTCGTTGAAAAGAATCTCATCGAGTCATGCGGACGGCTCGACGTTCCCGGCCATCCCCACGTTTACAGAACGACGGACGATTTTCTGAGGGTATTCGGTCTTTCATCTCTTGACGATCTTCCCGAAGTGCCGAGAGAAGAAGCCGCTCCAGATATGGGCGGTGAGATCATCGAGGACGGGCCGCGTGATGAAGGTCAGACGGCCGACGGCGGCGGGGAACCGACGGAATAATGGTCGGACTGATAATAGCCGGCTGCGTCCTGGTCCTGATCCTGGTACTTCTCTTCTCCGTCGCTAAAGCGGAGATCAGATCGGACGGAACGCTCAGCCTGAAAGCGGGGATCGGTGTTTTAAAATTCCGTATCCTCCCGAAAAAAGAAAAAAAACAGCCGACGATCTCATCTTTTTCACAGAAGAAGTACCTCAAAAAGCTGAAGCGCGAAGAAGAAAAGGCGAAAAAGAAAGAAAACAAAAAAGCAAAGAAAAAAGAGAAGAAAGAATCCGAAAAGAAAAAAGCGAAAGATGAAAAGAAAAAAACCTTTTCCGAAAAGTTCGACGAGATAAAGGATCTTCTCTCTGCCATCGTCCGAACCGCCGGAAAATACTCGAAAAAGCTCAGGATAACGATAAACGGGCTCAGGATCTCCGTAGGCGCTCCCGATGCTTCCGACGTTGCGCTGAGATACGGCGCGATAAGCCAGGGAGTCGCGTACCTGCTTGAGCTGTTAGATACAAAAACCACGCTTGACGTAAAAGAAGGAGCCGTAGAAGTAAACGCGGATTTCGTGACGGGTTCGTTCGATCTGTTCGCAGACGTTACGGTCGGGATCAGAGTGATAAACGCTGTCAGGATCGGTCTTTCGGTCCTAATCAAGAAAATAAAGAAAAGCTGAATTCAGAAAGGGGAAGAAAAATGGAAGAAAACAACAAATTGAAGGAAATGATCGACACGTCCCTCTCGAACATCAAAACGCTGCTCGACGCAAACACGATCATCGGCGATCCGATCGTCACCGAATCCGGGACTACGATCATCCCCGTGTCCAAGATCTCCGTCGGATACGTTTCGGGAGGCCTTGATTACAACAAAAAGAAGGGCGAGAAAGACCAGGACAAGAACGCACCCGCAAACTTCGGCGGAGGCGGCGGGACCGGCATTTCCGTTTCGCCCGTCGCGTTCATAATAATCAACGCCGAGGGAAAAGCGGAGATGCTGAGCGTATCCGCATCCTCCGGTCCTTCCGACGCCGCAGCGCAGATCGTCAACCTCGTGGACCGTTCTCCCGAGATAATCGAGAAGATAAAAGGCATCTTCAAGAAAAAGGACAAAGATAATACAAAATAACCTGTAATTATTCGCCGGAGCGAACGTATCTTTCACACTGTCCGTTGAATCATAAACCTTGATATGATTTTCTGATCGAGGTCACGTGTATTATGAAAAAACGGATCGGTGCGGCATGTTTCGCTTTGGCTGCCGCGTCTTTTTTCGCACTGTCGTTTCGCACTGAAGCCGCGTCTGCGGTCCCGCACGTTTCAGCCGAAAGCGCGATACTTATCGAGGCGGACACCGGCGACGTCGTATTTGAGACAAACGCCCGAAAAAAACTTCCCATGGCAAGCACGACGAAGATCATGACCGCGCTCGTAGCGCTTGAAAACGGGGATCCCGACGAGGAGTTTCCGGTCCCTGATGAAGCGACGGAGATCGAAGGATCGTCTGTTTATCTTGCCGCGGGTGAGCGCGTTACGCTGAGAGATCTGCTATACGCCCTCATGCTTGAGAGCGCCAACGACGCCGCAGCGGCGATCGCATACCGAGTCGGAGGCTCGATCGACGGATTTGCCGGAATGATGAACGACAAGGCGGAAGAACTCGGCCTTTGCGATACTCATTTTACAAATCCTCACGGTCTTGACGACCCCGATCACTACACTACGGCTTACGATCTCGGCAGGCTGACCTGCGCCGCCCTTGAAAACGCAGAATTTGAGAAGATCGTGTCGACAAAGTCGACGAACGCCTTCTCCTGCGGGACACCCCGGACGCTTGTCAATCACAACAGACTGCTCCGCTCTCTTGACGGCGCGATCGGAGTCAAAACCGGTTTTACCAAAAGGTCGGGACGGTGTCTCGTTTCCGCTGTCAGGCGCGACGGTGTCCTCACAGTTGCGGTCACGTTGAACGACCCCAACGACTGGACGGACCACAGAGCGCTGCACGAATACGGTCAGTTGCAGTATCAAAGCATTACCCTTGCACTGCCGGGTTCGGCGTCGGTCGAGATCCCCGTGGTCGGAGGAAACGCCGGTCGGGTCAGATGTTCCGCGGCCGATCCTTTAAACGCCGTTCTGAAGCGCGGACAAAAAGTAAGGATGACCGTTGAGGCGCCTCGATTCGTTCCCGCTCCCGTCAGCCGCGGAGACGCTCTCGGCAAAGCGGTTTTTAAAGCAGACGGGAAAGTCATAGGCTCCGTTCCCCTTTACGCCGAAACGGAAGTAACAGCAAGGAACGAAAAGCGGACTTTCTTTGAAAAGATACTTGAATTTCTCGGAAAAGCGACCGGGTGATCCGATGGATGAAATAAGAATTCAGAAATATATAGCCGATTGCGGAAAGGCGTCTAGGCGTTCCGCAGAAGCACTCGTCGAAGCCGGAAGAGTTACCGTCAACGGCGTCCGCGCCTTCATCGGCCAGAAAATTGTTCCGGGATCCGACGAGGTGAAGATCGACGGCAGGAAAGTTGTGCCCGCGGAAGGCGAAAAGACGTACGTGCTTCTCAACAAGCCGGCCGGCGTTCTCTGCACTGCAAAGGACGACAGAGGAAGAAAAACCGTCTGTGACCTTGTCAGAATACCCGGAAAACGGCTTTTCCCCGCAGGCAGGCTCGATATGTACTCCGACGGGCTGATCATTCTCTCCGACGACGGAGAAACGGTCAACCGTATAATCCACCCTTCGCATAATCTTACTAAAACTTACGTCGCCGAAGTCACGCGCGAGGTCACGGAAGAAGACGTCCTTTCCTTATCCTCTCCCATCGAGATCGACGGCAGAGCCACATTGCCCGCTACGATTTTCCCAAAGGGGAAAACGACGGTCGAGTTCACCATCGGCGAAGGTAGAAACAGACAGATAAGACGGCTCTGCGAACGCGCGGGGCTGAAGATAAAGAAACTCACGAGAATCCGGATCGGAGAGATCTCCGACGGCTCGCTCGCGCCCGGGAAGTGGAGATTACTCACAGACCGTGAGATCGAATACCTGAAAGGACTTTGACTCTATGCTGATCGTAAGACCGATCCCCGATCCCGTACAGTCCGCAGACCTCTGCCGCTCGTTCGGGCTGACGCCGGATCCTGATAATATGGTATATCTTGCCGCAGAAGCGGAAAGCAAAGACGACGTATCGCCCGTTCAGCTCGGCCTCTGCCTTTTTACCCTTAAAGGCGGAAAGGACGAGATCGTCTCCCTCGTCTATGCAGACGGGACGCACGATACCGAGGCGTTGATCATCATGGCTCGTGCGGTAATGAATTTTGCGTACCGCTGTTCGGTAAAGACCCTCTATGCGTCTGACAGCCTCCCGGAGGAGTTGTCATCCGCGCTAGGATTCAGGCGCGTCGGAGGCAGACTCGCGATAGATCTCGAGGAGTTTTACAAGAGCCCGTGCAGCTTCGGGGCTTAAATCAATGCGATTTCATTTGTCAACCGGATCTTGCCTTTCGGTTGACATTTCTTTTTTTTATGATAAAATAGACGACGGTATCGATCTCAGGGCAGAATAATCCATGAAGAAGAAAAAATTTCCAATAAGAGAGATCACGGTGATAGCGCAGTTTGCGGCTCTGACGGCCGTTTGCTCATGGCTGCAGATCCCCGCGATCCCAATACCCTTCACAATGCAGACTTTCGCCGTTTTCTTATCGGTTTACGTTCTCGGTATCGAAAAGGGCTTTCTGTCAGTACTCGTTTATATTTTGCTCGGTGCGGCCGGTCTTCCCGTATTTTCAAGATTTCAGGGCGGGATCGGGGTGATCGCCGGTCCGACCGGCGGATATATCGTCGGATTTCTTTTCACGGCGATCGTAACGGGCGTTCTTCTCCGTCTAAGCCGTAACAGGCCGGTACGCGTTTGCCTGTCGATGACGTTCGGCCTTTTAGTCTGTTACGTATTCGGGACGGTATGGTTTATAATAATGAGCCGGGTATACGGAAACGATCTGTCGCTCGCTTCGGCTCTGAAAGCTGCCGTTCTTCCCTTTATAATTCCGGACGCCGTCAAAATACTGCTTGCATTTCTGATCGGAAAGAAGATCAAACCCATCTCGGATAAATATCTCAAACGACACTTTAATGCGGAGGAATAAGCAATGGAGATCAAAGACTGTTTATTGGAAAAGCTCGCAGCCGCCGGGGACGGATACGTTTCGGGGGAATCCGTCGCGGAAGAGATCGGCGTAAGCCGGAACGCCGTAAGCAAGGCGGCGAGACAACTGAGAGCCGATGGCTTCAAGATCGATTCGAGTCCCAAGAAAGGATACAGATTCTCGCGCGATAATCTGATGTGCCCGGGATGTTGTATCTCAAATCATACGAAGTATCACCCGCCCGTGATCATAACCGCGAGTTCAGTTCCTTCGACAAATGAAGAAGTCAAGATACTCGCGCGCGAAGGCGCGCCTGAGGGGCTGCTGCTGACCGCCGAGGAACAGATCTCCGGAAAAGGAAGGACGGGAAAGTCCTTCTATTCTCCTCACGGTACCGGGATCTACATGAGTATCCTCCTTCACCCTTCGATCCCCGCAGAGGACGCGAAGCTAATCACAACGTGCGCCGCGGTCGCAGTATGCCGCTCGATCGAACCGATATGCGACAAACCCGTAAAGATCAAATGGGTGAACGACGTGTACTGCGGCGACAGAAAAGTATGCGGAATACTCACAGAGGGTTCGCTCGACGTGGAGAGCGGAACGATCTCGAAAGCGGTACTCGGTATCGGGATCAACCTGTTTCCTCCGGAATCCGGTTTCGGTATGCTGACCGGTATCGCGGGGACCGTTCTCAAAAACGCGCAAAACGGATGGGACGTGAAAGGACGGGTGATCGCGGCGGTATACGATAACTTTATGGAAGAATACCGCCGTTTCCCGAATGAAAACTTCATCGGTGAATACATAAACAGATCGTATCTTCCGGGCAGAGAGATCTCGGTTTTGAAACAAAACGGATCGTCGGACGCAGTCGCTTTGAAGATCGGCGACGATCTCCGTCTTCTGGTAAGATATAAAGACGGGACCGAGGAATGGCTGAATTCAGGTGAGGTCAGCATTAAGGCAAAATAAATTTTTACTGTTTTTCGATAAATATTTATTGACAGCCGCCTTCTTCCGTGGTATGATATAATAAACACAAAAGGAGGAATGTTCCATGAACCAAAAAACTCTTTCCGTCTGGCTGAAAATCGCCGTTATCGTTCTCGCATTTATCGGGCTATGCGCTTACGCCGTGATCATTCCGTCGTACGCCGTCTCAAAGCTAAGCGAATATCCGGAGTTCGCAAACAGATTTCTTCCGTGGCTTCTGTTTATCACTTTTACCGCGATCCCGGTCTATTTTGCACTGACGCTTTGTTTTCTGATCGCAGTAAACATCGGAAAAGACAACTCGTTTTCATGGAAAAACGCGCGATATCTCAAATGGATCATGATCGACGTTACAGCAGCTTGCATTTATTTCTTTGTCGGTAACGTTGTTCTGACTTTTTTGAGTATGAGCCATCCGGGGATCTTTCTTCTGTCTTTACTCGTCGTCCTTCTCGGATTCACCCTCGCAGTCGCCGCAGCCGTTTTGTCTCATCTCGTCGCAAAGGCAGCCGCCATAAAAGACGAGAACGACCTCACGATCTAGGAGGACGGTATGGGAAAGATAATTTTCAATATCGACGTTATGCTCGCAAAACGCAAAATGAAGCTCGGCGATCTCGCCGAACAGGTTGGCATCACTCCGGCGAATATGTCCGTTCTGAAGACCGGCAAGGCAAAAGCAGTAAGGATCTCTACCCTGACCCGGCTGTGTCAGGTCCTCAGATGCCAGCCGGGCGACATTCTCGAATACTCCGAAGAAGAATAAAAGCGATGATAACTCCCCGTCGGGAGTTATCATTCTTTTTTCCTGCTTTTTCGTTGTATTATACTCGTTTTTGTGATAAAATAAGAAAAGTAAGGATCGAGAGGGGGCGATATCTTGATAGAGCTTGAAAAAATATACTTTGAGCACTCCGAGAGTATCTTCAGGTTTCTTTTCAGAATGTGCGGAGATTCCGCTCTTTCCGAGGAACTGACCGGAGAGACTTTCAGCGCCGCTCTTTCCGACGCAGCTGATTATTCAGGCAAATTCAAGATCCGTTCCTGGCTGTGTTCGATTGCTTACAACGAATATAAAAAAAGGCTGAAAAAGGCGGACGGGAATTCCCGGTTCGACGGAGAACTCAAGCCCGGCGAAGCGATCAGAAACAGCATCCTCGCACTGCCGGAACCCTACTGCCGCATCCTGATCCTTCGTCTTTACGCCGAACTTCCCTTTTCCGAGATCGCCGCGCTGGACGGATTATCTCAGAATTCGGTCAAAGTGATCTACTGCAGAGCAAAAAGAAAATTATCCGAGGTGATGTGAAATGAAACTTACGTGCGATATGGTCACCGACCTCTATCCGCTTTACAAGGACGGGCTTGCAAGTTCCGATACGAGAGACGCGATCAAGGAACATCTCAAAGAATGCGACGACTGCCGCAATTTTTACAGGCGTTACCCTTTTCAGGACAAGTTTCTGAGGAAATCGGCCGCGGACGTATTTGAGAATCCCACGCATTCCTCTTCGGTCACCGACGGATTCAACAGTTTTGCTAAAAAGATGCGCAGAAACAAGAAGATAAAGATCGTACTGGCGTGCTTTGTCGCCGCCGCGGTCGCGGTCTTTGCGTTTTTCAAATATTTCATACCTGAACAAAAGAAGTAATCAAACGTAAAGCAACGGGGCCCACCCTGAAAGGTGAGCCCCGTTCTGTATCAGCCGTTGATCAACGGCGTTTTTCTTTTTTGTCCTCAGTTTGCGAACTCGCGGAAGATGAAGGCGACGCACTGTACGCGCGTGCAGGTATCGTCGGGACAGAACGCCGTTTCGGATACGCCCTGCGTGATACCACGCTCTGTCGCCCAAAGGACCGCGTCGTAGTACCACTCGCCGGGTACTACGTCCTCAAATTTAGTTTCCGTCACGGCCGGAGGTTCGCAGCCCTCCATTCGCCACAGGAACGTGACTACCTGAGAGCGCGAGCACGGCTCGTTCGGGCTGAAGGTCGTGCTGCTTGTCCCGAGCGTGATGTGGTTCTCGTATGCCCACAGGACCGCCGTATAGTACCACGTACCCGGAACGACGTCCTTGAAGGGACTCGAAGTGAGGGTGGTCTCCGGCTGGCCCATGGTCCTCCACAGGAACGTGACGAACTGCGCTCTCGTGCACTCTTCGTCCGGGCTGAACGTCGTGGCGCTCGTTCCGTACGTCACGTGATTGACTACTGCCCAGTCGACCGTAAGATGGATCCATTCTTCGGCTGACGGCACGTCGGTGAACGCTTTGCTCGGACACGTCGGTCCGCCGTCGCAGGATATCGACGGGATCGTTACTTCTTTCTTCTGTTCGCTGAACAGCTCGTTTTCGAAAGTCGCGACGTAGTAACCGGCCCCGTCCGCTTTGTACGTGGAGTACTGAGTCAGGATGAAGTTCGTCGAAACCGTCTCGGTTATAACGTGGCTTTCGTCCCTCTCGCAGGTGACCGTGGCGGTGACCGATCCGTCGCCGTCCGCCCAGACGTAGACCGGTTCGCCCCACTCGTGATCGAGCGCGTTAAGAGTTTCGGTCTTCTTATCGGTATACGTCTTTTCGTTCAGCGTGACCTTGGCCGTGTAGGTAACCAGTCCGGTCTCTTCGCAGGTGGGCTCGGTGCGTTCGACCGATATCAGAGCTGTCACCGTAATATCGCCGCTGCCGTTCTTGTCCGTGAAGGACGCTTCAGCGGATGCATAGCCGTCCCATGCCCAACCGGTCAGTTCGTATTCACGGCCGAGCGCGGGCAGTACCTCTGTCTTCTTGTCAGTATAGATATTGTTCTCGAATTCGACCGTCGCGGTGTAGACTATCTTGCCGTCATTATCAGCCGTCGGCTCGGTCCTTACCGGTTCGATCTCCGCTTCAGCGGTCATCACGTGCGATGCGTCGTTCTTACACGTGAAGACGGCCTCGGCCTCCGTGTACCCCGTCCAGCTCCAGCCGGTCAGCTCGTAAGCGTGACCGGTGGCCTTCAGAGTCTCCGTCGCCTTATCGGTGTACGTCTTGCCATCAAGCACGACCGTAGCCGTGTATACGAGCTTCCCTGCCTTCTCTCACGTCGGTTCGGTACGCTCGGACGTTATCGTCGCCGTCTCCGTCGTAACGTGATCCGCGTCGTTCTTGCAGG
>JAEEGL011701872.1_pt1 | contig 12612 bp, 13 predicted proteins | sample 9134231 | NCBI WGS metagenome assembly JAEEGL01 (sample SAMN16246548, study PRJNA631951) | gut metagenome | biome: gut microbiome; feature: rumen; material: fiber-attached | host: Bos | place: Iran: Karaj | collected 2018-10
GCCTTTCTCGCGGCAGATCTCGCCGAGTTCGCGGATCGGCTGAACGGTTCCGATCTCGTTGTTCGCGTACATGATCGTCACAAGACACGTATCGTCCCGGATCGCTGCTGCGATCTCCTCCGGGATGACCACGCCGTTTTCATGAACGTCCACGAGCGTAACTTCAAAGCCTTCCTTCTCCAGCTTTTTCAACGTATGTAAAACCGCATGATGCTCAAAAGCAGAGGAGACAATATGCATTTTTTCATTTTTCCGTCCGAGGGCCGCCGCGGAAAGGATTGCCTGATTATCCGCCTCACTCCCGCCGGAGGTAAAGATGATCTCGGAAGCCTCCGCCCCGATTACTGATGCAACATCCGAGCGCGCTCTTTCGAGGATCTCCTTTGCTTTCTGCCCCCTTGCATATAAGCTCGACGGATTTCCCCAGTCTTCCTTCATTAAGGAAACCATGGTGGAGATCGCCGTTTCGCTCATCTTTGTTGTGGCAGCATTGTCTGCGTAGATCACTGTTCAACCTCCTCTAAGGATCGGTCTCAAACCGTCCTTAAGACTATGTCAGCGATTATAACCCTATTCGCCTACCGTGTCAATAGGTTTATAAATTCTTTTTTTCGATCTGCCTGTTTTACGGCTGTTTCCTGTGGCGAAACAGAGCCGGAGCCTGTATAATGATCGGTGTAGCATGAGTGCTTAAAAGTAAGGAAATTCATATGGATACCATTATATTTGATATAGGAAACGTTCTCGTCCGGTTTGACTGGGACGGGTATATGAAGAAGCTGTTTGGCGCAGACGAAAAGACGATACAGGCTGTGGAGACGGCGGTTTGGCAGGATATGCGATGGGTGGAATTCGACCGGGGCGTGATGCCGGAGGCGGAGGTGATCGATCTGATCCTTGCTCATGCGAAAGGCTATGAAGATGCGATCCGGATCGTTGTCGATCGGATCGGAGAGGTGATCGAACGAAAGGATACGGCGATCCCCTGGATCAGGGAGCTGAAGGAAGAGGGGCATAAAGTCCTGTTTTTATCCAACTATTCCGACCTTCTTCGCCGGGCAAATCCGGGGGCGCTGGATTTTGTTTCCCTGATGGATGGGGGCGTCTGGTCCGATGAAGCAAAGCTTTTGAAGCCGGATCCGAAGATCTATCTTCTTGTCTGCGAGCAGAATGGCGTTTCGCCGAAGGACTGCATTTTTATCGATGATACGGAAGAAAACGTTCGCGGCGCTGAGGCTGTGGGGATGCGTGCGATCCGTTATTCGACCTATGAAGAAACGTATCGGCGGCTGAAAGAGATGAAGGATTGAGATGGAGAAGGGGATATGACGGTAGAAAACGGGGAATGGACCATCCGCGGCCTCAGCTGGGATGATCCGTATCGGATCCGATCCTGGAGAGAGCTTGTCAACTGGATCAATGAAGTGGGATTTCTTCCGCTTTTTGCAAACGAAGTTACCGGCTTTTCCGCGGAAGAGCATGTTTCTCCGGACTGGTGGTGGACGGGCGTCCGTGAGGAGGATCCGTGGGAGTGGAGAGAGATCATTGCGGCAAGCCATGAAGTTGTTTATGGCAAGTTCTTTGATAAGAAGGCCGGTTTTATCAGCGTGGAATGGCTTCCGTACTTTGTGAACGCGCGGAGAAGCGGCTATGATTTTGACGCCTTGTGGGAAGATGGGAAAGCAGGGCGCCGGGAAAAGAAGATCATGGACTTTTTCATCACGGAAGAGGACGGCGAGGCCTCCTTCAAGGACGTGTATATTTTGTCTACGGACTTAAAGAAGCAGGCCGGTTTCGGGAAAGGCGGGGAGAAAAATTACCCCGGCATCATCACGGAGCTGCAGATGAGCACCTATCTTGTGATCTCGGAATTTAAGAGGCGGCAGAATAAGCGCGGGGACGAATACGGGATGGCGGTGTCGGTCCTGCTGCCGCCGGAAAAAATATGGGGCTATGACAAAGTGACCGCAGCCTATTCCGAAGCGCCGCAAAGATCATGGGAGCGACTAATAAACCGGGTCAAAGAACTGTATCCGAAAGCGAACGAAAAGGACGTGATCCGGCTGATCGGGAAAAAGCCCGAGGAATAAGGAAGCATGATGTGGAGCGCATGAGCAAACCATGATAAAATAGGGTATCTGACGGAAAGGTTCCGTTAGGGAAAAGGAGGATAGGATCTGAGTAAAAATGCAAAGTTGATAAATATAAGCTGCGGTGGAAATCAGATCAGTTCTCTGGACCTCACGGGAGCTTCCAGCCTAATGTATCTGTTTTGCGACAATTGCGGCATAAAGAGCATGAACGTAAACGGAGCCCCCAGCCTGGTTGAAATGTATGTCGAGGAAAACCAACTGACCTCATTGGATGTGAGCAGCCTTACACAGCTCGATGTGCTGGCCTGCAGAGATAATCAATTGACATCCCTGAACCTGAAAGGCGCAGAGAGGCTGGGATATCTGAGCTGCCAGAATAACCGGCTGAAAGAGCTTGATGTGAGTACAAATCCAAGGCTGAAACTCCTGACGGCTTACGGAAACTATATTACAGAGATCGATGTTTCCGCGCTCGAGGATCTGGATGGTCTGATGTACGAAGATCAGGAGGGTAAGCATGAGGTCATCCTTGATAAAGAAAAGAAGGTTCTGCTTTACGACGGGCAGGCGGAGCCTGTTCCCGACAAGGTCATCAAGGTCGGAGAAAAGATCACGCTGAAGTTCAAGAAGAAGATCGGCGGGATCGGCTATACGGACGATTCCATCATTGAAACGAAGGTAAAGAAAAAGAAAAACCTGGTTGTCAAGGGCGTGGCCCCCGGAATAACAGAGATCGTTGTCAGTGATAAAAAGGATCGGACCCTTGGTACATTTGTGATCCGGGTGGAATAAATATTTGCAGGGCGGGAAACCGCAAAGCATATAGAAGAAAGGGTCAGACCGTGTTATAATCGAAGAAAAAAAGGGGGGATCTTATGAAAGAAATATTGGGTAAGATTAAAAAATTCTTAAAGATCATGCTGATCTGTTTGATTGTCCTTGCTGCGATCTGGTGCCTCATCCACCGCCGCGTGATCATCGCTTGGATCAAACGCGAACCGATACCGGAGCTGCCGGAATGGCATAAGAAGTTCGTCAGATGGATCTTGGGAAAAGTTGGAGAGGGTACTTTTTATTGTTTGGGGAGAGCGATCAATGGCAAGAACAGATTGGACGAAGGTGCGTCAAGCCCATCATAAAAGAGAAATAGAAAAACAGAAGAAGATCGAGGAGATGGAGAAGAAAGCGGAAGAGAAGCCGGCAGCAAAGAGCACAGAGGAAAAGAAGCCGGAAACAAAGAAGCCGGCAGCAAAGAGTATAGAAGAAAAGAAGCCGGCTGCAAAGAACACAGAAGCTAAAAAGCCGGAAAAAAAGACTCCGGCAGAAAAGAAATCCGCGGTTCCAACGTTCGATACGTTCCTGGAATATAACGGGGTGCAGTTTGATGTGACGCCGGAAAAGCTTAAGAGCAGGGTGGAAGAAGCTTATAAGGCAGAAGGACATCGCCCCGGAAGTATTAAATCCATGCAAGTGTACCTGAATCTGGATGAGGGACGGGCGTATTATGTCATCAATGGGAAATCGGAAGATAAGTTCATAGAGCTTTGACACAAGAGGAGGGCAGTTCGATGGGGCTGCTCTCTTTTCTATGCGCAGGGCGGCGCAGGGTGATATTTCGCCCAAAGGCGAACGCCGAGCGCACAGCGAGCAGGGGGAAAGCCTCTTCCTGCGCAATCACAGCGCGGTGAAGACTCTCGTAAGGAAGTTCAAAATGAGTAAAAGAAACAAACAAGGGGAGAGTGTATACGATATCAGGATTTTTCGTATCTTGCCGCAGGATGTAGATGCGTTTCGCATCTTTGATCCGCTGGATCGTCTGGATCTTTCAGCGCTGCCGGGGACGGTGGTGCTTGGTGCAATGAATATGGAGGATGAAAACGATCCGGACCCGGCGGGGGTTCTGATCGCTACAGAACAGGAAGACCGCTATCTCCTGGAGTGGCTTGCGGTATCGCCTGATTACCGCGGACAGGAGGTGGGCGGAGAACTCATCGACTCCGTCTTCACTGCGTCCGAAAACGCCGCTCTTCCTTTCTTTTCCGTGTGCTGCACAAGAGAGATCCGTAACAACGGGGATGGGTATTTTAATTCCTGCTGGTTTGAAAAGGAGGAAGAGACGGGACATGCGTACCGGCTGCCTTTGAAGGCGCTCTTCAATGCGAAGAACCTGCCGAAGAACAAGGAGGATACGGCTGCCATAGCCTTAAAGGACCTGCGGACCACGGAGCGTGACCTCGTGTGGGAGTATTTGGAGCATGCGAAACATTTGCATCTCTTATGTTCCCGGCCGCTGCCCCCCAAAGACGCGGATCAGGAGCTTTCCTGTGTATGGCTGGAAGATAATGAGATACACGGAGCGCTTTTGATCTTATCCGTTGAAAACAGGCATTATCCGGTGCTCGCGGCCATGGATTCGGTGAATGAACTGGATGCGCTGGCTGCTTTTTGCATAGATCGCGCAATAGAGCTGCAGCTTGATGAAGATGAGCTCATTGTTTTATGCCGCACGCGGCATACAGACCATATCATGAACGGATATGTGGGAAATGAAGGACGGTTTTACAGGAAACTTCTGACTGCAGATGTTTCAGAGTTCCGGAGCTTTTGAAGCAGAGACCGCAGAAGAGATCCGGTTATAAGAAAAGACTTATCATGCGCAGGGTTACATCACAAGGATCCGGCCGGCAACGAATGAAAGAAGGCTTCTTACGGAACAGCGCGGTACTGTTTGATATGCGCTTTGATCGCATCAAAGGTCTTGTCGCTGATGTAATGCTCGATACGGCATGCATCCGCGGCAGCGGTCTCTTCATCTACGCCAAGATCGATCAGCACCTGCGTGAGCACGGTGTGGCGCTCATAGATGCGTTTCGCAAGGATCTCGCCGGCCTGTGTCAATTTATAAAAGCCATCAGGGGTCTTTTTAACAAGCCCTTCTTCTTTAAGCAGCCCGATAGCGCGGCTGACGGAGGGTTTGGAATACCCCAGGTGGTCAGCAATATCAATTCCGCGGACAGCGCTCGATGTCTGCGAGAGGACATAGATTGTTTCTAAATACATTTCTCCGGATTCTTGAAGTGCCATAAAAATTCCTCCTGTTTGCTTTAACTTACCATATTACGGCGGGCAGTTCAACCGATTTTAACGGGTTATCAGAGGATCCGCGAGAGAGTTTTTTGCTCGATTGGGATGGGATAAAGGAGATATTGGGATTGTAGTCTTCCCGAAAGCAGGCTATAATGAACCCAAAATTATCACAAAGGAGGACCCCTGTTTATGAAAGGCTTCAAAAGGACTGCCGCGCTTATTCTTACTGCCGTTTTGGTTTTTTTGGGCCCATCCGCTTTTGCCTACGGCACGGAAACCACTGCCGCCTCGGGTGAAAAGCAGATCCAGATCCTGCAGAGCTCCGATATACACGGGATGTTCCTGCCTTTTACCTACGCCACTCTTACGGAGCATCCGACAGGGTCGCTCGCGCAGATCGCTACCGTTATTAAAGAGCGCAGGAATAAAAATACCCTCGTCATTGACGTGGGGGACACGATCCAGGGCAACTCAAATTTCATTTTCAACGACGCGAAGCTCCATCCCACGGTCGTCGGTATGAATCAGATCGGTTATGACTATTGGGTAGCGGGGAACCACGAATTCGATTTCGGCGTACCCCTGCTGAAGAACGTTGCAAAGCAGTTTGCGGGCACCTTCCTGTGTGGCAATGTTTTCGAAGGCGACAACCCGATCGGCGCTGTTTATGACATCAAAGAGATCGACGGAGTCAGGGTGGCCACCATCGGTATGGTATCCCCGAATATCACCTACTGGGATCGCGACCAGCTTTCGCCTTATGGTGTCAGTGATCCATTGGACGACCTGAAAGACATCCTTGCCGAGGTAAAAAATAAGGCCGATGTGATCCTTCTGGCTTACCATGTGGACAAAGAAAAGAGCATCGGCTTGCCGGGATCGAGTGCTTTAGACATCGCAGAAGCTTATCCGGAGATTGATGTGATCCTTGCCGCCCACGGGCATCGTATCGTAAATGATACGGTAAACGGGGTTTTGGTCACGGAGAATAAGGATCAGGGTGTGTCCTTGTGCGATATCGACATCACGGTAGAGCCCGACGGCAAAGGCGGCTACAAGGTGAAGGATAAGGCTGCGGAGATGATCCTGCTGGAAGGCGTTGCGCCGGATGAAAAACTTTCGGAGGAACTAAAGCCTTATGACGAGGCGGCCAGAAAAGATGCGGAGATTCCCATTGCCGAACTGGTGGGCGGCGATCTGGTCCCTCCGGCCGAGATTTCCGGCATTACCCAGGCCCAGATCCAGGAGAACTCCATGCAGTACCTTATCAATTCCGCGCTAAGGTACTACGCCAACGCCGATATTTCCGCAGTAGCGATCGCAAGCCGTGACGCCAACATTCACGAAGGCACGATCCGCAAATGCGATGTGGCGGAAATCTATAAATATGATGACACAGTTTACAAACTGGAAATGACAGGAAAGCAGTTAAAGACCTATATGGAATGGGCTGCCGAATATTACAATACCTTGAAAGAAGGCGACCTCACGATCTCCTTCGATCCGGATAAACGCTATTATAATAATGACGCCTTTCTGGGTGTGAATTATAAGATCAATATCAGCAAGGAACCGGGAAACCGTATCGAGGATCTGACCCTGGAAGATGGCAGAGAACTGAAGGACGACGATACGGTCACGATCGCGGTCAGCAATTATCGCGCCACTTCTCATCTTCTGACCTACGGACCGGTATATTCTGAAGAAAAGGGAGATACGCTTCCGAAGCTGCTGGATAAGGAAGTGCATGCCGGTGCCCCTATCCGGGAGCTGATCGTGTTATGGTTCACAGAAGACCATTATCACGGGATCGTTACGCCGGACCGGGCTTATAACTGGGAGCTCACAGGAATCGCCTGGGACGAAAAGCTTCATGAGAAGGCTGCCGAGCTCATAAACGCCGGCATCGTCGAACTCCCCTGGTCAGAGGATGGCCTCTCACCGAATGCCCGTTCCGTGACCGTAGATGACATCCGTGCCTCCTTTAAGGCAAAGGGCATGAAAAAGAAGATCCGTGTAAGCATAGAACCGTTGGCAGGAGCGGATCATTATATCATCCGATATGCTGCGAACAAGAAGATGAAAAAAGCGAAATCCGTAGAAACCACAGAGCCCGAAACGGTTCTGAAGAAATTGAAAGCCAATAAGACCTATTACATTGAAGTCACCGCCGTTTCAAAAAAAGAAGGCGAAGAACACTTCTTCGCCCCCTCGGCCGTGCAGAAAGTCAAGGTTGGTAAATAATTCCTAAAAAATCTGCGCCCTTAGCTGTATCTTGGCTTTGGGCGCAGAAATCGTTTTTCTCTAACCATGCATAAGTACGGAAAGTGTTTCAGAGGCCTTCACGTATATACTCGCTCCTGAGCCGACTGCCACGATGCCAATGGCGAGCGCCGAAACACCGAGGGCGATCAGCACAAAAAGCGGGAATAAGATGCTCAGCCGATCAGCGCTCCTTGCATCAGCGCTTCGTATCAGCAGTGCAAATATATATACCATCTCAAAAATAAATACAAGGCCGTAGATCAAAAGCCCCAGGATCGGGGAAAACATGGCAAGTACGGCAGAGATAACGAGGATCGGGATGGCGATCATGCTTCTCATGGCTGCGATGGGCAGGCTCTCTCCTTTTTTTCTCATGGGATGTGACGTCATCTTCAAAAAGATCTTGATCACCAGCACCATGATCATGGATGCAATGAAGGAACCTGCAAGCGCCAGTACAAATCCAAGTCCCTCCGGAAGCTTTATCACCTCATACAGCTTTCCGAGGGAATTACTTACCTCCAGGGAATAATATCTTGCAAGATGGTCAAGTCCTTCTCCCGAAGCATTGCTGAGAGCCGCTCCCAGGCCTTCTCCGACCCCCGGGATCAGGGAGATCAGTTTTATAATCGTATTTTCCAGGAACCCCTGCAGCGTTCCGGCCAGTCCCTGCAGCCCTTCGGAAACTTTGTTGCCCAGTTCCAGCAGCATATTCATAAGAGCCGTATTCATGCTGTGGAAAAGACTGATCACAAAGAATGCGCCCGCCAGAGCATGGAGCGCGACAGCAAGGAAGGACGCTCCTTTATGTTTTTTCTTGACAAAGTCAGGACCGCAGGTCACAGGCCTTACGATCAGCTTGGGCAGGGTCTTCACCGGTTCCGGCACGCGTATCCTTCCTCTGCCTTTCCATGCGGCAAGCCTGGTATCCAGATCCTCCTTGAGAGCAGTGGGGGATGACGCTACGATAACTCCGAAATCGTCGCTTTTCTCAGCTAATTTAGGAAGCTTTTTCTTTTTGCCATTTTCCTCATCCGGCGAGTACCCTTGCGCATACACGGCGATCATTCTGCCGAAGAATTCCGGGTGCAGCTTCATATATCCCTGTATCAATGTTTCCTTCATTAATTCGGCACAGGCCGGATCACAGGACATGAAAAAGGGCCGTCCGTCATTCAAATGCTCAAAATAATAGTCCAGTTCATGAAAAATCTCCTCGCTTTCCGAAGCGCTCACCGGAAATACGAACACATTGGATATTTCTTCAAAGGTCGTATCTGCCTGATGATCGGGAGATAAAAATACCGTATCTACGTCCTTTGTAATACGCGGCAATATGATCTCTCTTGTTTCTTGCTCGCTCATTTTTCTTACCCCCTTTTCTGCCTTGCGTTTCTGAAAACTTACATGACAGGTACTTATGATCCGGTGCCTGCTCTTCATATGCAGCACACCGGCACCTGCCTATGTTCCGACACCCATATTATAAGCGAATTTGCGGAGATTATCTATATAAAATATCCGAAACTTGCTATTTAACGTGTACTGAAATGTGGTATTAAAAAATTGAGTTATTTCCATGAAAGTGATCATGGAGATCAAAAAATAAACATAGGGGGCAAAAGGAGTGATGACCGCATGGAAACAATAAGATTGACAGAGGATAATATTGACGAATGGAAAGACTTTGTCGACGAGGATATGGCGGAAACCATTGGCCGTACCAATTATGACGGTGTCATCGTGACGGATGAAGAGGAACCTGTGGCAGGCATGATATGGACGCTCATGAATACGGAGTCCGATGAAGAGCGGGCGGGCCGTATCGTTTGGCTGCGAGCAGAAAGCTCGGAGACCTTCGACATCCTTTTCGACAGGTATGATGAGGTCGCAGCTGATGAAGGTCTCATAAGATCCGAGCTGTTTCTGCCTGCAGAGATCGAAGAATTTGTAATGAAGGCGCTGAAGAAGAAGGGCTTTTTTATGAAGCTTTCGGAGGGAGATGTTTTATCGATCACCCTCTCAGAAATCGCCAATATTGACTTTATGAAGGAATATAGTGCCGGGGAAGACATCCTGCCCTTGCGGTCTGTCACACAACGTGGGTTTAATGAGGCAGTGAAGCGGATGATCGATAGCGGGCGCAGCGTTATGTACGAGGATCTCGCAACCCTTCCGCGGCTGTATTTTGAGAATGATGTCTCCTGCTGCGCCGGGAAAGACGGCGAGATAAACGGTCTGCTTTTATTCCATCTGACGGCGTCCGGGAACCTGGAAACCGTGCTGATGTCAGCGGCAGGAGAGGATTATGAGAAGCTTTTTCCCCGGATGATGGTTCATGCCTGCAAAAGCGCCATGGAAAAGTATGGCCCGGATACAAGAATGATCATAAACAGCCAAAATAACGCGCTTTTTCCGAAGGGCTATAGCATCCCCATGTATAAAGGGAGCAGGGATGAAGAACAACAGATGCGAAACAGCTATGCAAAGTCTTTCAATGAAGACGTGCAGAACGACACCGGAGGTAAGGAGGATCCACTCTTTCCGTCAGCTATCTGCTGGTTCCTGAAGGGGAGCAAAAAACGAAAGCGGAAGAGGAGCTGCTTAAGTTTATCCTGCAAGCGGCCGGTCCCCTGCAGTGCTCTGTGGTGGCAGATGCAGAATTGGTTCAGGAGGAGGAAGACGAGAAAAGGGAGAGCCGTCTGAAGCTTGGTTTCTATCAGGAAAGGAAACCCACCCCGCTCTATACATTTTCCGTTTCGGATGTGGATGTCAAGGCGCCGGAAAGCACAATGAATCCCCTGCCGGTGGATGAGATCTCAAATGTGCAGTGGGAAGATTTCCTTACGGAGACGAGCGATTATTCCTTTGCGGTCATGGAGAAAGAAGCTTATGACAAAGAGTTAAGTCTTTTTCTGTCGGATGAAAGGAATAAGCTCCAGGGCGCCATCCTGTTTCGCACACGAGGGGATAAGCTTTTTGTAGAGGCCGTTGCTCCTTACGGAGCCGATGAAAGAACCCTGATCAACGACCTTATCTATTGGGCTCTGCAGGGCATTCGGAAAAAGGAGAGACCTGAAAAACAGATACAGATCTACTTGCCGGAGGGAAGTGTTTACCGCAGGATCTTGATGGATATCACCGGAAACAGGGCAAAGAAAACCGCCAGTCTGGTGGAGTTTATTTACGAAGTTCAAGTATAAGGAGGAAAAACAATGGAAGACCATAGCATGAAAAAAAGAGAAAGAATGATACAGGCTGAGCAGGAGCAGTCCGAGGGATTTTCCGAGGATAAGATTAATAGATTAAAAAATCGCCTGGATGCCCTCAAGTTCGAGGAGAATATGAACTATACGATGGATAAGCTGCCGGAATCGGTCGAAGAACTGTGCAACATAGCGAGTATGTTTAACAAGTTTGGCAGTTACCATGCGGCGGCCAATATCTGCATGGGTCCGAATGACGGCATTGTCACGGTGGAAGGCAAGGCGGCAGCCAATTCTGAATACATGGGATCTCCTTTTACCATGAAACCCTATGTCGGCGTCTATTATGGCGAGACCAAGGTAATACTGAAGGACAAGATCGTGTCCGTTGAAGGATTTAGCGAGTTGAATAACAGCTATTCCCCCTATTCCTACGACATCAAGAGCTCCTTAAAGGCAAGGCTGAAGCGCTATTTGCTGGATCCGAGGGCAAGGACTGAATGATTTTTGTGCAACACATTGAGAAAGGAACAGGTTTCCAGAACTTAGTGCAAAAGCTAAGGGCTGGAAACCTGTTTTATTCCGCATCCAACCGTTGTTTTTTCACGAGCTCAGCAAAAACACCGTTCTTATAATTTTGTTTTGGTTTAAGACAAGAACGAACATACGATCATTCATTTCCCTCATTATACCGTCAAAAACCCCCGGGCATTTTTTTCTGCCCGGGGGTGCATATCATTCTGGCAGGGCGCTGAACTTAACGATAGCTTCCAAACGATAGCTGCCAAGCCTGAACTCCTGCTCGATTCCGGATTCATGCCGCATGGTTACGAACAGGATCGAATTTTTCAGCTTTACATTGGAATGATTCTCAATCGGTGTATTCGTACTAGCCGCCTTGTCAAATACTCTGAGACTGATCAGCGTCCATCCCTCATCTGCTTGTATGTTCACCTTCCCTTTCTTCATTTTCTTCGGCTCGTAATAGAAGCTCTTAGTATATCTCTTTGTATAAATGGTATTTCCAACCTGAAAGTTTTTGAATGCGTTTTTGTATTCGAGAAAGGTAAGCTTAATGCAATAGTCCTTCGACACACCATTCAGCTCAAAATTAAAGGTGATCTCTACTGTACCGGTTTTTCCATGTGTGGTTGTCAGAATATAATTGTGCCTCGGTTCATCGTTTATCGTTCCAAGCTCTACGGTAAGGATCGATTCGTCTGATGATTTCAGATTGGTTACAGTTCCTTCCTTTTCGTAAGCAAAACAGGGTGCGCTGTTTTCAAACAGGAAGCATTTCTGTTCCAGCTCAATGTTGTCGAGTATACTTTCAGCATGAGCTTTTGAAGGAGCGAGTACAAATCCGGTCAGGCAAATCATGGCAGCAAGCATAAAAGATAAAATACGTTTCATAAAAAAAGTCCTCCTTTAAAATTGTATGCTCCTATCTTAGCACAGAACCGTTGCTCCATGCCACCATCAGAACAAAAAACTTAAATTATAAAGATTTTTCTGTATGATGAGAAAGGAGATTATTCTTCCTTCCCTTTTTCTACGGTTTTATCTTTGCCAACGAAAATTATACACTGAGTTCGTGCTTTGGCGTCGAAAAAGTAAAAAAAGGTTAATTTTTGCCGGAGAGATGGTATAATTATGATTATGCTGTTGATCATCTTAAAGGAGGACGTGTGACATGCCTGGCTATGGTAGTATTTCCGAAAAAATGAATCAAAGGCTTGATATGGGGCTTGAGCTTGTTGAACAGCAGGTTTCTATGGAGGACTCGGAGCAGAAGGATCTTGATGCGGCTGCTTTCGCCTCCCCCGTATCGGAGGATGAGATAACAGGGCAGTCTAAAAAGCATAAGCAGCTTTCCGCCCAGGATATCGCGTATGATGCTATCGAATTTTTTGACAGGGAGACAGAGCAGGAAGCAGAAAAAAACGGTCAGAAAAAGAGTA
>JAEEGL012248414.1_pt1 | contig 12612 bp, 8 predicted proteins | sample 9134231 | NCBI WGS metagenome assembly JAEEGL01 (sample SAMN16246548, study PRJNA631951) | gut metagenome | biome: gut microbiome; feature: rumen; material: fiber-attached | host: Bos | place: Iran: Karaj | collected 2018-10
CTCCTTTGCCAAAGTCATCTGGAGTCTGTACGTCGTGTATTTCGATGGTGTGTCCGCTGGCGGTGCGTATGGCCTTCACGTTATTGTTGCCTACGTACCATTTCTCGTCAACGGGTGCCATGGATGGCGCACAGACTGCTCCGCTGACAAACGGACGTTCCATGTTGCCTCCTTCAAAGTCGACATATACATAGCTGTTTTTCTCTGGTATCAGGTGTGTACCGTATTTCTCTTTACCGATTCCCTTTGCACCTGAGTAGGGTTGTGCAACATGTATCCATGGTGTCCAGCAGGCTGAATCTGTCGTGGCTTGTAGATTCTTATATTTTGCTACTTTCGTAGAGGGGATCATGAACCGTACTCTCACTCTTCCCCAGTGCTTCGGATCTTCGGTATCTTTCACCATAGCTTTTATCGGATGGTCGCACACGGGATAAATAGTGGGGTTGAAGTATGGGGGAAAATTGATTGCTGCAGTAATTCCCTTGAAAGTGTTGCTGTATTTTTGGTCGACATTGAACTGGTGAGTCACTTCGGTAATGAGGATCTCGTCTTGTTGCACTTCACTCTTTCCTTCTCCCGATTCACCGCTGATGTAGTTGTCTTTGATGGTGAGCTTGGCACCTATCTTCATTTTTGAGCAATAGCTTTGCCCCTCGTAGACGAGCATGTTGGCACGCCGCCCGTTGGTATATGCCGTGAATGGTTCCTGGAAGAAGTCATTGCCCAAATCAAACAATTGCTTTTTGTTCTCCAAGTCGGTATCGTCGCGCTCTATGGATTGGGCAATGGTCTCTTCGTGTGTGAACGTGACAAACCTGTCGAATGATGCCTGGCAGGCGAGGTCGTTCAGATTGTTGCCGATTTTTTTCGCTTCTGTGTTCTTCTTGTTATTATAGCAGAGCATCTCGTTGTAGGCCGTATTGAAAAAGTAGTGCCCCATGTGGAATGTCTTAAGCCGTGCGCTGTATTCCGTAAGGTCTTTACTGGGATAGTTGAGTATGATGCTCTCTTGGTCGGATATCTTTCCGAAATGCAGTTTCTTGCCGTTGTTGTACATCCACTCTCCGTATCGCTTGGCCAGGCGCTGAATGAATCTGTAGGTTGTCTCGTTGTATTGGAACGTGAAGAATATCTTGTCTTTCTTTTGAGGTTGTATCTCCGTCTCAAAGTCAGTGCGGCGCAGCAGGCTTTTGATAATGTCGTCCAGCGTTTCCTCGTTATAGTACATGATGTCGGGCGTGTCCTTCAGGATGACATCTTTTGTTTGGGCCACCACTTCTATGACATACTGCGACTCGCTTCGTGTGGCTTTGGCTGAAGTGACGAATCCTTCGAACTCGATGTCGGCGTTTTGCGTGCCTGCTGCGAATCCGGAAATCTCTTGTTCCATGGAATCGGTCTGCAGGCTGAGCTTCACGTCCTTGCCTATGATTGAGCCACAGGTGGTGAACTGCACTTCGGCGATGCTCTCTTCGGGCGACTTGAAGAGTTTGAACTCCAGTCTGCAAGGCTCAAGCAAGCGTTGTGACATCTTGAACTCGTCGATGCTGTACTTTGTGCCGTCCAGTTCAATGTTAAACTGGTTGGAGACAGACTCGTTGATGCTCAGTGATATGTTCTTTATGGATATGGACATGGCTATATTTTATCTGGCTCTATGGTTATCAGTGACGTTACTTTAATTTTAATATAGTATCTTGCCTTGGTACTGTCAGTAACTTGATCGGTTACTAAATGCAAATCATGTGAATGAAAAAATACACGCCGTTTACGTCCAGTCGTTGTTGAATTCTGCCACATCATTGCTGCCGACGTTTATGATTTCTGCCGCTATGGTCACGCGGGTATGCATCAAGCGCGAATCATGGTCGTTGAAATAGTCTTCCAATTCCGTGCAATAGGCATTCTTGAAGTTCACGGTCTTATAGCTGCGCTTGTTTTTCTGAGAGTAGACAACAAATTTCAAGACTCCCGAATAGACTTGTGTCTTGCTGAACATCCATTTGTAGAAGAAGACATTGTCGTCGCTCAGTGCCGGCATGACAAAGGTGATGGCGCCGCCACGTGGGCGGGTTGACGGCTTTCCGGTGCTGTCTGTGTCCTGATAGAAGCGGTATTTGCATTCCACGATGCCATATTTCTTGCCGCCCACTTCTATCTTCCCGTGGAAGGAATCGTTTTCGCTGCCGGCCGCTGCACCACCGCCCAGTATTTCATTGCTAATTGACCTGGCCATGTTTAGTACACTGTCGATAGGGGCGGCGCGGCTCGTGATGTCGCTCAGATCACCGAGGAAGTTGTCCAGTCCGCCCTGCAGTTTGTTGATATTGTCAAGTGTTTTCTTCACAGAGTCGGCAATCTTGCTGGCAGAATTCTTTGCTCTGTTAATGGCATTGTCGGACATGCCAGAGAGGTTGCTCACGATGGAGTTGATCTTGCCGGTTACTGCGTCAGAAGCCTCGATAAACTTGTTGGAAGCATTATCGATTATTGAGCCTACCTTGTCGTCTGCACCGTAGATGGCATCGGTCTCCTTGTTCGTGACTTCGTTGACCTTCTCCTTCACCTTGTTGGCTTTTTCCTTGGCTCCGTCAACGGTTTCTTTAGCCGTTTCTTCAATCTTGTTTGATTCTTCCTTGGCTTCGTTCTCAATGCTTTCGACGGTTTCTTGAATCTTCGTCTCAACCTCGTTAACGATTTCCTTGGCCTTGTCTTCAATCTTGCCGGCTATTTCCTTGGCCTCATTCTCCAGCTTCTCAAATTCATCCTTTACCTTCTCGCCTAATTCCTCGGCCTTCTCCTGTATCTCTTTCGCCTTGTTCTCAATCTTCTCGACGGCATCATGGGCGGTATTCTCAATTTGCTCAACAGAGTCCTTAACCTTCTCTTCGACCTGTCCTGCAATTTCCTTGGCTTGCTCTTCTATCTTCTTTGTCGTCGCGGCTGCCTGTTCCTGGATATTGTTGATGCCATCCTCTATTTTTTCTGCCACTGCACTGGCTTCTTCCTGTAGGTGGCTGACGGTATCTTGGGCTTGTGACTCGAGGTCTTGGGCTATTTGCCGGGTCTTCTCCTGCGCATCATTTATGCCACTTTCAATCTGATTTCCAATATCTTGTGCCTTCTTTTGCCCATCGTTTATGTCATCTTCAATGCGACTGCCAAGCTGTTCGGCTTGCTGTTGCAACTGAGAAGTCATTTGCTCGGCTTGCTGCTGGAGTTGTGTAACGGCTTGTGAAGATTGTTCCTGTACCTCTTGTATGCCTGATTCTATCTGACTGGTGACCTGTTGGGCGGTCTCTTGTAACTGCGAAACCGTGTCCTGTGCCTGTTGCTGGAGTTGTTGAACGGCATTGGCAGCCTGCCCACTGCCTTGAGTAGCGAGTTGGGAAACCTGTTGCTGAATGTCGGAGATGCTCCCTTCTATCTGAGAACCGACCTGCTGTGCCTTTTCCTGTAACTGATTTATGCTGTTCTGGGCTTGTTCTTGAATGGAGGTGACGGTATCTGCGGCTTGCTGTTGTATGTTATTTATCCCATCCTCCAGCCTGCTACCCATGTCTTGGGCGGAATTCTGTATTTGTGATGCGACATTCGATGCCTGCGATTGGACCTGCTGAACAGAGTCCTGTATCATGTCTTGAGCAGAATTACCGGTTTGCTCCATTTGTCTTACCATGTTTTGTGCGGCATTCTGAACGGAGCTGGCTGCATTCTGAACGGTAGATTCTAATTGGCTGGCAGCATTCTGAGCTGCACTTTGCATGGAATTAACAGCATTCCGTGATGCGGATTGCACCGTGTTTATCGCATTTTGAGCCATGTCTTGCATGGAATTGGCACCGTTCTGTATAGTGCTTTGTCCAGTGCTTACCGCATTCTGAGCGGCATTCTGCATAGAGTTGGCAGCACGCTGCGCTGAATTAGCAGCGTTTTGTGCCGCTTTTTGAGCAGAACCGGTCTGTAATGAGCTTACAGTATTCTCAGCCGTATTTTGTACACCCGATGCAGCCTCTTCTACACCTTTTTTGATTGAATCGGCAGCATGTGATAGACTATCAAGAAATCCCATGCAGTATGTGTTTTAAATAAAATAGGTATTACTATATAAATAAGGTGTAATGAAAAATCCTTGGAATCTCCTGCGGGAGATTCCAAGGATAGAAAGAAGGTTTAGTTGTCAATAGTCCAACGGTTGTTATGACGAGCATTGCCAATAGAAATTTCTTTGGCTGAGATGGTGAACTCCTCATACTGCTGCACCTCGTTCTTGTTGTCATAGGTCTCAGCATATTCTACGAGATAGCCCTCCGTGAAGTCGAGATGTTTCATTTCTCCACCTTGGCGGTTGGGGAATGAGATTGTACCCGACTTGCTCATATATGTGTCACACATCCACTCGAGTATATCGGTATTGCCGTCATCATTTGACTTAACCTTTACAAAGATTTTACCACCGCGGGTGGTACCTGTTGGCTGACCTTCGACGTCAGTCTGCTGATTCAGTTCATAACGAACATACATTACCTCGCGCTCGGCAATGCCGTCAGCGTTGATGGTTACTGTTCTTGTTGCCATACTTGTTAGATTTTAATATTAAAAATATCGGTTATTTAGTTTAAGAAACATTCTGTTCCCACTCTACGCCTGCCTGGCCATTGTGACCGGTAAGCTCGATGAAGAAGTTCTTTGCAGCGAAGAAAGGCTTCAGTTCTACCTCGATCTTGATGTCCTTTGTCTTAGGATCTTGGTTGATACCCTTCAGGTTGTAGTTCTCAATGAGCTTGCCTGGGCCTTTGTAGTCGCTCAGGAAGTCATGCACTGCTTGCTGAAGTTCTGCCTTAACTGCAGAGTTCCAGTTGATAAATGCCTCGTCATTGAAGAAATTCTGGAATACTTTTCCGATCCAATCGAACACGCGTACGATAGGATATTCTTGCAATCCGAGCGTAGCACCATTATACAGCGAACGGTTAGAGAAGGCCATCGTGCGACCGTCTTCCTCAACCATAGGAATCACACCTTGGTCTATGAGGGCAGCAATCTCCGACTTACGCAGCTCAAGACGTGCACCTCTCACATTGCTGAGGGTTCCATATTTCTTACCTGCTGCACCTTGTGCAATTACGATTTCGTCGGTGTTGGTCATACGTCCTGCCAATGCTGCCGAACCTGGGATGTAGAGATCGTCGTCCTCATCGGCGAGTTCCGACTTCTTACGTCCGAGCAGGTAGTTACATGTCATGATGACATTGGCCAATCTTGCTTCCTGTCCCTGCAGGTTAGCGTCGTCGAGTTCGTCCTTCAGCATACTGAAGTTCTGGCTGTCCTTGAAGTCAGTCACCATTATTACCTTGTTGCGATAGGCTGTGTCGGCCCACATGCGTACAGTAGTTGAATCGCCAAGATAACCAGGGATGATAAGCAGACTGTAGTTATTCTTCAGACTGAGCCGGTCGTAGTATTTCTCCATCTCGTCGCGGATGGCCAGCGTGTCCTCTGAATCGTTGTATTCCAACTCGTCTTTATTGACGTTCATCAGTGTCAGGCAGTCCATCTTGCCTTGTCCGGCATTGGAGAAGAAGGAATCGAGTGCACGATAGGTGACCTCGAGTTTCTTGATTTCCTCGTGGACGTTGAAGAGGTTGTTCTTCATGTTCTGCTCGGCCTTGTCGCGTTTTTCCTTGCATGTATCGATGATCTGCATGGGATCAGTACCACCTGTCTCGAGGATGTTCACCCAGAGTTCCAGTTCGTTCTTCAGTTTCTTGCGATTGTCAGCATAAGCTGCATCGCTCAGGAAGATGTTTTTCACGGCCTTGCGGCGTGGGTCCATGTTCTCAACGCCCTTGATGAGGCCTTTTACCATCTGAAAGCCACCGAACTTGTTCAGTCCGTCAAGGCTTTCCTGCAGTAAGGCAGAAGGGTTTTCTATTTTCTCTCTCTCACGAAGTTCTGCGGCCTCGCCCAAAGCCTCTTTTTTCAGTTCTTCTGGCATAATAATTTATTTTTAATGATTGTCTTTTATTTATTAATCACATATTTATCAATGCTTACTCAGCATCTTCCAGTTCAGCCAGGAGTGCCTTGAGTGCATTTTTCAGATTGCCGCGTGCAGCAGCGTCTTTAAGGGTGTTGCGCAGCGTCTTGTTCTTTTCGAGCTGGCGGATAACAGAGTTGTAGGCATCGATTTTGCCTTTGGCAGCACCAAGCAGTTCGCTTTGGGCAATCAGTTGCTCATCCTCGAAGTCCTTGATCTGTTTGAAGTCGAAGTCCTCGAAAACAGCGCCGCCTTCTTCTGTCTCCAGCGTCACGTCTTTCTTGCTTGGTTGATAGTGCTCGAAGACATCCTTCATGCTCTTTGGCTTGAAGCCTTCTCGGTCTTCGTCGGTGTTGGGTGCCTCGTCAGTGAACTGATCGGCATACAATGCACGGTTTTGCGGGAACTCGATGATGCCGTCTTGTGCTTCAACATCGAGAACTTTTGTAATAACAGTTTTTCTTGCCATAATGATTTGATTTTATAGTTAATAATTAAATAATTATTCCTCTGCTGGAGTTTGTTCTTCACGCCCGTCGAATCCTGGCGAAACCTCTTCCTTTCCTTGGACGGGTACCTCTTCTACGGGCGTTTCTTCCTCCACGTCGGGCGAATCGATGTCCCAACTTATCTCGTTCTTCTCCTCGTTATACTTCATTGTGACGGTATCGCCCGGTGCGATAGTGCCGGCGATGATGAGTTTAGAGAGTGGACGACGTATTTCCTTTCTGATGATACCGAGGATGGGGCGAGCGCCATAGTGTGCGTTGAAGCCCACGCTTGTCACGTACTTGCGTGCCGACTCGTCTATTTCCAGCGTGATGTTCTGCTCGTTCAACGTCTTCAAGAGGTTCTTGATGTGGATGTCGAAGATGCGGTTTATCATCTCTGGTGTAATGGGCGAGAACGGGACAATCTCGGTCAGGCGGGCGAGGAACTCCGGACGGAAGTTGCCTTGCATCACTTCAAGCATTTGGTCGTGCGTAGGCACCTTGCCTTCACCGAAGGACTTGAATATATAGTCGGAGCCTATGTTCGACGTGAAGATGATGAGCGAGTTGGAGAAGTCGCCGACACGTCCGAGACGGTCGTGCAGCTTACCCTCGTCGAGAATCTGCAGGAACAGGTCGAAGACAGACTTGTGAGCCTTTTCGATTTCGTCGAACAGCACGACGCTGTAGGGATGCTGGCGAATCTGGTTCACCAGAAGGCCGCCTTCCTCATAGCCCACATATCCCGGAGGAGCACCGTAGAGCAGTGCCACGGAATGCTCTTCCTTGTACTCTGACATGTCGAAGCGCAGCATGGCTGTCTCGTCGTCGAACAGGAAGTTGGCCAGCGACTTGGCCAATTCTGTCTTACCCGTGCCGGTGGGACCGAGGAAGAAGAACGAGCCCATGGGCTGTCCTTTCTTGTTTAGTCCAGAACGACTCTCGAAGATAGCGTCGAGTATGCTCTTGATGGCATGGTTCTGACCGACCACGCGCTGGTGCAGTATCTGTTCGGCATTGCTCAGTTTCTCGCGTTCCTCACTCTGGATATTGCCCATAGGTATGCCGGTCATCTTGGCCACCACGTCGCGCACGGCATCTTTCTCGAGCTTGACGGGGGCGGCGGAGACTCCGGAATCTCCGGACTCTTCTGACGACAGCGCTGCCATCTCACTGGCAATCTTCTTCGAGGCCATGGCGCGGTCGAGCAGGTCGAGTGCCGACGACGGGAGCCGCCTGTCGGGCATGTAGCGCTTGGCCAGTCGCACGATTTCTGCGGGTACGTCGTCTTCGATGGGCAGGTGGTGGAACTGCTCATAGCTCTCGCGTTTGCTCTCGATGATGGCCACAGCCTGCTCTTCGGTCGGTTCTTCGACGGTGATTTTCTCGAAGAAAGCCGTGAATTCCTTGTCTTTCTCAATATCCTTCGTATATCCGTCGATAGTCGATGTGCATACCACTTGCAGTTGGTTCTTCGAAAGCAGTTTCTTCAGGTTTGGCAGGATGCCGTTGAGCACCGACTGTTTGTCTTCCACCCGGTGGAAGTTCTCGATGACGAGCACGGGCTGAGAAAGGTTGAGCAGCGAGTCGGCCAGTTGTTTGAAACGGTCTTCTATCTCGCCTTTGTAGCTCACGCCCTGGCTCAGTGCGATGAGGTCAAGTTCGTAGGGTTCCATGTTCTCCAGCGACGAAGGCACTTTCTTGTCGCGCACGCGCTGCATGATGCCGTTTATTAGGCTGGTCTTTCCCACGCCGGTCTCGCCCACGATGAGGATGTTGGCCCTGTCTTTACGTGCCAGCACCTCGACGATGGAGAGTATCTCGTTGTCGAAGCCTATCACGTCGGTCTCGGGCAGTTCACCGAGCATCGGCACGCAATACTCGGAGTTCTCGGCACCGCCTGCAAAGGCCTTCTGTGCCCCACTGCCGCCTGACGAGGCTGCATGGGCGGGCTTTGCGGGTGCACCGCCCTGGATGGTGCGTATGATTTTCTCCGGCTGCAGGGGCAGGGTCTTCAGCTGTTCGTAGCTGAAGCCGACGCCGGGCTTTACGAGTGAGGCGAGCAGACAGGGAGGTGTCACCTCCTCAAGTCCGCAACTCTCGGCTATCTCGGCTGCTTCGCGCACCACGTTCTCGGCATCGTGCGACAGTTCAACGCCTTTCATGGCATAGGGAGACTTGTCGCATTGGTGCATGCGCATGTCGGCCCAGTCGACCAGATAGTAATAGTCTTCGTCGAGTGTGTCCTCGATATAGTTCACCATGCCGGCACTCTTGTGCAGGAGGGCGCGCAGCAGATGGGCCGGTTCGATTTTCGGCGACTTGTTGTCTGTGGCATACGACTGTGCGATGTGCAACAGATCGAACGGGAAGTTCTCCAACATTCTTGTGTACTTGTCCATAGGCTAACGGTTTTATAGGAAGGTTAAATAACTCGACGGTACGAAGGCGACGGCCACGGCCGCGACGCCTTCTATCTGAACCACTACATGCTTGTTCTTCTTGATGCGCTTGATGACGCCCTCCACCCCCGCAAAGGTCCCTTCGTTGATTCTCACGCGGCGTCCTTCCTTGCCGATGAAATCCTTGTAGTCGAGAAACATCACGCTCTCGTCCTGCACTGAGGCCACGCGCAGGAAGTTCTCCATCTCGCGGTCGGGCACTGTTATGATCTCCTTCCGATTGTCACCACCCGGCACGGGTCGTCGCATCATGTAGCGCATCGGCTCGCATTCCTTGCGCGTCATCTTCAGGTGGGTCAAGGCCTCCTGGGTGGAATGTACGAAGATAAGGTTATGGACGGCAGGCACGAGCATTCGCTTTCGGCCTTTCTTGGTGTCAACCATTTCATAGCGCATCGGGACAAAACTCTCGATGCCGAACAGGTCCAGTTGTTCCTTTATCTTGATTTCCCTGTGATAAGTGACACGAATGGGAAACCATTTCAGGTTTACCATCAGATGCGGGAAGTAAAGTCAGATGTGCTTAAACAAAAGAAGGGGGACACTGCAATGTCATAATTGCAGATAGTATAGTTGTGACAAAATGGGCTAATATAACTCTCCATGTCATGCACTGGCCTCCAGCAACAGCAATAGATTGTATATTGCAAAAAATAGTGAATGCTATAAACGCATCCGTATTATTTATCGGCAAATTTAAACAATTCTGTAGACAAAACAAACATTTTATCAAAAAAATCGCCGTGAAAGCAATCCTTTTTCGCAAATAATTGTAACGACAAAATAAAAAGAGCGAATCTCCCCGCTCTCATATTTTCACAACGGAATAATTCTTGTTGTGGTTTACTCCTGATGTCCCCTTCAAGGCTTATGTGCTACATTTTGGGAACAATCAGCCCTACGACCTTTGGCATCACGTCTCAAAATCAGAGGACGTCTCTATCCAGTTGTCAATCTTAATAAGATTATTTCATGTCCCCGTCAATTACTGGAACCGTCATAGGCATTCCACCTTTGTTTGTATAGCTATAGGTGCCTACTCTCTGAGGTTTGTTTATGGTGATAACCTGATCACTGTAGAAATTTTCTCCCAAAATTACCACAGTATTACCAAGATACATCACATCACCTCCGATTCTATCAGATGCTTCTCTTGCCAAGGCAGCATTACCAAGAACCTGAAACACCTTGAAGGATGATTCAGCTTTGTTCTCATAGCTAACTGGTTGTTCAAGATACTGTATAGGGTCAGATGAGTTTTGATTAACTGATGCAATAACAAATAATACTACGAATGTCAGGACGATACCCGTCACGACACCCAAGAAGAATGATTTCTTATTCATACTCTATAATGTTTTAATTGTCAACCTGCTTAATCGCCTTATGCACAATATAACCAATGCTGCAAATCAATAAAGTGCTGCCGCATATTGGCTGGACTCATTTGTAATATTTCTTTAGCATCTGTCATTGAGTTATACTTGATACTGATAAAGGTCTTCAATTTGTCAATGCTAAGTTCCTTATAACCATTGATAACATAGTAATGCAGAATAAGATTATCGAATTCGCGCTGTTCCTTGTTCAAGGCATTTACATACTGTTTCTTCACAATTTCCACGCGCTTTGCCCTCTCTATTGGCGTAGAGTCGTAGGCTATATATTCAAGCACATCCAGCAAGTCGCATTTCTGCATTTTCAGCATATTTTTCAAGAGTAGCAACTTTTCTTCAGCAAAACCTGCTTCATCCAATGTTTTGAGCAGTTGCTCACGGGTTTCGGGGTTAGCCCATTTCTCTCTGAGGTCATCTGCACCTGAGAAGAAATCCGGAACCCTGCCAAAGAGTTTCTTTACATATTCATCAAGACTGATAAACTCGTCGCCAAAGAAAATTTTCTGCTCCCACGTTGTTTCAAGTGTCAGTCTTCTTCCATCAGACAGCTTAATGTCTATCAGGCTTGTTTTTGGCCCTTCACACGTACAAGGCAGATTACCGCAAACCGGACAAGCTTTTGGCAGTTCCCAACCTTCTTCGTCTTCGCCTAAAGCTCCTCCTCCGTTGTCATCATTCTCTGAATAAGGCTTCGGTTTCTTCTTGCAAGTACAAGGCCAGTTTCCACAAACAGGACAGTGCGGGTCACCATCCCAATCCGGGTCTTTGAACATATCGCAAGCCCCTACAAAGTCATAGATGGTGAAATAATATTTTTTGTCGAACAAGCGTGTACCACGACCAATAATCTGCTTAAACTCCACTATATTATTTACAGGTCGCATCAGCACAATGTTGCGCACATTGCGGGCATCTACGCCTGTACTCAGTTTATAAGATGTCGTCAGGATTGTTGGCAACAGCTTTTCGTTGTCTTGGAAGGTTCTCAGCGTCGCTTCTCCCACTTCTCCGTCATCAGCAGTCACTCGCTCACAATAGTTGTTGGCAGGGCGCTTCTTGTGCTTGTTCACCATATCACGGACTATCATGGCATGTTTCTGAGTGGCACAGAAGATGATGGTCTTTTCGTCTGGATCAATCTTGCCTAACAACTCTTGCACACGATGTTCGTCGCGCTCCTTAATCTGTATTCTGCCATTATAGAAGTCCGATTCCGAGTAAACCTTTTCAGGGTCTATTTCCCCACTCTTCACGATGTCGCCTTCTGCATACTTATAGTCATCAATGTTGCTCGTAGAGATTTCTACACGGAAGGGAACAAGGAAACCATCCTCGATACCCTGTTTCAGAGAATAAGTATATACAGGCTCTCCAAAGTAGGCGTATGTGTTGGCATTGTCCTTCCTTCTTGGTGTGGCAGTCATACCCAACTGATAAGCGCTGTCGAAGTACTCCATCAACTTTCGCCACTCGCTTTCGTCATTGGCACCTCCTCTATGACACTCGTCAATAATGATGAAGTCGAAGAAATCACGCTCATACTGCATGTAGTATGGCTGGTCGTCTGCGCCCTCAGGCAACGTGATGCCTTGTTCCTCTGCCTTTTGTGCATTGGGCGAAGTCATCATCGTCTGGAAGATGGTGAAGTACAAGTTGCGTGCCGTCGGCACCTTATAGTTGTTTTTCCTCAATTCCTTGGGTGTGACGCGACACATCGCATCTTCTGGGAACTGGTCGAAGTCGTTGATGGCCTGATTGGCAAGAATGATCCTGTCAGCAATAAACAGGATTCTTGGAGCACGCTCAACGCCCTTGGTCGTCCACTTCGTCTGCGTCAGTTTCCAGCATATTTGGAAGGCCGTGTAAGTCTTTCCTGTTCCTGTTGCCATCGTCATCAAGATGCTGTTTCTCTGCTTAGCCACAGCCTCCAGCACATTCTTGATGGCTATTTCCTGATAGTAGCGAGGCTGACGGCCACCACTACGGTTCAGGGCGCAAAGATTGAACTTGTCGCGCCAAAGGTTTGCCTCAGGGAAGGTCATCTGCCACAAGTCCTGTGGCGTTGGGAATTTGTCTATATCATATTCTTTGCTGGGGATGATATATTCTCCCTTGCTATCCTTGATGCCCATGTCGATGAACCAGATCTCATTGCCATTGGTGCTATAGGTATAGCGAATCTTCAGGGCATCAGCATAGAGTTTGGCTTGCCCTACTCC
>JAEEGL013724811.1_pt1 | contig 12612 bp, 13 predicted proteins | sample 9134231 | NCBI WGS metagenome assembly JAEEGL01 (sample SAMN16246548, study PRJNA631951) | gut metagenome | biome: gut microbiome; feature: rumen; material: fiber-attached | host: Bos | place: Iran: Karaj | collected 2018-10
AAAGGTAATGATATCCTGTTCTTCATAGATAACATATTCCGTTTCACTCAGGCAGGCTCAGAGGTTTCAGCTCTACTTGGCCGTATTCCTTCTGCCGTAGGTTATCAGCCTACACTTGCAACTGAAATGGGACGTATGCAGGAGCGTATCACATCAACCAAGCATGGTTCTATCACATCAGTGCAGGCTATATACGTACCTGCGGACGACCTTACAGACCCTGCACCTGCCACCACATTCACACACTTGGACGCTACTACAGTGCTTAGCCGTAAGATAGCTGAGCTTGGTATTTACCCTGCTGTTGACCCGCTCGACTCAACATCACGTATTCTTGATCCTAACATAGTAGGTGAAAATCACTATAGAACAGCGCAACGTGTTATTGAGCTTCTGCAGCACTATAAGGAGCTTCAGGACATCATAGCCATCTTGGGTATGGAGGAGCTCTCTGAGAAAGACAAGCTTGCGGTTCACCGTGCACGCCGTGTACAGAGATTCTTGTCACAACCATTCCATGTGGCAGAGCAGTTTACAGGTATGAAGGGTGTGCTTGTTTCTATTGAAGACACAATAAAAGGTTTCAATATGATTCTTGACGGTGAGTGCGACAAGTACCCTGAATCAGCATTTAACTTTGTAGGCACCATTGAAGAGGCCATAGCCAAGGGTGAAGCACTTATTAAGGAGAGTAAGTAAAATGAAAGTCGCAATATTAGCTCCGGAAAAACAAATTTTCACAGGTGAGGCTGTGGCAGTTACAATTCCATCTGTCAAGGGCAGTTTCACAGCGCTTGAAAATCACGCCCCCATTGTGTCACTGCTTGAGAAAGGTGAGATATTAGTGGAGACAAGTGATTCCAAAGAGAAACTGTCATTCCCTGTGAGCGGTGGATTTGTGGAGATTAGCGACAATATTGTTACTGCATGCGTGGAGTGTGATGAAAAACAAAAGTGAACTGGCGATAATATTGATTACGGTAGTAGTGCTTGAGACTCTGCTATACGGAGTAAATCAAGTGGCGTTTGAGAGGCCGTTTCACTATTTCTACATTGGCATTACGGTGGCGTTTGCTGTGATTGAGGTTCTTTTCTGTTTGAATATGGAGAAGTTCTTTTCAAACAATGCAGGAGTAAAGATGTTCTTTATATATAAAGCTTGCAAATTCCTATTCCTGCTATGCCCTATGGTAGTATATGTTTTTGCAGTAAAGCATCCTGATGTATGGATAGCGGTTAGGACATCCGTTTATTATTTCATATTCCTTATTGAGGAGACATTAATGAGTTTGAAGTACCAAAGAAACTAAACCAATTGACAGTTGGCAGTTGACAATTATGAGACTTAAACAATACATATTGACTTTTGTGGCAGTTATGCTCGCATGTACAGTTTACGCTGACAATGTGACAACTGTGGCAGACAGCATACAGACTGCTGTCCCAGAGGAAACTACAGACACAGAAGAGGCCTTTAACGCTAAGGATGTGATATTCTCCCACATTGGTGATGCGTATGAGTACCACATTACAGAGATTAACGGCCACCCCATTTCAGTTCCACTGCTTGTCATAGTAAAGAGTGCTGAACGTGGTTGGTTTGCATTCTGTTCAAACAAAGTGGCTCACGGTCAGCAATATGAAGGGTTCTATATTCAGAAAGGTGGCGACTACGATGGGAAAATAGTTGAAGTTAACTCTGAGGGGCAGGTTGTACGTCCGTTTGACATCTCAATCACCCGTAATGTTTTTGCGCTGCTACTTTCAAGCCTTATCCTGATTCTTATATTTGTACCAATGGCAAACAAATACAAGAAGAATCCGCTTGGCGTGCCGTCTAAAGGGCATAACATGCTTGAAGCTGTAATTGATTATATAGAAGCTGACGTTATCAAACCTGCATTGGGAGACAAATACTTCAAATACTCCCCTTACCTGCTTACAGTCTTCTTCTTTATCTTGCTAAACAACCTTATGGGTCTTGTTCCAATTTTCCCGTTTGGAGCAAACCTTACAGGCAATATATCAATAACATTTGTGCTTGCCATGTTCACATACGTTATTACAAACGTATTTGGAACACGGGAATACTGGAAAGAGGTTTTATGGCCTGAAGTTCCACTATTCCTAAAGGCGCCCCTGCCACTGATGCCTGTAATTGAAATAATTTCAACATTCACCAAGCCTATAGCACTTATGATAAGGCTCTTTGCTAACATATTTGCAGGACACATGATTATTCTGGTGCTTATATGCCTCATATTCATATTCTCATCTATCATGGGTGTGGCTGTGGGAGCCGGTGTATCAGTGGTATCAATATTGTTCTCTGTGTTTATGTATTGCCTGGAGCTACTTGTGGCATTCATTCAAGCCTACGTATTCACAATGCTGTCTGCCATATTCATAGGTCTGGCGCAAGTGGAGCATCATGAAAGTTGAGAATTGAAAGTTGAGAATTGAGAGTTAAACGAAGTAATATTTATTAAACATTTATAAAACAAAATTATGTTATCAATTATTCTTCAAGCCGCCGCAGCAGGCGCATCATTAGCAAAATTGGGTGCAAGTATAGGTGCAGCAATTGCCATTATTGGTGCTGGACTTGGTATTGGACGCATTGGTGGTACAGCAATGGAAGCCATTTCACGTCAGCCAGAAGCAGCAGGTGACATTCGTTCAAGTATGATTATCGCCGCAGCGCTTATCGAGGGTGTAACCCTGTTCGCTATCATTATTTGTGCATTAGCCATATTGGTTTAATACCACCCCATACACGCCTTATCGGATTCTCCGAGCGGGAATCCGAAAGGCTTTTACGGGAGGCTTAATGCAAAATGAGGGGAGACCCTAATGTTTACTAAAAAAATTTAAGTTTATGAATCTTTTCCTACCCGAAGCAGGATTGGTAATCTGGATGCTTATTGCGTTCAGCATACTGTTCTTTGTACTTGCCAAATTTGCTTGGCCGGTAATCCTGAAATCGGTAAGTGCGCGTCAGGAACATATAGCTGAATCACTGCGCAAGGCAGATGAGGCTGTTAAGACGTTGGAATCTTTGGAGGCTAAAGGGAATCAGATTATTGCTGCAGCTCAGGCTGAACAGCTTAAAATGGTTAAGGAGACAAAAGAACTTAACAATAAGATGATTTCTGAGGCAAAGGCTAAAGCAGAAGCAGAGGCCGCCAGAATCATAGAGGAAGCCAACGAGCAAATCAGACGTGAGAGAGAGAATGCAATTAAAGAGTTGAGAAAAGAGGTTGCATCCATGTCAATAGATATAGCAGAAAAGGTACTCCAGAGCGAACTTGCCAACAAGAAAGCCCAGGGTGACTATATAGACAGACTGCTGACATCTATGGAGAAGGATACTCCTGCAAGCTAAACGGCTTATGAACAGCGGAATAATATCTACAAGGTACGCCCGTGCGCTTCTTATGAGTGCGAAAGAGAATAAGAGCGCAGATAAGGTTTATGCTGAGATGGCTGCCATGGGTGTGGCGTTTGGAGCCTACCCTGAAATTAAGGCGACGCTATCATCGCCCACTGTCACCCCAAGTGAAAAATGCGAGCTGCTTATGGCAGTGGCAGGCGACAAGGCGAGCAAAGAGACTCAGAACTTCATATCATTTGTAGTGAATGAGGGGCGTGAGGATTACATGCCGGCTATAGCACGCATGTATGAACAGATTTACCGCAAGGAGAACAATATAGTTATCAGCACACTAACAAGTGCTGCGGAGCTCCCTGAGAGTTCTGTGGAATCAATTAAGAAATTCATAGCAAAACTTAGCGGTTCTAAGAATGTAGAGGTCAGGACTACAATTGACAACTCCATCATAGGCGGCTTTTTGCTTGATATAGATAGCAGCCGTTTGGATGCAAGTATAAAAGGACAATTAAACCAGTTAAAATATTATGCCGGACATTAAACCAAGTGAAATATCAAGTGTTCTGAAACAGAAACTTGACGGTTTCAAAAACAAATTAGAATTTGAGGAGATTGGCAAAGTTCTTCAAGTAAGTGATGGTGTGGCACGTGTTTTCGGTCTCAACAACGTTCAAGCTAATGAGCTTGTGGAGTTTGAGGGCGGTATAATGGGTATAGTGCAGAACCTTGAGGAGGACAATGTGGGTATAGTTCTTTTGGGTGCTACTTCTGCCATAAAAGAGGGCTTCACTGTTAAGAGAACAAAACGTATCGCCTCTATTATGGCAACAGAAGGTATGCTTGGTCGTGTTATAAACACAATTGGCGAGCCTATTGACGGCAAGGGACCTATTGAAGGCAAAGCATACGAGATGCCTCTCGAGCGCAAGGCTCCAGGTGTACTCTTCCGCCAGCCGGTAAACGAACCATTGCAGACAGGTCTTAAAGCCATTGACGCCATGATTCCAATAGGGCGTGGTCAGCGAGAGCTTATTATTGGTGACCGTCAGACCGGTAAGACTGCGATTGCACTTGACACAATCATTAACCAAAAACAGAATTATGAGAATGGAGACCCTATATACTGTATCTATGTAGGTATAGGTCAGAAGGGCTCCACTATAGCAAACCTGGTGCAGACCCTTGAGAAGTATGACGCCATGAAATATACTATTGTGGTTTCTGCCACTGCGTCAGACCCTGCCGCCATGCAATACTATGCCCCATACGCTGGCGTTGCTATTGCCGAATACTTTAGAGACACAGGGCGTCATGCACTTATTATCTATGATGACTTGTCAAAGCAAGCGGTAGCATACCGTGAGGTTTCTCTTATCCTGCGTCGTCCACCTGGACGTGAGGCTTATCCTGGTGATATATTCTACCTGCACTCAAGACTTCTTGAGCGTGCTGCAAAGATTATTGCCAATGATAATGTGGCCCGCAAGATGAATGACATACCAGACTCTATCAAGGATATTGTCAAGGGAGGCGGTTCAATAACCGCACTACCAATCATTGAGACTCAGGCAGGTGACGTATCTGCATATATTCCAACCAACGTAATTTCTATTACAGACGGTCAGATATTCCTTGAGTCAGGCCTGTTCCATGCAGGTGTGCGTCCTGCTATCAACGTAGGTATTTCAGTATCACGTGTAGGTGGTAACGCACAGATTAAATCAATGAAGAAAGTTGCTGGTACTCTGAAACTTGACCAAGCGCAGTATCGTGAGTTGGAGTCTTTCAGCAAGTTTGGTTCAGACCTTGACCAAACTACAGTTGCAATCCTTGATAAAGGTAAAAAGAATGTTGAGATACTTAAACAGCCACAATACTCACCGCTCAACACAGAGGAGCAGATTGCAATAATATTCTGCGGCACAAACGGACTTCTCAGCGATGTTCCTGAAAATAAGGTTGCTGATTTTGAGAAGAGGTTCCTTGAGTTACTATCTGTAAAGCACAGGACCGACGTACTTGATGTGCTCAAGGCTGGTAAGATTGACGACACCGTAACAGAGATTCTAAAAACAGAGGCATTGAATCTGGCAAAAAGCTATAAAGAATAATGGCATCACTTAAGGAAATACGTGCAAGAATAGGCTCGGTAACCTCAACATTAAAGATTACCTCCGCCATGAAGATGGTATCTGCCGCTAAACTGCATAAAGCGGAAGAGCGTACTTTGAGCACTGTTCCGTACAAGAACAAACTTACAGAGGTTCTTGCAAGATATTTGGATTCTATAGAGGATGAGAACTATAAAGTTTCATTATCTGTTGAACGCGAGGTAAAAAAAGTGCTATTAGTACCTATCGCCTCAAGTTCAGGCCTATGCGGTGCATTCAACTCAAACATATCAAAGTTGCTGAAAAAGAAGGTTATTGAGCATCAAGAGGCTGGGCATAGTGTTATTGTTATGCCTGTGGGCAAGAAGATTGCAGACTCATTAAAGTTCACACTGAGAGGCTTGAATGTTGAGACTGACTTTAGCAACATAAGTATCTGCGAAAAGCCTAACTACAACGTGGCAAGTAAGGTGGCTGAAGCGCTTACTGAAGATTTTACTAAAGGTAAATTTGACAGAGTGGAGCTACTTTATAACCACTTTAAGAACACAGGAACACAGATTCCTACAGAAGATCAGTTCCTGCCATTGCCTAAAATTGAGGCTAAGGGCAATACAAACAGGCTCTATTTTGTAGAGCCAGACGCCAAGACTTTTGTAGAGAATCTGGTACCAATAGTAGTAAAACTTATGTTCTACGCCACATTGCTTGACTCATCAACTGCAGAGTTTGGAGCACGAACAACAGCAATGCAGATTGCATCTGATAATGCAGAAACACTGCTTGGTGAAATTACCCAGCTGTTTAACCGTTTACGTCAGGAGTCTATTACAACAGATCTTATTGATGTTGTTGGCGGCGCAGAGGCACAAAGGAACTGATAACGGAATAGAGTTTTTAACATTTCAAACACTAAAAGCACGGATTTTTTCCGTGTTTTTTTGTTATTAGTCAAAAGTTTTCTATATTTGCAACCTGATGAATCAGTATTAACCCTAAAAACAAAAGCCTATAAGTCAAAGACCTTTACTTCCAATAAAACAATTGTAAAGAATGACATTATTCAAACAGATGTCTGATGATGAGTTGGTAAAACTCTATGCAGACGGAAACAATGAGGCTTTTGGTCACCTTCTCTTAAGGCACAAAGACTATATATTCTCGCATATATACTCATACGTAAAAGACGAGGATGATAGTAATGATATTTTTCAGGAAACCTTTATAAAAGTCATAACCTGTATCCGCAACCGCACTTATAATGAAGAGGGCAAATTCCGTTATTGGGTTATGCGTATTGCGCATAACATGGTGATGGATTATATGCGAGCCAATGCAAGCAAAAACACAGTATCTGCTGAGAATGAAGACTTTACCCTTCTAAACAACAAAGATATCAGCGATGGCAGCATTGAGGATTTCATTATTTCAAGCCAAACAGAGAGCCAACTTTTAGGGCTTGTAAAGTACTTGCCTGAAAACCAACGTCAGATAGTTTATATGAGGTTCTATGAAGACAAGAGTTTTAAGGAGATCTCTGAGCAGCTTGGTTGCAGTATAAACACATCGCTGGGAAGAATGCGCTACGCCATACTTAACATGCGTAAAATGGCAAAAGAAAAAAATTACATAGGCTGACACAATATTTTGCACAAGTGGATAGTTTTATAATAAAGACAAACGGTCATCAACACGTGTCAACTATCAACTGTCAATTAATAACTGCCTATGCAAAAACACTACTCACACAACACATCTCTTACTGATTTCAACGGAACAGGCTTGCCATTGCACTCCCCACGTCAAAGTACTATTAACGCTATTTTGCAATATGCTGAAATTTATCCTGTAAAAGGTATGCAATATGACGGAAATTTGACGTACCTTTATGACTTGAAAAATTAAAGCCTGAATTTATGAGTCTGGTATCACCGTCTCTGCTGTCAGCTGACTTTGCTCATCTGGCTTCAGACATTAAAATGATTAACCATAGTGAGGCGGACATGCTCCACCTTGACATTATGGACGGAGTTTTTGTGCCTAACATCTCTTTTGGTTTCCCTGTTATTGAATCCTTCAAGAATATGTGCAACAAGCCGCTTGACGTGCATCTCATGATAGTGGAGCCTGACAAATTCATTGAGAATTTTGCCAAAGTGGGTGCTGAATACATAAATGTACATTATGAAGCTTGCACACACCTGCATCGTACTATTCAAAAAATCAAAGCCACAGGCGCCAAGGCTGCGGTTACGCTTAATCCGCATACTCCGGTTTGTCTGCTTGAGGATATTGTAAGCGATGTGGACATGGTGCTGTTAATGTCTGTAAACCCAGGCTACGGTGGTCAGAAGTTTATAGAGAACACTCTAAGCAAGACCCGCCAGCTGCGTGAACTTATTGAACGTAAAAATGCACACGCACTTATTGAGATAGATGGTGGCGTAAACCTTGAAACTGGCAAGAAACTTATGGAGTGTGGTGCTGACATTCTGGTGGCAGGCAACTTTGTATTCAAATCACAGAATCCTATAGAAACTATTAAGAGCCTAAAGGCACTTTAATGAACGTTCACCAAATACCGTTCATACGGCTACTGTTGCCGTACATTGCGGGTATAATAATAGCGTGGTGCACAATAAGCTACACCATCGCTATTTTTGTATCAGCTCTGTCAGTGTGTGTATGGATAGCAGACCTACTCTACTTTAGCCACAAAGGGTACAATATGCGTCATATACAGGGCATCTGCATAACACTTCTTTTTATAGCTGTTGGAATAACATCCTATAACCTTGCGCTACCAGCAGGTCTGCAAGGGAAAAAGTGTCTGACATCTTATCAGGTATATCAATTCTACAAAACAAACAACAACCCCACTTTACTTGAGACCAAGGCATTAGAGATACGAGAGAGCCTTATTGACATTTACAAAAAACATACATCAGAGGCCAACACAGGCATAATATCAGCAATTACGTTAGGCAAGAAAGATGGTATTGACCGTGAGACAAAACAGCTTTTTTCAATGTCAGGAGGTTCGCATGTGCTGGCTGTAAGCGGGCTTCACGTGGGCATTATCTACATGATTATGCTTTGGCTCACGGCACTCCTTCCAAGGAGACGCATGACAATCATTATTTCCCATATAATTACTATCCTGTGTCTTTGGATATACGCTTTTATATGCGGTCTGCCTGCCAGTGTGGTTCGTTCCGCTCTTATGTTCAGTCTAATGTCGGTGGCAGTTATCATTGAACGCAATAACGTTAGTCTGAATGCGGTCTTTGCATCGGCGTTTATAATGCTCATGTACAAACCTTTATATCTGTTTGACGTGGGATTCCAGCTAAGCTACGCAGCAGTTATAAGCATTATGCTCTTTTACCCCAAACTACACTCTGTGCTTACTCTAAAAAACAAGCTTCTAAGTGTAGCCTGGAGTATGATTTGTGTTTCAGTCGCAGCACAGATTGGCACGCTTCCCCTCACCGTTTACTATTTTCACCAAATACCAACATACAGTCTGCTTACTAACTTTTTAGTGATTCCGGCTGCATTTCTAATCATATACCTTTCAGCTTCCATGCTAATTATGAACCAATTACATATCATTCCAGAACTTTTAGGGAAGGCGGCTGACACAGTAACAAGTTTTTTGCGCATGGGTGTGGATTACATTGTGAGCCTACCCTACTCTGTGATTGACGGTTTGAAGATAGACGGGTGGATGGTTTTAGGAATATTTGCCGCCATACTCTCTTTTTACGCTTTTACTGAAAGCCGCAGAGCCAGAGAACTTATATTATCTCTTTCAATAGTAGCAATTTTGCAGTGTATTGATATATTGATTCAAATAAAATTCGTAACTTTGCTTGTTTGAAAGATATAAGCATTGCCTATGATTACACAAGTTATACCCGAAGAGAGCATAGTTGAAACTATGAATCTTATTAATAAGGCCGGCAAGATTGTAATAGTTGCTCACAAAAGGCCGGACGGCGATGCGGTTGGTTCATCGCTTGGTTTGTATCACTTTTTGTATTCACAGGAGAAAGAGACCACTATAATACTACCAGACGGCATTCCAGATTACCTGCAGTGCCTGCCTTGTGCTAAAGAGATTCTCAACTACGAGACTCAAGAGGCGGATGCAAGAAAGGCGATTAGCGAGTGTAACCTTATCTTTTGTCTTGACTTTAATGATATTAGCCGTATTGGTGAGCTTGCAGGCCCTATAAGTGAAAGCACAGTGCCTAAAGTTATGCTTGACCATCATCTTCATAACAGTGGCTTCTGCGATGTAACCATTTCACACCCTGAGATAGCCTCCACAAGCGAGCTTGTATTCCGCCTTATATGCAGAATGGGCTATTTCACAGAGATGTCATTAGAGAGTGCTGAGTGTATTTGCGCAGGCATGCTTACAGATACAGGTGGATTAACATATAATGCGAACAGCCCGGAGATTTACTCCATAATATGTGAGCTGCTTAGAAAGGGCGTTGACAAAGACGCTCTTACAAGGCGCCTGTTTGACAACTACTCAGAGAGCAGGATGAGGCTTATGGGCTACTTGATGTACAAGAAGATGCAGGTGATGAAAGAGTATCAAACCGCCATACTCACTCTTTCATACGATGAGATGCTTAGATTCAAATACAAACCTGGCGACAGTGAAGGTTTTGTGAATATGCCACTCACTATTGGTGATGTGATTTGCAGCATTTTCATCAAAGAGGAGCGTGGTGTAATGAAACTCTCATTCCGCTCACAAGGTAACTTTAACGTGAGCAAAATGGCCTCAGACCTGTTTGGCGGTGGCGGTCATTTTAACGCATCAGGAGCGGAAAGCAAGCTCAGTATGGAAGAAACAGTTAAGATAGTGAAAGAAGCCTTGCCTAAATACTATAAAGAGTATAGTGGAGAGTTGCCTCATCAAAACGTCACGGAAAGGTGAAGCCTTGACGTAGAATTGAGAAGACTCATAAACAAGAAAAAAAATTATGAAACACATTATCATTTTAGGAGACGGAATGGCAGATGAGCCTATTGAAAGTTTAGGCGGAAAAACTGTAATAGAGGCGGCAAAAACGCCGTATATGGATATGCTTGCAAAAAACGGCAAGTGTGGAATGTTTGCAACTGTGCCTAAAGGGTTTAAGCCAGGCAGTGAAATTGCAAACATGGAAGTTCTGGGCTACAGCGTGGCACAGTGCTTTGAGGGCAGAGGTTCACTTGAGGCGGCAAGCATAGGTGTGGACATCAACCCTGGTGAGATGGCAATGAGGTGCAATATAATTTGCATCGCTGATGATAAAATTAAGAACCACTCCGCAGGTCATATATCAAATGAGGAGGCAAAAGAGATTATTGACTTCCTGCAGCAAAAGCTCGGCGATGACACGTTTACTTTCCACAACGGGATTTCATACCGCCATCTTTTAATAATGAAGGGCGGTGACAAGCGAATAATCTGCACCCCACCTCACGATGTTCCGGGCACCCCGTTCCGCAGCGTAATGGTTAAGGCAGCCGTTCCAGAAGCGCAAAGCACGGCCGACAAACTTAATGAACTTACACTAAAGAGCCAGGAGTTGCTGAAGAATCACCCTGTTAACCTTAAACGTATAGCAGAGGGCAAGGATCCGGCAAACAGCATCTGGGTATGGTCACCAGGCTATAAACCAAGTATGCCCACACTGGCAGAAAAGTTTGGCATTAAGAGCGGCTCTGTAATATCAGCCGTTGACCTTATAAAGGGAATTGGCGTTTATGCTGGGCTTAAAAACATAGATGTGGAGGGTGCTACAGGTCTGTATGACACTAACTACGAGGGTAAGGCACAGGCTGCTATTGACGCCCTTAAAAACGGTGATGATTTTGTTTTCCTTCATGTGGAGGCAAGCGACGAGGCTGGGCATGAGGGTAATGTGGCGCTTAAAGTAAAAACAGTTGAATATCTTGATAGCCGCATTATAGGTCCTATCTATGAGGCTGTGAAAGATTGGGATGAGCCTGTGGCCATTGCAGTTCTTCCTGACCACCCTACTCCGTGCGCCATAAAAACTCACACGGCAAATCCAATCCCGTTCCTAATATACTATCCTGGCATAGAACCAGATGGCACACAGCTCTACAGTGAGAAAGAAGCTGAAGCCAAAGGAGCGTACGGACTGGTGAAGGGAGATGAGTTTATGAAGATATTATTCGGCTGAACTTAAGGAGCCTATGGCGACAGAGGGCTTCTGCCCTCCGCGAAGCGAAAAGAGGCGAAGCCTCATAAACAAGGAAAATATTTCATAATTTTTTCCTTGAGAATTGCAGTAAAGAAAAAAGATTATACAAAAAATTATGAATTACTATAGTACAAACGGGAACGTAAAGGGCATAAGCCTTGAGGAGGCAGTGGTTAAGGGACTTGCAAGTGACAAAGGCTTGTTCATGCCAGATGTAATAAAGAAGCTGCCACAAAGTTTTTTTGACGAGATAAGCGAACTCTCCTTCCAAGAGATTGCTTACAAAGTAGCAGACGCATTTTTTGGTGAAGACGTTGATGCGGAGAGTCTTAAGAATATAGTTTATGACACTCTATCATTTGATGTGCCTCTTGTAAAAGTTGAGGACAACATATACTCTCTTGAGTTGTTCCACGGCCCCACTCTTGCATTCAAAGATGTAGGCGCTCGCTTCATGTCACGTCTGCTCGGCTACTTTATACGTAAAGAGAATAAAGGCGGGCTTGTAAACGTGCTTGTAGCCACCAGTGGTGACACAGGAAGCGCTGTGGCAAACGGATTCCTTGGAGTGGAAGGCATCCGCGTGTTTGTGCTCTACCCTAAAGGGAAAGTAAGCAAAATTCAAGAGTGCCAGTTCACCACCCTTGGCAAAAACATCACAGCCATAGAGGTTGACGGCACATTTGATGACTGCCAGCGCCTTGTAAAGAGCGCATTCATGGATGAAGAGCTTAACGCCAAAATGAAGCTTACATCGGCGAACTCTATAAATGTGGCAAGATTCCTGCCTCAGGCGTTCTATTATTTCTACGGATATGCACAGCTTAAGAAACTTGGACTTGCAGACAATGCTGTTATCTGCGTGCCAAGT
>JAEEGL013734988.1_pt1 | contig 12612 bp, 8 predicted proteins | sample 9134231 | NCBI WGS metagenome assembly JAEEGL01 (sample SAMN16246548, study PRJNA631951) | gut metagenome | biome: gut microbiome; feature: rumen; material: fiber-attached | host: Bos | place: Iran: Karaj | collected 2018-10
ATTTGTCTTTTCATGTTCATCAGATGTTTTAGCAAGCACTTCGTTAAGTAAACTGAAGCCTTCAACGGTCATTATCACAAATACAGCAAGCTCTGTGATGAAATAATAAAGGTAGGGTGTGCCAAGGTGCAGGGCAAGATAGGTTATCACCGAAAGACAAATAAGAAAGAACCTTCTGTAAGCATTCTTTTTATCCCGAAATTTAAGTACAAGCCCGGTGATCAGGCCAAAATAACATATCAGCAGATTCTTTTCCCACGCAAGAGAAAATTTTTCATAATAGTCCGTAGACCTCTTAAAGGCAAACTCGAAGGCACAGTAAATATAATCCCTGAATGCACCGTGGAACAAAAAATACACACAGACCGGAATAAATACGCTAAAAAAGCCTCCTGCAAAAGCAGGAATGATCTTAAGTATAAGTTTCGTCCTTTTATTTACAACAAGGACATAAATGACAGTAAGCACAGCGGAAAGTACCGGTGCTGCCACCGTCACCTTTGAAAGGGCTATGATTGAAAATGAAAGTCCGAAGAAAAACGCACTTCCCGAACAGTCCGGATTTTCGTTCCCGTCATTGATATCCTTAACAAACCTGAACATGAGATATATGCAGGAAAAATTAAAGGCCATCATATATTCTTCGCAGGTGTTTCCGCCCCAGAATATTGAAACATAGACAAAATAATACAGTATAAGAACAGCAAATGCCTGGATCCTTTTTAAGAAAAGTGCAGCCGTCTTATATATAAAAAAAGAGGAAACCCCGGCGGCAGCACACTCAATAATATAGATCCCGACTCTTCCCCTGCAGATAAACTGACCTATGGCTTCAATAAAAAAGAAGACGGGACCCTTTAAGTCAAAATAATCCCTGTATGGAACATACCCCTTTGTTATGGCTCTTCCCATAAGTGAATACCACGCACTGTCATAACCGTACATTTCCGGAAACAGCGGGCTTGTCCAGGTGGCTGATACAAGCACGAATATGCAGCCGCTTAAAATAACGGCTGCATACTCCAATAAACTTATAAGTTTTGCGTTCTCTTTAATCCTCTTCACTGATATCTACAAGCTTATCCTTCCTTGCTTCGATCTCCTTCTGCTGTACATCAAACGGAGCCTGCTCATATCTGTTGAACTCATAGGCATATTCTCCGGTTCCTCCGGTCATTGAACGAAGGTCCGTATTGTATCCGAAAAGATTGCTCTCGGGGATCTCCGCCTCTATGGTCTGCTTTCCGTTTCCGATGGGATTCATTCCCATAACCCTTGCACGGCGCTTATTCAGATCGCCCATTACATCTCCGGTGTAGCTGTCGGGAACCGTAACCTTAAGGCTCATGATCGGCTCTAAGAGCACGGGTGTGGCCTTTAAGAAGCCGTCCTTAAATGCCATCCTCGTAGCCATTTTAAAGCTCTGCTCGGATGAATCCACGGGATGATAGGAGCCGTCGTAAAGCGTAGCCTTTACACCGACAACGGGATATGCTGCAAGAGGTCCTCTGATAACGGAATCGTTAAGACCCTTTTCAACTGCCGGGAAGAAGTTCTTCGGAACCGCTCCGCCGACTACCTCTTCTGTAAATTCATAAGCCTTGTTAAGATCGCCGGATGCCGAGAATCTCATCTTGACATGACCGTACTGGCCATGTCCGCCGGTCTGCTTCTTATACTTTCCTTCAACATCACTGTTGCCGACTATCGTTTCGCGGTATGCAACCTTGGGCTCCGAAAGTGTGATCTCAACCTTATAGTCATTCTGAAGTCTGCTCTTTACGATCTCAAGATGCTGGTCACCCATACCGATAAGAAGTGTCTGTCTGTTTTCACTGTCATTTATATTCTTTAAGGTAAGGTCTTCGGCCGTCATCTTTGACAGAGCCTGCGAGATCTTATCTATATCGGCCTTGTTGACGGGTCTGTATCTCATGGCTGTATAAGGCGTAGGGATCTGAAGCATCGGATAATGGATGGTTGTTGCCTTGGTGGAAAGCGTATCCCCCGTCCTTGTCTTTTCAAGCTTTGAAAGCGCTCCGATATCTCCGGCATGGAGCTCGGGAACCTCTGTGGTCTTGGAACCGCACATGGTATAGAGCTTGGAGATCTTTACTTCAGCATCCTGTGTGTCGTTATAGAGCACATCGCCTGCCTTTAATACGCCGGATGCAACTTTTATCAGGGAATACTTTCCGATGAAAGGATCTATTATGGTCTTGAACACGAAAGCACTCTTTGCCTTCGAGAAATCATAATCCGCTTCAAAAACCTCGCTGGTCTTTGTATTGATACCGGCAAACTTCCTGCCCTGAGGTGAAGGAAGATATTTAACGATATCGTCAAGAAGCGTATATACACCCTTCTCCTGTATGCTCGAGCCAACAGAGATCGGTACTATCGTTCCGTCACATACGGAAATCTTTAATGCTGCCCTGATCTCCGCATCGGAGAAGGTATCTCCGTTAAAATATCTGTCCATGAATTCGTCCGAGGTCTCTGCAACGGCTTCCATGAGGGAATCCCTGTAAAGCTGCAGATTTTCCTTTGAATAATCGGGAATATCGCATTCTGTGGCTTCACCCTTGTCGTTCCAGCGGTATCCCTTTTCTGCAACAACATTCACATAGCCGACAAACTTCTCATCCTCCCTTATGGGGAAATGGAAGGGAGCTATCTTCTTTCCGTAAAGCTCCGTGAGCTCTTCAAGAACATTCTTAAACGATGCATTATCGATATCCATGTTTGATACATAGAATGCTCTGGGGATATTATACTTTTCACAAAGCTCCCAGGCCTTCTTTGTTCCGGGCTCAACTCCCGATTTTCCGTTAATGACTATGACAGCGGAAGCCGATGCACTAAGTGCCTCTTCAACCTCTCCCACAAAGTCAAAGTATCCGGGTGTATCAAGAATATTTATCTTACAGTCATCCCACTCGATGGGAATGACGGATGTACTGATTGAAAACTTACGCTTCTGCTCCTCCTTATTGTAATCGCTGATGGTGTTGCCGTCATCGATCTTACCCATTCTCGTTGTAAGATGAGCTACCTTTGCCATTGCCTCGGCCAAAGATGTCTTACCGGCTCCTCCGTGTCCCAAAAGAGCCACATTTCTGATTTTGTCTGTCGTATAAACCTTCATACCGCCCTCCAATAAATATTTTTCTTCACCGGTATCGGCCTTAAGAATGCCCTACCGATATAAACCTGTTCATAATTTTACTATTATTGAGCAGATTTTACAAGAAATAGTTGTCGCAAAAAAAAATGTTGTACAAACTGCCCACAGGGTTTACTATATCTTTACAATATATTTTTTTCGGATTCTCATTGATCCGTCCCCTTAGCGGAAAAATGATTTATTTCACGGAGGTATATATCTGTAATGGCCGAATTTGAAAGAAGAAAAGAAAGACGCAATGACCTGTCAATAAGAATCAAAATCAACAGACTTGATAAAGCAGATAATGAACAGATACTGGTTGATGTTCTGGATGTTTCCAAGGCAGGAATCGGATTTATAAGTGATACGGAGCTTGAAAGCGGAGCAATCTATGAGGCGGATATCACCATCTGGACCGGTGATACCATTCATGCTTTTATCGAGATCGTCCGTGTAAGCGCTCAGGAAGGCGGCGGAATCTACGGAGGTATCTTCGTCGGAATGCCTGAATCCGACTGGGCCAGGATAAGGGTATACGAGACCTATCAGGACTATTCCAATTGATCCCGATAACGCGGACGTTTCTTTTGTTTATTGCAGCTTCTGCAGATCTTCATAAAATCCCGGGTATGATATTTCCACACATCCGGGATTTTTAAGTTTCACTTCCCCGTCGGCTGTAAGTCCTGCAACCGTAAAGCTCATTGCTATCCTGTGATCCTTTTCATCCTCTATCGATGCTCCGTGCAGTCTGCAGGGTCCGTTTATGATAAAACCGTCTTCGGTTCCTTCGATATCGGCACCCATGCTTTTTAAGCCCTCTGTCATAAGGGCAATCCTGTCCGATTCCTTCACACGCATTTCCTCGGCATCCTTAATGACAGTCCTGCCCTCTGCCTGCGTTGCCACAACAGCAATCAAAGGAAGCTCGTCAATAAGCGCCGGAATAAGCGGATCTTCGACTGTTACTGCCTTCAGCCTTGAATATCTTACCCTGATATCCGCACTTTCCTCTCCTGCCTGGATCTTACGGTTTGATATTTCAATATCCGCACCCATATTTTTAAATACTCTTATAATACCGTCTCTCGTCGGATTTATCCCCACATTTTTAATGGTTATGTCGGAGCCCGGCACGATAAGTGCAGCGCCCATAAAGAAGGCAGCCGATGAGATATCACCCGGAACGGTAAGTTCAAGACCCTTTAACGCCCGGCCCGGATTTAGTATGGCAGTATTACCCTTTAAGCTTATATCAGCTCCGAAGCCCTTAAGCATAAGCTCGGTGTGATTCCTCGACGGTGTTTTTTCCGTAACCGAGGTACTTCCCTTTGCATATAATCCCGCAAGAAGGACGGCGGATTTTACCTGTGCGGACGCAACCGGCATTTCATATGATATACCCTTAAGACCGGCCGGTTTTATCCGTAACGGTACGCATCCGTTTTCGTTAACGGATGAAATGTCTGCTCCCATCAGCCCCAGAGGATCGATTATCCTTTTCATGGGTCTTTTACTTAACGATTCATCTCCTTTAATAACGGTTTCAAAATTCTGGCCTGCAAGTATTCCCGATATAAGCCTTGTTGTTGTTCCGGAATTTCCCGCATCAAGAATGCCTTCCGGTTTTTTCAGGCCATTCAGACCCACTCCCTCTATCCTTACATCTGTATCATCAACTTCAATATTTACTCCCATAGCCCTGAAGCAACCGATTGTCGAAAGACAATCCGCACTCATAAGAAAACCGTGGGATATCGTCGTGCCCCCGGCTATGCTTCCGAGCATGACGCTTCTGTGCGATATGGATTTGTCTCCGGGGACGGTTATCTCCCCTTTTAATCCGTTATTTTCTATCAATTTACCTATCCTTCCCTGATGATACTGATTGTTTCGCAGCAAGCGCGATGTCTGAATTACTTTTGTCCCGGGCATCATCCTACCCGATGATCGAATCCCTGTATTTTTTTGATTCGTCAAAAAGTCTGTAGAGCTCCTCTGATCTTTCCGATGAGATAAGTTCTTTCAGGCTTTTCAGTTCATCAATATATCTGTCCATCAGCTCCACAATATTATCTTTATTCGAAAGACAAATCTGCTGCCACATGGTCGGATCCGAGCTTGCCACCCTTGTTATATCCTTAAAGCCGCCTGCAGCCGAAAACCTCATATGCTCCTCGGGTGTATCCTCGTCTTTTACCAGCTTAACCAGAGTATATGCAGCCATATGGGGTACATGCGATATTCCAGCCACTATAAAATCATGGGTGTGTGGATCCACGGTGACCGGCTTCGAACCAAACTTCTTTATCAGCTCCTCAAGTTTAATTATATATTTTTCATCCACACCCTCAGAAGGGGTAAGATAGTAATATGCACCCTCAAGAAGCTTTTCCGAAGAATTATCAAACCTGACCTTTTCCTTTCCTGCCATGGGATGTCCGCCGATGAAGTTTGCACCGGGGAGCAGTTTTGATACATTTTCATGAATTTCCGTCTTTACCGAACCGACATCAGTAAGGATTGTATCTTCTCCCAGAAAGGGTTTCAGTTTTTCAAGAAAACTGATATTAGTATTCACCGGTGCGCATAAAAAAATGAAATCACAGCCCTTAAATGCATCTGTAACTTTATGAACACCCTCATTTACCGTTCCCTCTTTTTTTGCCGCATCCAGACTGTCCTGCGAGCGGTTTAATGCCACAATACGGCAATCCGGATAAACCTTCCTTGCAGCTTTTGCGATCGACCCTCCGATAAGGCCCAGTCCTATTATACCGATCTTCATATTGCTGTTTCCTCCCCTATATAATCAGCATACAATCTCCGAAGGAAAAAAACCTGTACCTTTCTTCGATGGCTGCCTTATAAGCCCTTAACACATTTTCCCTGCCGGCAAGTGCGGAAACAAGCATCAGAAGTGTGCTTTCCGGCAGATGAAAGTTCGTGATAAGACCTTCAGTGACCTTAAATTTATATCCGGGATAAATGAATATATCCGTATCTCCTTCAAAGGACTTAAGTCTGCCATTTTCATCCGCAGCGGATTCTATTGCCCTGCAGCTTGTTGTGCCAACGCAGATAATCCTTCCTCCCCTGTCTTTTGTTTCGTTTATAAGACCTGCGGCTTCATCGGAAATGATGTAGCTTTCGGTATGCATATGGTGCTCCAGGATATTTTCGGCCTTAACCGGCCTGAAGGTGCCAAGTCCCACATGCAATGTTACAAACGCCTGTCTTATGCCTTTATCCGAAAGACTTTCAAGCAGTTCCTTCGTAAAATGGAGTCCTGCGGTAGGAGCCGCTGCAGAGCCCTCGTATCTGGCATAGACCGTCTGATATCTGTCCTTTTCCTTAAGTGCATGGGTTATATACGGCGGAAGAGGCATCATCCCGAGACGGTCCAAAAGCTCCTCCCAGATACCTTCATAATAAAATTTTACCAGTCGGTTTCCGTCGCTTAAAACCTCAGCTATCTCACCCCTTAAAAGCCCTGCTTCGAAGGTTACCATAGCCCCCGTTCTACGCTTTTTTCCGGGCTTTACTATTGCCTCCCAGACATCATTTCCCCTGTTTTTTAAGAGCAGGATCTCAACAGATGCCCCGGTATCGCTTTTTACTCCCAGAAGTCTTGCCGGAATGACCTTTGTATCATTTAATACCAGGCAATCGCCTTCTCTTAAATATTCCCCCACTTCATAAAAGAACCGGTGTTTGAAATCGCCGGTTCTTTTATCGAGTACCATCATTTTTGAATTATCCCTTTTTGAAAGGGGATCCTGAGCAATAAGCTCTTCGGGAAGTTCGTAAAAATAATCGCTCTTTAATATCTGTCCTGTCATGATCTCAGCTCAATTCCCATGAATGAAAGTCCGTTTAATATCTTCTTTAAGGCTGCATTTACCTCGTCATCCGAAAGTGTCTTCTCCTTATTTCTGAAGGTAACCGTATATGCCATGGACTTAAAGCCGGCAACTATCTGTGATCCCTCGTAAATATCAAACAGCTTCACGCTTTCGAGGATCTTTCCGCCCCTCTGGATTATCATATCCTCTATGGCTCCGGCCAAAACATCTTTCGGTACCAGCATCGAAAGATCCCTTGAAACGGCGGGGAATCTGGCAACTCCGGTAAAGTGCCTGTCAAAGGTGGCCTTTTCAACTATGCAGGGCATATCGAGTACTGCAGCATAAACCGTTGCCTTTCCCATATCGTAGGCCCTGCAGGTTAAAGGATGAACCTGGCCGAGGAAGCCTATCACCTTATCCTCGTAAATTATATCAGCCTGTCTTCCGGGATGAAGATAGGGTCTGTTTTCACTTACCTCATAGTGTGCTCTCTTTTTAAGCCCTGCTTTTTCAAGAAATTCCTCAATGAGACCTTTAAGCGAGTAAAAATCCCCTTCCCCATAAAATCCGAGGGTAAACTGCATCCGTTCATCCGGAAGCTCCGTTAACGGCAGACTCTTCGGGATATAGATATTTCCAAGCTCATACAGCCTTACATCCTTGTTCTTCCTGTTGAAATTGGAGGAAAGGGATGTAAGTATACCGTTAAGAGAAAGGGTTCTCATTATGGAAAAATCCACTCCCAAAGGATTTGATATGCTTATGGCCTGTCTTTCGGGAGCATCTTCGGGAAGCAGAAGTTTATCGAACACCGCGGGGCTTTCAAAAGAATAGCAGTAGCCCTGTGAAAATCCGTAGCTTTCGGCAACATCCTTTGCAAGATTTTCAACCCTAATCTTAAAAGGCAGAGAACCTGTGGCTTCCGAGGTGTTCGGGAGAGTAACCGGGATTTTGTCATAGCCGTAGAATCTTGCAACTTCTTCTGCAATATCCGCAAATCCGAGAAGATCCTGTCTGAAGGTAGGAACGGTGAGCATATTGCTTTCCTTATCATATTCCACTTCAACCCTCTTTAAGTACCCGATCATATCCTGTGCCGGTATATCGGTTCCCAAAAATCTGTTTATTCTTTCAGGCTCAAACTCTATCTGAACTTTATTCCTTAATTTGTCATATATATCCACCCGGCCTCCGACAACTTCACCGCACCCAAGTTCTTCAACGAGGCTGCAGGCCCTTTCCATTGCAAGAAGAGCGTTGTTTTCATCGAGCCCTTTTTCAAATATTCCCGAGGCATCTGTCCTTAAGCCGATCTTTCTGGCCGATTTTCTGATATTTGTCCCGTTAAAGGTCGCGGCCTCAAACAGCATTGTCTTTACATCATCAGTGATCATGGAGTTTTCACCGCCCATGATACCGGCAAGTCCGACCGCCTTCTCGCCGTCGCAGATAAGCAGCGTATCCTTATCCAGTGTTCTTTCCACACCGTCAAGAGTAACGAACTTTTCACCCTCCGATGCTCTTTTTACTATTATCTTCTTTCCCGCTATGGTGTCATAGTCATAGGCATGCATGGGCTGCCCGTATTCGAGCATCACATAATTTGTGATATCCACGAGATTATTGATGGGTCTTATCCCGCTGGCACGCAGCCTTCTCTTCATCCATTCGGGAGACTCACCTATCTTTATATTCTTAACTATTCTTGCCACAAAACGGGTGCACAGATCCTTATCGAGTATCTGAACATCTATGTAGTCCTCCGCCTTTTCCTGATTTCCGGTTTCCTTAACCTCAGGGTAAACAAAGGGCTTGTTGAAGGTAGCCGCAGCCTCTCTTGCTATCCCCAGTACACTGTAGCAGTCAACCCTGTTGGAAGTGATCTCATATTCAAATACGGTATCACGCAGTCCTAAAAGCTCAACCGCATCGCTTCCGACCTTTGAATCGGGAGGAAGTATGTATATGCCGAATTCGGGGGCATCCGGATAGATATCCCTTGATGACCCGAGTTCTTCTATTGAGCACATCATTCCGTTGCTTTCAATGCCCCTCAGCTTTCCGGCCTTGATCTTTACGCCGTTTTCGGGCAGTCCTCCGTCATGGTCTCCTGCGACCATTCCTCCGTTTAGTACTATGGGTACCATATCCCCCTCTTTTACATTGGGAGCACCCGTAACTATCTGTATGGTCTCATCCCCGACATCCACCTGACATACGATAAGCTTGTCAGCATCGGGATGTTTTTCTATCTTAAGTATTTTACCGACTACTATCTTTTCAAGATTCTTATCGAGTCTCCTGAAGCCCTCAACCTTAGTGCCGGAAAGGGTCATGGCATCCATATATTCCCTGTCGGTACATTCAAGCTCCGGCACAAAAGCTTTGATCCATGATAACGGTGTATCCATTTTTATACCTCCTCTTAAAACTGGCTTAAGAATCTGATGTCGTTTTCGTATAAGAGCCGCATATCATCGATCTCATACTTCAGCAACGCTATCCTTTCAAGTCCGATCCCGAACGCAAAGCCTGTATATTCCTTCGGATCGATCCCGCTCATCTCGAGAACATGGGGATGAACCATTCCGCATCCCAAAATCTCGATCCAGCCTTCACCCTTGCAGAAACGGCAGCCTTTTCCCTTGCACTTAAAGCAGCTTACATCCATCTCCGCCGACGGCTCCGTAAACGGGAAGTGATGGGGTCTGAATTTAACTTTGGTATCTTCACCGAAAAGCTCTCTTGCAAAAACCTCTAAGGTGCCCTTAAGATCGGAGAAGGATATCCCCTTATCTATAACAAGCCCCTCAACCTGATGGAAGGAAGGTGAATGCGTCGCATCCACTTCATCGGATCTGAACACTCTTCCGGGGCTTATCATCTTTATGGGAAGTCTTCCCTTTTCCATTTCGTGCACCTGGGTTCCGGAGGTCTGTGTTCTAAGAAGGATATCGCCGTTTATATAGAAGGTATCCTGCTCATCCTTTGCCGGATATCCGTCGGGAATGTTTAAGGCTTCAAAGTTATAATAAACCTTTTCCACCTCGGGACCTTCCGCAACCCCATATCCCATTCCTATGAATATTCTTTCAAGCTCTTCAAGAGCTATGGTATTGGGATGTCTGTGTCCGAGACCCATCTTTTTTGACGGAAGAGTGACATCTATGGTTTCAGCCTTCAGTCTTTCGTTTAAAGCCGCTTCCTCAAGCCTTCGCTTTGCATCCTCAAGAGACTTTTCGATCGCGTCTCTTGTTTCGTTTACAAAAGCTCCGACCTTGGGACGGTCAGCCTCCGCCACATCCTTCATTCCCTTTAGTACTGCGGTAAGCTCGCCCTTTTTGCCCAGAATATTAACCCTTACTTCATTTAAAGCATCTAACTGCTTTGCTTCCCGAATCTGCTGCAGGGCTTTTTTTTGTATGCTTTCGAGATTATCCTTGATCATTTCATCAACTCCTCTTTCGATCCTTACTTTTGTCCCCGGTATCCGACCGGGAAGTCTTATTTTTTTGTCCAGCGCCCCCTGGATTCTGAACAGATACCAATATACCACATTTATCCGAATACAAAAAGCTTTAATTTTATAAATTAATAAGAGCCGGCGCGTTTTAAGCGCCGGCTCCCGTTTAACATTTAATCTCTAAATCTTACCTTAAAGATCAGAAAGGCTTGGGCCATGCTGCAGGATTAAGTGCAAGGAATACTGCCTTTGCCTGCTGAGCAAGTGTAAGTGCTGCCATCTTTGAAGCAATCATTGCGCTGTTTGCATTTACTGTTGCTGCATATTTAGCAAAGCATGCTGCCTTAACATTTTCAAAATTGATGTGTGCTGCTACTGCCTTGTTTGCTGCATCAGCTGCTGCCGCACTCTTTGCTGCCGCATTTGCTACTGCAGGTCCTACCTCACCGGCCTTAGCGTTTGCAATACCGTTTGCCCAGTTGCAAAGCTCGGTCTGCTTTCCGATGATGATTCCGTTTGTCTTATCAAGTGATGCCTTCCTGAATGCTGCCAGTGAAACAGCTGCATCACGGTTGATCTTAGCTACATTTGCATCAGAGAATGCCTTGCCGAAAGCGTAGTTAGCCTTGTCAGCCTTGATCATTGCGTTTGCTGCTGCATCAGCTGCCTTAAGGCCGCTTGCATAGCATCCGTTAAGAACGCTTCTCTGTGCATCACATGCTGCCTTATCGGCTGCAACCTGATTGTTGTAGATGTTGCCGATAACCTTCATGCCGTCGTTAAATACCTTCGTTGCTGCAACACACTCAGCATGAGCTACGTTGTGTACTGCATTAAGCTGTGCTGCTGAAGCATCGGCTGCTGCAACTGCAACTCCCAGCTCGTCAGCCTTTAATGCAACTGCTGCTGCGGTAGCTGCCTGCTGATGGAAGCTTGCATCAATCTCACCGCCCTTGTTGAGATATTTCTCAAGGCGTGCTCTTGATGCTGCAAGTGCATTAACCTGTGCCTTAGCGGCATTCTGATAGATAACGGATGTATTTCTTACAGCTGCTGCGTTGCTCTTTGCTGTCTCTGCAGCAAAGTAAGCAGCGATATCCTTCTGCTCAAATGAAAGTCTGGTATTGATAGCAGCGATTGTGGCATCCTTCTGTGCATAAGCTGCAGCAACCTCATTCTTCTCTGAAGCCTTGATAGCTGCCTGAAGCTTTGCCTCTTCACCCTCAATAGCCTTCCTGTTTGCATTGTAATTAGCCATTAATAAAGCAAGCTCTGCATCTGCGTTTGCCTTGAAAGCAGCTGCTTCAGCTGACTTTGCAGCAGCCTTCTGTAAAAGAGCTTCCTTCTGTGCAACCATTGCTGCATTCTCTGCATCCATCTTTGCGGCTGCTGCTGCGCAGTTTGCAATCTTGTTGCCTAAAACTGCCTGCTGTGCTGCGGCCTGTCCTGCAGCTACTGCTGCTGCATCAGCCTTAACCTTTGCAAGTGCTGCTGCATTCTCTGCTGCGATACGAGCCTGCTCGGAATTTGCTGTAGCATTGATGGCATTCACTGCAGCACCGTGGATCTGGTTTGAATTACTTACAGCAGCATTATAGGTACTGTTTGCAGCTGCTACCAAAGCAGCGTTTACTGCCTGTCCGGCAGCCCTTGCATCATCAACGGGATTTGCAAATACAGAAACCGTGCATACAATGCTGAGTGCAACTGCCCCCAATAACCCTGATAATCTCTTTTTCTTCATAACTTATCTCTCTCCTTCTTAAAGAATATTTTTTTCAACCATTCAGAACCAAAGCAATCTCTAAAATGTCATGTTGATCTGACTGATGTCACGAAATGAACCAACTGATGTCACGAATTGCGTCTGACAACATAACATCTATGAGATTACTTTGATCCTGAACAGTCATGATGTTGTTCAGGGGAAGAAATCCCTGCTACATGAGTGATTATAGATAAAACCGTTACCATAAAACAAGATTACATAAATTCATAAAATCAATGATTATGTTACTTGATTTCCGACCCGATAATAAAACAACGCACGATATTGTTTTTTGATTTTAAAAAATTACAATATCATGCGTTTGGATTGATACTCTCTTTTTTAATTTAATTTACATAACTCA
>JAEEGL014155597.1_pt1 | contig 12612 bp, 7 predicted proteins | sample 9134231 | NCBI WGS metagenome assembly JAEEGL01 (sample SAMN16246548, study PRJNA631951) | gut metagenome | biome: gut microbiome; feature: rumen; material: fiber-attached | host: Bos | place: Iran: Karaj | collected 2018-10
GGGCGGTCTGATGCTAGGCATCTGCACCTTTTTGATTATCGGGATCTTCCACCCTATCGTGATTAAAGTCGAATATTATTATGGCACACGCAGTTGGTGGTTCTTCTTGATATTGGGCATTTTAGGTATCATAGCCTGCCTTTGGGTAAGTGATCTGTTCTGGTCATCGCTCCTTGGTGTTATTGCCTTCTCCTGCTTTTGGAGCATCCATGAAATCTTCCAACAAGAGGAGCGTGTGCGTAAAGGTTGGTTCCCCAAGAATCCCAACCGCAAATATAAGTTTTGAGCAAAACACTTGCTTTTTTCTTCCAAAAGCACTACTTTTGCTCCGCAATTCTCGAAAGAGAGGTACTGGACTTGTAGCTCAGTTGGTTAGAGCAACAGACTCATAATCTGGAGGTCCTTGGTTCAAGCCCAAGCTGGTCCACTTTTAGGTCTCAGAATAATCTGAGGCTTTTTTTGTGCCAGAAACCTTGAATTTTAAGCACTTCCCAAAACTTCCACAAAGGGGATTATCACCAAACTCACTTTTCTACAGGTTTTACGAAATCTGAAAATCAGCGCATTTTTAACAAATTGTTGACCGCATGTTGACCGCAAGTTGACCGCAGTCAGCACTAAAACAAATTTGCTATGCTGACAATTAGAGCAGAAGTCCAGAAGGACAGAAAAAGAAGGGATGGCACGTACAATGTGAAAATCAGATTTACAAAAGGCCGAATTGTGAAACGAATCTCAACAAATCTATTCGCTACAGACAATGACCTCTCCACAGGATTAAAGTTGAAAGAAGGGACTATCATCAAGCAAGAAGCAGACCGCCTTGTGTTACATTATAGAACTATGGTTAGTACCCTGCATCTTGATTCTGAGAATTATGAGGTTGATGAGATCGTAAATCGGTTATTGTGCAAGGATGAAGAAGAAAAACCTATTGATTTCATCGCTTTTTGTAGAAAATGGATAAGCGAAACTACTATTAAGGGTAAAGATAACTATGCCACAGCATTGAAGTCTTTTATTCGCTTCATCGGTAAAGAAGAACTTGAAATTAAGAAAATAACGGTTGACCTATTGAAAAAATACTGTGATTATCTGATGAAAGTACGTGACGAACGAGTGAAAGCATTAATAGCAGAACGAAAACGAGTACCATCAAACCGTAGTTTGTCGTTATACCTAATGAGTCTTAGGCATCTTTTTAGTGAAGCTCAGAGATTCTACAATAAACCAGACAAAGGCATGATGCGAATACCACACACACCTTTTGAATACTTCAAGATTCCGAAGCAAGAGGCAACCCGAAAGCGTGCAATCACTCCCCAACAAATCAAGGCTATCTGGAATTTGCCGTACCAGAACATTTACAAGGGGGCAAGGCACACCTGCCGCCAAGACCTCGCCAAAGATTGTTTCATACTCTCGTTTTGCTTAATGGGAATGAACTCAGTTGACCTTTATAACGCTACAGAGCTACATGAAAACAAGCTGATTTACTACCGTACCAAGACCAAAGATCGTAGAAATGATAAAGCTAAAATGGAAGTAGTTATTCCAGAAATGGTACTACCTCTTATTAAGAAATATCAAGACCAGACAAATCAACGCCTTTTCAGATTCTATAAAGACTACCGAGACCATAAGGCATTTAACAAGGCTATCAATAAAGGCCTAAAAGAGATTGGCGAACTTTTGAATTTAGACGATCTGGAGTTTTATGCAGCACGTCACTCATGGGCAACTATAGCACTCAACAAGGTAGGCATAGACAAATACATCGTACATGCTGCCTTAAACCACATAGACGAATCCATGCGAGTGACAGACATCTACATTCAACGAGACTTCGTGAACGAGAATAGGGCTAATGCCAAGGTCGTGAAGTATGTTTTTGGTAAGTGAAAGCAAGAAAAGCTCCATCCGTGTTGCACAGGTGGAGTTTCTTTTTTATCTTCGTTCCCACATAAAGCATTATTATGAAAGGAAAAGAGATAACTATTAAACGAATAAACGGTAAGATTCAATTTCTAAGCGAAATCTATCCCATAATAGAGACTAACACGGTTCTCAACAAGACTATTACAGGAATCGGTGCTACATATTCTGAAATAAAAGCTCCAAGGCATTCAATAATTATTGAGCCAAGTAAAACTGTAATTTACGGAAAAACTCATGACCCCAAACATAAAGAAGACAATCTATTTGGCGTAGTTGAGAAGGTTTACCCTAACAATATTATTGATTATATAAATAATAGCTTACGGCTGGGGAAACGAATTAAAATTCTAACTACACCTGAAAGTTTTGGTAAAGTTCAAAATGCATTTAATAGCCTTGATATTGATATTCAGCACGATGGCTATTTTCTTTTGTTTGACGAAGTTCATAAAACAGTAAAGGATAGTAATTATAGAGAAAACATAACTTTACCAATGGACTATTTCTTCGGCTGTAACGATAAAGCTATTGTTTCTGCGACTCCCCCAAAAAGGATAATTGATAAACGTCTCAAAAATTTTCAGCTTATCAAGATTGTTCCAGACTTTGATTATAAGAATGATTTGACATTATTTGCTACTAATAATATTTTACAACGTACGAAAGAATTACTTGAAACACTTAAATCAGACGATAGACATTTTTTTATTTTCATCAACTCAGTCTCTATAATTAGCTCAATGATGAAACAGTTAAACATTTATGACCAATCTGCCGTATTCTGTTCATCGGAAAGCAAAAACAAATTGATGTTTAAAGGATTTAATTCTGCTTATGATAATTGGGATAAAGGAAAGATGGCTAAATATAATTGGATGACAAGTCGCTTTTATTGTGCATTAGATATTGTAATCCCAGAGTCTCCAATTATTTTAATGCTAACTGATTGCTATAAGGCTGATTATACAATGATTGACCCATATATGGATGCTGTTCAAATTGTCGGTAGATTCCGAAATGGTGTTGACGATATTTATCACATTAGCAATTTTGATGGGAGAATCAATATAAAAAGCAGAGAAGAGCTTAAAGAAGACGTTAGAATAATGAAACATGTTTATCGTTATTTGGATACCCTCGTAAAGTCCGCCTCTACAGAGGCTCAAAGAAAAACTTTCAGAGAAGCTCAGTCTATCTTACCTTATCACCAATTTTTGAAAGAAGAAGGGAAATTAAATACCTACGCTATAGATAATTATTACTACGATGAAACTATAAGGTCACTTTATAAAGATAGTAATAGATTGCTCGATGCATATATAGAGAGCGGGTTCTTTAATGTCAAATATGAGGACACTCTTTATGCATATGGTGATTATGAACAGCTAAAAATACAAAAGTGTTCATTTACAAAAGATAAGAGAAAAGAGATTGTTGCTCAGCTAGAAAAGATAGGAGCATTATATACTATAACAGATTATGCATTAAAACGAGAATTAGAACTTATAGATCCATTTATTGTCGAAGCCTACTATTTGCTGGGGAAAGAAGAAATCGATAGGCTTAATTACTCTCAAACAAAAATTGAGATGGCTATTATTGAAAAAAAACATCAAGAAAATGCAAAAAGTACAGATGCAATTAAAATGGTAAATGCATGTTTTCACCCTCGACACTGGTATTCGTCCAAAGTTATTAAAAATAATCTTATAGAAATATTCAACAAGCTAAATATACCCACTAAAGGTGTAACGGCAAAAACAATAACCGAATATTTCGAAGTTAAGGAGAAACGGACAAATAAAGATAGAGGATACTATTTAGAAAAAAGCTATTTCGGAGGGTGACTTTTTTTTGATATAATCTTATTTTTACCCCTCCCATAAATTTTGTCACTCTATTAAATAAACACTCGATATAGCGGATTCTTTCTGAGTCCGCTATTTTTTTAGCACCCAAAACAACCATTCCAATATTTTTATTTTTTACTGCTCATGCCACTACACCCACCCTTCAGTCCCCCCACCCTTAATAGATGGTAAAAAGCATTTTCTAGGGGAAACCTTAGTCAATAGGTAAAAAGTAGTCCAAATGTAGGGCGTATATATACCTCTAAGAGGTAAATACGTAGTACCTCTCTATCATATTATTTACTAACCAACTAAAAAATATTGTGTTATGAACAACTTTTTGATGCCTGCTGTGGCAAGAAACAGCAATGATTATGAGTACGTGGACTTTGAGGAAGTAGTGGAACAACAACCAGTTACCATGTCTAACGTGAGCTTCTTGGATGCTAACACCAATGAGATTACAATGAGCGAGTTAAGAAACCTGTGTGTCGTACCTACTTGGGCTAACCAAGAGCTGACAATTTCACATCAGGATTTCATCGACTGTGTGCATGATGCAGCAAAGTCTTTTTATCAAGGTGAGACAGTTACTACCCCATCAATCAGAGTTTCTCATATTGTTAGAGGTCGCACTCCTGACGCATTAGGGAAACGAGCTTCTGAACTGTTGGAATGTGAAAAAACACAGTTCTACCAGAGGCTTGCATTTGCTTTCACGATACCAACCATCTACGAAACGATCGAAGGGCAGAAGTTGGAACTCTGCATTGGTGGTGTTAGGAACTACAACGATTTGAACCTTTATAGAGCTTCTAAGGGAGTTGAGAAATTTTCTGTCTTTGTAGGCTGGAGAGTACGTGTTTGTTCCAACCAGATTCTTACAGGTCAAGGCGTGAAACTATCTGTAGAAGTGATGGAACTCAGGCAGCTTTATCAGCAAGTAATGGAACTGTTCTACAGCTTCAACCCTGCAAGGGATATCCACATGATGCAGGCTTTATCCAACTCTTACCTAACTGAAACGCAGTTTGCTCAGATAGTAGGAAGAATGAGGCTATACCAAGCATTACCACAAGGACTTTCAAAACGCATTCCACGCCTATTGATTACAGACAGTCAGATAAACAACGTCTGTCGTGGTTACTTCAGTAATCCAGACTTTAGAAGTCAAGAGGGTGCTATCTCTATGTGGAACTTTCACAACTTGTTGACTGAATCCAACAAGAGCAGTTACATAGACAGCTATCTACAGAGAGCAGTTAATGCTACAGAAGTAAGTGTTGGGCTGAACAATGCCCTGCATGGTGATTCAACATACCAATGGTTTCTTGGTTAGTTGTTGATAGAGTGGAGGGCATCACTCACCTTTATAATAATTAAGGTGGTGGTGTCCCTCTTTTCTTGTGTTCAATAAACGAGTGTGTTCAAATAAATCTGTAGCGGATTCATGAACGCACTTTTTTTGTTATCACTTAATACTTTGATTAAAATGAGTACGAAAGCAGTTATCTACGCACGTGTTTCCTCTGTTGGTGACAGGCAGAACACAGAAAGACAGGTCTCAGACCTAACAAATTATGCAGCATACCAGAATCTCATAGTTTCCCAGATTTTTGAGGAACATATTTCTGGAGCTAAGAAGAATGTAGAACGACCTGTTCTGCAACAGGCAATCGATTATTGCAAGGCTAATAGTATTTCCATATTGTTAGTAAGTGAGCTATCCAGACTTGGAAGAAATGCCTTTGAAGTCTTGGCTACAGTAAAAGACCTCATTGATAGTGGAATTAACCTCTATATGCAGAAAGAGCAGCTTACACTACTTGATAATGATGGTAAACCTACCATGTTTGCACCTATAATGATAGCTACTCTTTCAACCTGTGCCCAACTAGAGCGTGAAAACATAAAGTTCCGTTTGAACAGTGGTAGAAAACTCTATATTGAGAGAGGTGGCAAGTTAGGACGAAAAGTTGGCAGCACAAAGAGCATGGAACAGAAGAAAGAGCAGCACAGGGATATTATCAGCTATCTAAAGAGAGGTTACTCTATTAGGAATGTAGCTAAACTGACAGGTAAGGGGATAAGTACTGTTCAAAGGATAAAGACAGAGTTCCATCTATAGAATTAGCAACACTTTTTTATAAGGCAACACCTTTTATGTTTTACAGCATATAATTACAAAAATGCACTGCCCATAAGAGCAAAAAAAGATAGTTATTGCTATTTTTGCTACAATTCCAGCATTTTCTTATAAGAAGATACTGGAATAATATACTACATAAGAGGTGTTGCTTAGAATATCTCCACTATCACTTTTTAATGCGTAGATGGAGGAAATACTTGGCTAAAAATACAATAATTATGAAAGCACTAAGATTCATTGGAATTTCTTTATTAGTTACATTCTTTGTTATCGTATTATCATCTTGTGGCGGAGATAGCGATGAACCTAATGTGGATCCAACTCCTATACCTGCTGCAGCAAGAATAGATTTCCCTGCTGAGCAGAATACGAATCCGGTAATCTCATCCGAAGGAGGGGCTGTCAATATTACCTTCACATCTTCTCAGGCATGGACTGCCTCTATTGTAAATGACCGTGCTGACGAGTGGATATCACTTTCAACGACAAATGGCATGGCTGGCACCTCTGTTCTCAGTATCACGACTAAAACCAATGACACTTATGATGAACGAAGCGCGACTATCACTATCAAGAGTGGTACGGTATCGAAGAATATTATAGTGACACAGAAGCAGAAAGATGCCTTGCTGGTCAGCAGTGAGAAGATAGAAATGGATGTAGAGGGAGGGGAAGTTCAGGTTGAAGTTAAGGCGAACGTTGACTTCTCTGTGGAAACAGATGTGGATTGGATCAGCCACATTAGTACCCGTTCCTTAAAGACATCCAACTTGGTATTCACTGTGACTGAGAATGAAGATACTCAAAAACGTGAAGGACACATTACTGTTAAGAGTGGCATGCTTTTGGAAACTGTCACCGTTTACCAAGCAGCCAGTACACCAACCATTATCATCTCTCAGAATGAATATACCATCGGCTCTGATGGAGGTGACATCAAAGTGGAGGTCAGCAGTAATGTAGATGTCTCTGTAACCTTACCAAAAAACGGATGGATAAGTGAAAGCTCTACTCGCTCCATGTCTACCAATACCTACGTGTTCACAGTTTCTAAGAATGAAGGCTATGATTCCCGTTCTGCTGAAATCCTGTTCACTAATAAGGAAAACAACCTAAGTGAGAAAGTCGTAATTACTCAGATGCAGCGTGATGGGGATGACACCGGAGATGTTTTTTCATCCATAAAGGGGAAAAAAATGATTAAAATGGAATATGATATAGATGACTATAAGTATGATAGTTATGATGAACATTTTAATTTACTTTTCCAATATGATAATAGTAATCAACTTATTTCTATTCAATATTTTGGGGGGTGGTTAATAAATGGCTTTGTCAAGACTGTTAATACCATTAGTTGGAATATAACAGATGAGGATGGTCTTGAGACATACACGGGTACCATGGCTAATGGAAGAATTGTCAATGTTAATAAAAACTGGAATTATAAATATGATGAAAATAAACGATTAACTTACATTACAGGTGAAGGTGGCCTGACATTTACTTGGCAAGGAGACAATATAGTAATGGCAGATTATAATTATTACGATCATTGGCACAAGACTTATGAGTACTCATATACTAATTACGAAGCAAATATGCTTGCTTTTATGAACTATATAAATCCATGCTTGGAATTAAACAGCGTCATTAATGGTAGGCTATATCGGTTTGCTGGTTGCTTTTTGGGAGGTTTTGGTCCAATGTCCCAAAACTTACCTAGTAGTATTAAAATGACCTCATACAATAATAATGGAGCTGTTGGATATAGATATTATTCTTATGAAATGGACAAAGACAATTATCCTACAAAGGTAATTATTACAGAAGTTTTCCAAGAAGAAGAATATGAAAAAATAACAATCTCTATAGATTGGGAATAATTACACATAAGTAGTCCTATCGATAGTGACAGGGCTAATCCAAGAAAAGTAGTAAACAAAGGGTGACATTTTTAGCTCAGAATTACTTTTATATACCCTTTGTAGAAATAGTCACACTGACAGGAGGCTTAGAAATAGGTCTCCTGCTTTTATTTCGGTAGAGGAAACTTTTTCTTCAAATCTCTTCTTATAAAGAGGGGAAAATGTTCCCACTAAGAAAATAACGTACAGAGAGGCCGATTTGGAATTTAACATTTTTTTAATTTGATGTCTGGAAGCCTAGAAATATATTAATCATACAAGAGTGAGGGCAGGAGGATCTAACGTGAAAAAATACGAAATAGTTGCAACTCAAAATTTCTGAAAAGAAAACATGGATATACGTTAGCTTTCTCCAATACCTTCACTAAAAGGAGAAAGAGTTCTCGAGGCTGAAATGACAACAGAAAAAATACCACCCCAATATAATTGGGTTTTTAGATAATAACAGCAAAATCGCTGTTATGATTTTTCATATTTTTTTATTTTTAATTCAGAAGGCAAGGGGCGTAGAGATACGCTCTCTTGTCTAATTCTGGCTCCAGAGGTTTTCATTATATACTAAGACGAGAGAAGGGTACTTTAGGGTACTTTTCTTTTTGCATATGATGTAACCAGAACTTGCAGATTATACCCTTTAAACAAAGAAAGGGAAAACAGTTACAAGATAATTTCGATACCCTTTTTCGAAGAATTCAGAAGATAGTTTATGTTAATCTATATAATGAAACTAAATATGGAAATATTAAAAATTGAGTCCAATGACGGATTCCTTCACTTGAAGGATTTACCTCACAACTGCATTTTTAACAAGGTTGTTACAGGGTGTGGCGCTACTACTATCGCCCTACAGAATGCAGAAGATTACGTGATTGCAGTTCCTACTACAGAGCTGATCATTAACAAGACAGATAACACTATGGCTGGCATTTCCAAACTATCATATAATGGAATACGGCCATTCGGGCTATTTGGTAAATTTGATGAAGCAGCCAAAGAGTTAAAAGGCTACTTGCGTTACTCAGGTACAAAGAAAATAATCTGTACCTATGACAAGCTTCCAAGATTGATAGAGCTTCTAAATCCACAAGACTACAGGTTGTTAATTGACGAATACCAATGCCTGCTTAAAGCATACTCATACAGGCAGAAAGCAATAGATGGTGTTCTCGATAATTTCAAGAAGTTCAAATCTTACTGCTTCATGTCAGCCACTCCAATACTTCCTTCATTTAAACCAGATTGTTTAAGAGATGTGGAAGAAGTACAAGCAGACTGGGGAGAATTAGAAAAGTTGAGAGTTGAACTACAACAGACCAATAAGCCTTATACACTAGCCGCCAATATCATCAACGCATATAAACGGGATGGTTTCATAACTTCAAAAGAGGGAGTCAGAAGCTATGAAGCGTTTTTCTTTATCAACAGTGTAACCGATATTGTTGCTATATTAAAACATTGCAATCTCAGCAATGACGAGGTAAGAATTATCTGTGCTAATAATGAAGATAACGAGAAAAAACTAAAGGGATATACCATTAGTAACAGTAGAAGCGATAATAAGATGTTCACCTTCATTACTTCCAAATCTTTTGAGGGTGCAGATTACTACAGTAAGACAGGTCTTTGCTTTGTAGTGAGCAGTGCTTCCAACCCCCATACACAGGCAAGCATAGATACAGACATTCCACAGATAGCTGGTCGTATCAGATCAAAAGATAATCCGTTCCGAAACTTTCTGGTGCATATCTTCAATACTACATACAAAAGACTGAATCTGGATATGACCTATGAATAGATGAAGGCTAAGACTGACGAGGCATTGCTAACAGCAAAAGAAACGGTAGAGCTTTTCAACGGTGCTAAAAGCAAAAGAGTGAAAGACAACCTCAGAGACAACTTAAAGCATGACCTGAACAGCCTATATGTGAGATACGATAAGGAAAAGGACGAGTTTATCATCAATGACATTCTTCCGAAACTGGAACTATACAACTTTCAAATCAATAAAATAACTTACGGAAGTGGTCTCAGTATTACCAGAGGCTATGAAGATAATGGGATTGAGACTATAAATAAAGACTACATAAGGGTAAAAGATAGCATTTCAACCAAGAAACTCTCTTTCAAGGATGCTTTTCTACAATATGCAGGAAGAAAAGCTGCTAATCCATTTTCACCACAATTATTAGCAATAGAAAAGGAACAACCGTTAGTAAGAGAGGCATATCAAAAACTGGGAGAAGATAAGGTAAGGAGCCTACGATATATTAAAAAGAAAGTCGAAAGTGCCCTGATAGGTCTGGAAAATGACAAAACTACAGAACAGAAAATCGCTAAAATGATAACCAACAGCATAAAGGCACCAGACGCAATTACAGTTGCCAAAGCTAACAACATCATAGCAGAGGCATACCAATAGCTGGGAATAGAACACAAAGCTAAAGCAAAAGAGCTGCATAAGTGGTTTGAATGCTCTGACCCAGTAAGCAAGCGGATTGACGGACAGGTTATTAAAGTAGTTGAGATATATAGAGCAAAATTCATATTTAACAAATGAAGCTTATGCTATACTTCATAAAAAGTGGAAACTACTGCAAGGTTGGTTACTCCAGAGATAAGAAAGCCCTTTTATCTAGAATGAGGACGTACCTTACACACAATCCCTCATTCTAGATACTTGACTTACAGAAGGGAGATTTGAATACAGAGAAAGAGGTACATGCTTTGATACCTCCAGATTTATATCATTATGGCGAGTGGTGTGTTTGGAGTAAAGAGATAGCACGAATTTGGATGGCATACTATAGTATCGAAGTTGAAGGAACATTGGAAGATTACTTCATCAAGAGAAACAGATCTGTAAATAGAGCGATAGTAAAAGAATACCAGAATACTCTATACTTGAACTTCATTAGATATTTTAGCAAGGAATCCAATTTGGATTTATCTGAACCAGATAAAACTGAGTGGAGGGTACCATAATTATCACAATAATTACCTATCTTTGCCGTGTAATTTAAGGAGAAGTTGACCTATAGTTGACCTTTAAATTACTGAGTGATTTATAATTTGCTGATATTTAGGTTTCTATTAACCTTAAAGGTAGAGACTCATAATCTGGAGGTCCTTGGTTCAAGCCCAAGCTGGTCCACAATAACAATCAAGCAGTTACGAGTTATCGCAACTGCTTTTTTCTTTATTTTTATCCAAAACATTTGCATATAAACCTACACTTTCCTACTTTTATTGCGTTTTTAATAACTTTATACGATTTTCTTATGAAAAAGACATTTATAATGGCGACTGTGACGATGTTACTTATGACAGGCTGCTCTCAAAAGGAGATCTCCACCAATCCTTTCTTTGCCGAAAAATACGGTACTCCGTATGAAATTCCCCCATTTAGTGAAATCACTATTGATGATATCCGTGAGGCGATGCTGAAAGGTATCGAAGAACAGAAGGCAACTATCCAAGACATTGCAGAAAACCCAGAAGCACCAACCTTTGAAAACACCATTCTGGCTCTCGACAATGCTGGTGCACTGCTCACTAAGGTCAGCAATGTATTCAGTCCTTTATCAAGCAGTGATTCTAATCAAGAGTATCGTGATTTGCAAAAGGAGATTTCACCGCTGACTTCAGAACTCAGCAACTCTACTTATATGAATGATAAACTGTTTCAGCGTGTAAAGAAATTATACGACGAACAGGAACAGGCGGGTTACAATAAGGAACAGAAGAAGTTGATTGAGAATTATTATAAGCGTTTCGTGCGTAATGGTGCCAATCTAAATGAATCTGACAAGCTGCGACTTGCTCAATTGAATAACGAAATCTCCATGTTGCAGTTGCAGTTTGATCAGAACCTTCTGCATGAAACTAACAATACTTTCGTTACTGTTGATAAGTTGGAAGATCTGGAAGGACTACCACAGTCGAACATCGATGCAGCTGCAGAAATGGCCAAGAAGAACGGTCAGGAAGGCAAATGGATGTTCAACATGCAGCGCGCCAGTTGTAATCCTGTGCTTCAGTATTGCAATAATCGTGAGCTTCGCAAGAAGGTTTATGACGCCTATTACAATCGTGGCAATCAAGGAAATGAATGGGACAACAACGAAATCTGCGTGAAATTGTTAGACCTGCGTTTGCAGAAAGCAAAGTTGATGGGATTTGAGGATTATGCCTCTTTTGCTCTTGATGACCGCATGGCCAAGACTAGCGAGAATGTGTACAATCTGCTTGATCAGATCTGGGAACCTGCCGTTAAGAAAGCTCAGGAGGAACTGAATGATATTCGTGCTGAAATCCGTAAAGAAGGCAAAAACTTCGAACCAGAAGGCTGGGACTATATGTATTATATGGAGAAAGCCAAGAAAGCCAAGTTCAACATTGATGATAATGAGGTTCGCCCTTACTTAGAGGTATATAATGTGCAACAAGGCATTTTCTACGTGGCCAACAAGCTTTATGGCCTTACTTTCACAGAACGGACTGATTTACCAAAATATCATCCCGACACCAAAACCTTCGAAGTACGCGATAAGGATGGCTCATTACTGGCATTGTTCTATAGCGACTATTTCCCTCGCGATGGTAAAGGAGCAGGTGCTTGGTGTACCAGTTTCCGCGGAGAATATTACAAGGATGGCGAACGTGTCATACCTATTGTAGTAAATGTGGCCAGTCTTACTCCTCCAAATGGAGATACTCCTGCACTTCAGAATGTGACCAACATCACTAC
>JAEEGL014311569.1_pt1 | contig 12612 bp, 9 predicted proteins | sample 9134231 | NCBI WGS metagenome assembly JAEEGL01 (sample SAMN16246548, study PRJNA631951) | gut metagenome | biome: gut microbiome; feature: rumen; material: fiber-attached | host: Bos | place: Iran: Karaj | collected 2018-10
TCGATCGGGGCTTTACCTATTATGTGCCCCCCTTCATGATCCGCAGCGCGGTGGTGAACGGCGTCGTGCGCATTACCGAAATGGAAAACAGGATGTCCAACATCGCGGGGGAGTGTCTGTACCTGATCGGCACCAGCGAGCACAGCATGATCGGCAAGTTCATCGATCAGATTTTGGACGAAAGCGAGCTGCCCCAGACCCTGACCTCCTATTCCCCCTGCTTCCGCAAGGAAGTGGGCGCCCACGGCATCGAGGAGCGCGGCGTGTACCGCATCCATCAGTTTGAAAAGCAGGAAATGATCGTGGTGTGCAAGCCCGAGGAGAGCATGGATTGGTACAACAAGCTGTGGCAGAACACGGTGGATTTCTTCCGCAGCATGGATATTCCGGTGCGCACCCTGGAATGCTGCTCCGGCGATCTGGCTGATCTGAAGGTCAAATCCTGCGACGTGGAAGCCTGGAGCCCCCGGCAGCAGAAATACTTTGAAGTGGGCAGCTGCTCCAATCTGGGCGACGCTCAGGCCCGCCGCCTGGGTATCCGCGTCAAAGGCGCGGATGGCAAGAAATATCTGCCCCACACCCTGAACAATACCGTGGTGGCCCCGCCCCGCATGCTGATCGCTTTCCTGGAAAACAATCTGCAAGCCGACGGCAGCATCCGCATCCCCGAACCCCTGCGCAAGTATATGGGCTTCATGGACAAAATCGTGTAATATCATTTGTCTTTTATATTCTTACGAATATAAAATGGGAAAAGAACAGAATGAACAAGGCTATGCAAAATAAAGCCCTCCCCGCGGAAAGCCGCCGGGAGGGCCAAATTGAATTATTGCGCGTCGTTTGCATGCTGCTGATCCTGGCCCATCATATGGCCTGGCACGGTTCCGCCATGCGTTCGCCCCACCGCGTGAACCAGGTGCTTTCCACCTTCCTGTTCGCGGGCGGCATGACGGGGGTGAACTGCTTCGTCATGATCACGGGCTATTTTCTGGCCCCCTTCAGAGCGAAGCGATTCTTTTTGACGGCGCTGCAAACGCTGTTTTACTCCGTGGGCCTGACGCTGCTTGCAAAGTATACCGGCTGGCGCGGCGACGTGACGGGAGAGACCCTTCGGAATGCCGCGCTGATCATGACCCGCAGCCCGTACTGGTTTGTGGTGATGTATCTGGGCCTGACGGCGGTGCTGCCCCTGCTGCAGCCCGCGGTGAAGGCCATGAGCCGGAACGCGCACCTGTGGGTGCTGATCCTGTCGGCGCTATATCTGTCCGTGATCCCCACGGTCACGTTCCAGAATCCGTCTTCACAGTTTTTCCATCAGTTTACCTGGTTCCTGTTTCTGTACGTGCTGGGCGCGTATTTTCGCAAGTTTCCCAATGGGCTCACCCGCTGCCTTCCCTTGCAGGGCGGATTATTTCTGGCCGCGATTGCTTTTATCGGGCTGTCCTGCCTGTGGGGCAATGAGCATCAGGAGCTGTTTCAGCGGGTGGGAAGCCGGCAGAATTTCTTCGCGGATAAAAACACCGTGCCCCAGCTTCTGGCCTCCTGCGCCCTGTTCCTGTTCTTTGCGAATCTGCGGATCAAGCCGTACAAATGGCTGACGCTGCTGTCGGGGGCCTCCTTCGGCGTATATCTGATCCATGATCACAGCATGCTTCGGGGGATGATTTGGGGCAATTGGCTGCAGATATGGACGGCCTGCCAGCGGGATGGCTTCTGGCTTACCGCGCTGCTGGCCCCCATGGGAATCTATCTTGCCTGCGCCGTCGTGGACCTGGCCCGCAAATACCTGCTGGAAAAACCCCTGGGCAAATGGCTTGCTCCGTTATTTGCCAAACTGGATGGCTGGCTGGAGCGGTGAAACAGGCTGGAAAGGGCGATAAGAGAATTGGGATTTAGCGGGATGATTCACTTCTCCTGCTGTTCCGTTCCCGCGATTTTCAGCATTTCGCCCCGCAGGTAATCGCACAGGCGTTCTTTTTCTTCATTGGCCGGGATATCGGGATTATAGCGGGTGGGGGCGCCGAAGGTGATGGTGCGCTTGCGCTTATTGGCGTAAACCGGAACGAACAGGGGGCATTTCCCCGTTTTATTGTTGTAAAGCTGGCCGATCATGGTAAAGCCCGTGAAAAATTCGCTCACGCCTTCCCGCACATAGCGGTGATCGGCGGAGGTATCGGCGTTTTCCGGGAACAAAAGGATGTTGTCGCCCGCCTGCATGGCGGAAACGGTATCCCGGAAGGTCTGCATCAGTTTGCGGGGATTATCATGATAAACGGGAATGCAATCCACCGATTTCATGACCCAGGCCAGGAACGGCGCGCCGATTTTGATCATGATCCAATTGAGCGGCCTGCGCCAGAACCCCTTTACGTTCTGGAAGGTGCCGTTCATGGTTCGCTCGGCGATAGCGTTCACATCGGTGATTTCATAAGCCACCCAGGGGCGGAAGGAGAAAGGCACATACAGCGTGGCGACCACCGGGCCGTAGATTTCCCCGTGATTGCATACGAACACGCAGGGAGTATCCGGGTCCAGCTGCACGTTTTCCTTGCCGATGATTTTGTGACGGTACAGGGGGCGCAGGATGAACAGGATGGCCTTGATGCCATAGCGCTTCAGGCTCTTTTTCACCACCACTGCTTCCAATTGATCGTGCAGGGGAACGTTTTCCTGGCCCTCCTGCTGCAAATCCATGTATTTATGCAGCTTTTCCAAATGCTGCCGTGTGAGGGGAAAGCGCAGGGCGAACAGGATGGCCACGCCTACCAGGATCAGGGCTGGCAGCGTCAAAAGCGGGCTGAAGGAGCGGAAAGCCACATCCCAATCGTTGGGAAAATCCGTGGCGGTGAAAATATTGATCAGCGTCAGGCCCGCCAGCGCCACCATTTGGCCCAGCAGGGAAGAAAAACTGATGCGCACCTGCTGCGCCATATCCATGGCCCCGCCGGGAGCATGGCCGATGCCGAAGGCAGCCACCCGGCGCATATCCTCCTCCAGCCACACCAGAATGCGCACGCAAACGGTGGCTCCCCCCGTGCAAAGCGCCAGGGCCAGATAGCCGTTGACGGACCCCGGCAAATCCAGGGATCGGGTAAACAGCACGATGCCGTACAGCCAGATGGCCAGGCCCGCCATCAGCAGGAAATTGGGGTCCTGCTCCCGGATGCGCCGGCGGCGCATCAGCGCGTCCGTTAAAAGGCTTGCGGCGTAAGTGCACAGCAGCGCGATGGTCATGCATACGATCAGTGCGTCTGCGGTGACGGCGATGTAGGTATAGCTCATCACCTGGGTGATCTGCAGCGCCGCGGCTACTACCAGCATCATATTCTGGAACATGCGGTAGGCGTGCACGCCGCGCAGGGCCTGGATTTCCTGCTTGTCCTCCTCCGTATAGGGGCGCAGATGCTCCTGCATGCGCTCCAGGGGGAAGGATTCCAGGATGCCGCTGAGCAGATAGCCCCCCAGCAGAGCCCATACGGTGAGCCGGTCCAGAGGAGAAAGCAGAAGCATCATCAGCAGCAGAGGCAAAAACAGCAGCTGCACGCCCGCAATGCGCAGCAGGATCTGCATGGTTTTTTTACGGGCAAGTACGGCCCTTTCCACGGCATAGCGGGTAATGCCCGGCCGCAGCACAATGCACAGCACAATGCCTGCCAGCCGCCAGAAATCGGCGCTGTCCAGCCGGATGGGATACACCGTCATCAGCAGCAGCAGAAGCACAAACAAAATCAGCAGCAAAACGGTGCCCATCCGCTGCATGAGCTTGGAAACGATGCCCTCCTGAACGGGCCGCCGCAGGGAAAAAATCAGAATGATCGTTTGCCCAGCCAAATATAAAGCGCCGCCCAAAATAGGCATGGAAAGCATCACGTTGGACGCCAGCATGCAGTACAAATAGGAATACAGCGTGCCAATGGTCAGGAAACCTCGCACGGCATGGCTGGATGGCTGGTTCTGCGGCAAGGGTTCGCCCTCCTCTCATCATACGAAAAATATTGTAGCGCTTTTTGGCGAAATCCGCAAGTGGAGGGGCAGGAATCTTTTTTAGGCAATCATCGAAGTAATGAAGTAAAGGAGAAAACAAAGATGTATGTAATTGCCAAAGATGGAAGCGGGGATTTCACATCCATACAGCAGGCGATTGACGCGGTGCCGGGAGGCGGAAGGGCTCCCACGATATTGCTTGTGCGCATGGATGAGTACCGGGAGCGGGTGGTGGTAAACAAGGATAATCTGCGCATCATCGGCGAAGCCCGGGACCGGACTGTGATCACCAATTCGGCCTGCGCCAAAGATTTGGATGAAAACGGGGAGGAGCGGGGCACCTTTTTGTCCTTTACCTTCCTGGTGACGGGACACAACGTGGAAGTGGAAAACCTGACCATCCGCAACGATGCGGGGGATGGCCGTCAGGTGGGCCAGGCCGTCGCCGTGTACGCGGCGGGGGACCGGGGCGTATGGCGCAATGTGCGCATGATCGCCCATCAGGACACGCTGTTCTGCGGGCCGGTGGAAAAGAAAGTGGTGGATTTCATCGTGCCGCGTCAAGGCCGGGCGGAATGCGTGCCGGCGGTGAATGAGCCAAGCGTTACCCACAGCCGCCAGTATTTTGAGGATTGCTTCATCCAGGGCGATGTGGACTTTATTTTCGGCTCCTATCGCTGCTGGTTTGAGCGCTGCACCCTGTTCATGAATGAACGCAGCGGCTGGTACATAGCAGCCAATACGCCGGAAGGCCAGCCCCATGGCTTTGTGTTCAGCCACTGCAAGCTGACCGGGGAATGCGAAGAAGGTCAGGCATTCCTGGGCCGTCCCTGGCGAAAATATGCCCGCACGGTATTTTTGAACTGTGAAATGGATGAACACGTGTCACCTATGGGCTTTCAGGATTGGGACGATGTGCGGGTGGTGACAGACCGGTGCGGGGAATACGGTACGACGGGGCCCCGGGCGGACCAGACGACTCGGCATCCGGCGCAAAAGCGCATGACGGCCTGGGACGCGGCGTGCCATACCATCCCGGAGGTGATCGGGGGCTGGGATGATTGGCGTCCCGACAAACGGGTGCCCACCTGGTTCCTTTGCGGGGATTCCACCATGGCGGATTACAGCCCGGACCGGTACCCCATGATGGGCTGGGGCCAGAAACTGCAAGCCCTGCTTTCCGAAAACGCGTATGTGGTCAACTGCGCGGTGTGCGGACGCAGCAGCAAAAGCTTTATTGCGGAAAAACGGCTGGGCATGATCGAGCTTTGCCTGCGAAAAGGAGATAAGCTGATCATTTCCTTCAGCCACAACGATGAAAAGCCGGATCCGGAGCGGAACACGAACCCTTATGTCACCTTCCCGGAATACCTGGGCATGTACATCGACGCGGCCCGGGCCCAGGGGGCCGAGCCCATTCTGGCAACACCCATTGCCCGGCGGCGCTTCAACGAGGCAGGAAAACTGGTTCCCACCCATGGCCCTTATCCGGACGCCATGCGGAACCTGGCGAAATACCGGGGCGTGCGCCTGATCGATTTGGAAAAAGCTACGATGAATCTGGTACAGGCCGCGGGCGCGGAAGGCTCCAAGAAGATTTACTGCCATGTGCCGGCCGGACATCCCCATTATCCCGACGGCCTGCGGGACGATAGCCATTTGCAGGAAGAAGGGGCCGCATCCATCGCGGCGCTGTTCCTTTCCCGCCTGCGGAATCCGGATTGGCAGGAGCAGGACTTCGAGGCCGCGCCGGGCGATATTTATGATGATTTGATCGCCAAGGAAGATTATGTGCTGACGCAGAAATAAAGCGGCTCTTAATCGAAAAATAGGAGTTACAGAAAAGAGTACAGAGTTCAGAGTACAGAGTACAGATTAGATAGTCTTTCGAGTGAATGAAGCAAAATTCAATTTGCTGCCATTTCGCTGATATTATAGACTATTCAATCTGTACTCTGTACTCTGAACTCTGTACTCTTAAGCAATTCCCAATTCGCTTTTTCAATTCTCGCCCAGCACCTTTTCCGCCAAATACTTTCCCCAGGACAGCACTTCCCGGAAATGGTTTTTGGCCCAATGCTGGATTTCGGGACGGCAGGGGCTGCCGATGCCATCGGCGCTGAGGCCCAGATCCCGCGCCAGGGCCATGGCCCGGGGCAGATGATAATCGCTGGTGATGATGGTCACCTGGGAAACGGTATCGGGCAGCAAGGCTTTGGCGTATTGCAGGTTTTGCCGTGTGTTGCGGGATTCGCATTCGGCAATCACATCTGTTTCCGGAATGCCGCGGGAAATGAGCCAATCCCGCATGATCTGCCCTTCGGGACCGGGCTCGCTGGCGCCCTGCGCGCCGCAGGCAATGATCAGTCGGGGCTTGGCGCGGTAGGTATCCAGAGCCGCTTCCAGGCGCAGCTCCAATTGCGGGCTCACTTCGCCGCTGGGGTAGACCTGGCAGCCCAGCACGATCACCGCCTCGCTGTCTTGGCTGACGGGGGGCGGGTTGGTTTCCGCGATGCAAAGCGCGCCCAGGGCCAGGCCGAAAAGCAGGATGCCGGTGAAAATGAGAATAACAAGCAAATGCATGAGGGCTCTCCACAGCGTTTTTTTCTTTCTTGCGGTCATGAATTTATCTCCTGATCAGCGGATCGGATGGGAATGCTTATTTTTTCTTTCCCCGAAGGGAAACTACGCGGCCCGTGGAATCGGCGGCCATGGCGTTTTCATCCAGGGCCGGCGCCTGGCCGTCCAGCAGGCCGTTGGCGAAAAAGCTGTAGTCATCACTGCCCGCGATGATCACATGATCGCACAGGCGGATGCCCACGCCGTCCAGCACGGCTTGAATGGAGCGGGTGACCTCCAGATCGTCCTGCGAGGGGAAGGCGGAGCCGCTGGGATGGTTATGGGTGATCACCGCGCAGACGGCGTTGTGGCGGATCAATTCCTGCACCACGGCCCGGGGATGGGCGACGACCTGGGACGGGGTGCCCTCCGACAAGCGGCGGACAGACAGCAGATTCAGGCCTGCGTCCAGACTGAGCACATAAAACTGCTCCTCATTGCTTCCCAGATACAGGGTGCGGCAATAGGCGGCCACGTTGGCATAGGTATCGAATTTTCCCCGGGGCTTCAGCTTTTCCTGCTGATAGGCCCGGAAAACGGGCAGCAGCATGGTCAGCAGCGTGGAGGCCTGCCTGCCGATTCCGGGAATTTGCTCCAGCTCCGCCGGGGAAGCTTCCATCACGGCGCTCAGGGACCCAAAGCGGTTGATCAGCTCGTGAGCCAGCGGATTGGTATCCACCCGGGGAATGGCGAAGGTGAGCAGCAGCTCCAGCACCTCATGAGGCGCAAAACCGCCCAGGCCCTCCCGCTGAAACCGCAGGCGAAGACGTTCCCTGTGTCCGGTATGTTCCATGCGAAGCCCTCCTCTTTTTGAACGGAAATATTTTATCATCAATCCATGAAAAATGCAAGAAAACGAGCGGGAGCGCCGTTTTCTTATTGAGCTGCGGCTCTGAAACGCGCAAAGAAATCGTCAAATTCGTGTAAACAATTTGAAAAAAATCTGCAAAAGGGGATTTCGCGCGCGGCAATTATGTAGTATAATAAACGATGAGAAACCCGTACGAAAGTGAGGGCGGTGCGGCTTGGCGGGTATTTGGGATCAGGTGCAGACCTTTTTTTGGAATATTATTCATCGGCCCACATGGATCGATTACATAGATATTCTCATTATCGCTTTTTTGATTTACCAGCTGGTGGTGATTACGCGGCAGACCCGGGCCATTCAGGTTTTGAAGGGCCTGGCGGTTATTATTGTGGCCAGCTATGCCAGCGAACTGATCGGGCTGACGGCGCTGAACTGGGTGCTGCGCAGCATTTTGAACAACGGCGTGATCGCGCTGCTGATCCTGTTCCAGCCGGAGCTTCGCCGGGCCCTGGAGCAGATTGGCCGCACCGCCAAGCTGGACCGGTCCGCCCAGCGGGATGAGAGCGAAAGAATTGTGGATGAAATCACCCAGTGCCTGCTGCGGCTGTCCCGCCGCCGGGTGGGCGCGCTGATCGTGTTCGAGCAGCGCACGGGGCTGAAGGATATTACGGAATCCAGCGGCACGGCCATCGATTCTTTGATTTCCGCGCCGCTTCTGGAAAACATATTCGAGCCCAACACGCCCCTGCATGACGGGGCCGTGATCATCCGGGGCCAGCGGATCGTATCCGCCGCCTGCGTGCTGACGCTGAGCAATAACCCCGCCATCAGCCGGGATTTGGGCACCCGCCATCGGGCGGGGCTGGGCGTGAGCGAAAGCACGGACGCCATCGTTCTCATCGTGAGCGAGGAAACGGGCATTATCAGCATGGCCCGGGGCGGCAAACTGACCCGCCATTTGGATGCGGAAGGCCTGCGCAAGCAGCTGGGCGAAATGTATCACGAGGAACACTCCAAACTGTGGCAGTGGACCCACCGCTCCCGCAGCGAGCAGAAGGGAGGTATGGGAAGCAATGATGAAGAATGAAGCCCCCCATACCATGCCCGAACAGGAAGCGCCGGCGGAGAAGAGCAGCATTTGGCAGCGCGCATGGCGCGTCGTAAGCAATAATTGGGGCTGGAAAGTGATCAGCTTTGTGCTGGCAGTGTGTTTGTGGGGCGTTTTGATTTCTCAGGACAGCTCCCTGCCCCGGGACAAGGTGATCGAAAATGTGCGGGTGAACGTGACAAACGCCACTGCCCTGCGCAATAACGGCTTTATCGTGATTTCCGGCCTGGAGGACGCCCAGAGCGTGCGTATCCGGGCTCGGGTGCCCCAGCGCAATTACAGCGCCGCTTCCGCGGAGAATTACACGGCCCGTCTGGATCTTTCCCAGATCCAGGACACCGGGGAGCAAACGCTCAGGATCACCGCCTCCGCCTCCAACTCCTCCCTGTACGGCAGCGTGCAGGAGGTGTACGAACCGGAAGTGACGCTGCTGGTGGAAGAATACAGCACCGCGGCCAATGTGCCGGTAGAAGTGCATTATACCGGCGAAATGAGCGGGAACTACTTCGCTTCCTCTCTCACCAGAAGCGTGGAGGCCGTGGATATCAGCGGGCCCAAGTCCGTGGTGGAGCAGGTGGCCCGGTGCGTGGTGGATTACGATCAAAGCGCGCTTTCGCCGGAAAAGAGCCCCAACGCGGTCAGCCTGCCCTTTGTGCTGATGGACGCGCAGGGCAATGTGCTGGATCAAAGCAATCTGACCGTAACGGGCCGTGGCCAGACCACCGCCATTCAGCGGATCACCGTCAGCCAGGACGTGTATTACCTGGCCCAGGTGGGCGTGGATACGGAAGCGCTGGTGAAGGGCGAGCCCGCGGAGGGCTACGCCGTGAGCGGCATCCGGGTGACGCCCCAGACGATCACCCTGGCGGGCAGCGAAGTGGCGCTGGCAAATTATCTTCAGGAAGGCGCCCTGCTGTATCCCTTTGATCAGGTGGATATCAGCGGACAAAACCGTACGGTAAGCCAGGTGCTGTATCTGAATACGCCTGGCAATGTGGAATACATCAGCACCAACGCGGTGCAGGTGGTGGTGAGCATCCTGCCCGAGGAATTTGTGAACGTGGCGTCCGGCACGGAGAATAATCCATGAACAGTTTTGCCAATTCTCTTTTTACGCTGCTGTTCGGCTGGGCCAGGGGCCTGATCCAGCGGGTGTGGACCTCGGCGGCCTCGGGCCGTTACAGCGGCTTTTTCGTCTGGCTGGGCGATCATTGGGCCTGGCTGGCGGTGCTGCTGTGCGTGGGCTGCACGGTAATGGATTTCCTGATCTGGCTGGTGCGGTGGCGGCCGTATCTGGTATGGCGCACGGCGCTGCACAGATTGGTTCGCCGGTTCCACGGCGATCAAACGGAAAACGCGCGGCGCTTTGAGCGGGGCTATCAGGGCGGGGTAACGCTGGATATGCCTCAAACGGAAGAAGCGGGGCCCGCGCCCTCCGATTGGGAAGAGGCGGCGGACGCGGAAACGCCGGATGCGTGGCAGACGGCGTCGGTGATGAATACGTTTACGCAGGCGGTTGTGAATCCGCCGCCGGAATACGCCTGGAACGCGGCGGAAGCGCAGTATGCCCAAAACGAGGAGGATGCCGGGCAGGAAACCTGGCAGCGGCGGTTTGCGCCGCCCGCGGGCTACGAGGTCCCGGCCATGACCGCAACCGCCCGGGTCAATTCTGCCTACGCCGCGGAGCTGCCCACGGGCAGACGCCGCCGCCGCAGCGAAAAGTACGAACGCCGCCGGGCGGAATGGCGCGAGAGGCTGATCAAGGGCGACGAGGACGAGGACGCCCTGCTGGACGGCCTGCCCCCTGCCGTGGATCGGCAGCAGGCCTTCCATGAACCGGTGTATCCCCAAAGCGGGGGCGGAAGCAGCGGATATTCCGTGTGGCAGCGTCCCGTCTCCGGCAGCAATGAAACGAATGGTAACCGCGCATGATGAATGAAAAGGATTTTCCCCAAGGCTTTATCGAGCAGCTGCGCCCCCTGCTTGGGAACGCGCTGCCCGATTTTTTACGCAGCTATGATTTGCCCCCGGCCCGGGGTATCCGCATGCGGCCCGGCAGGACGCCGATCCCGGAAGCGGAAGAAAAGGTTCCCTGGGCGGAAAACGCCTGGTATCTGCCGCTGGAATCGGGTGCCGGGGCCCTGCCGCTGCACGAAGCGGGGGCCTATTATCTGCAGGAGCCCAGCGCTATGGCCGCGGCCGCGGCGCTTCACCCCGTTCCGGGGGAAAAGGTATTGGATCTGTGCGCTGCGCCGGGAGGAAAAAGCACCCAACTGGCGGCGTACATGCAGGGCCGGGGCCTGCTGGTATGCAACGAGCCGGTGACGGGCCGGGCCCAGATTTTATCCCGGAACATCGAGCGGATGGGCGTGAAAAACGCCGTGGTTGTCAGCGCTTTGCCGGAAAAACTGAGCCCCAGGTGGCCGGAATTCTTTGATAAAATCCTGGTGGACGCTCCCTGCTCCGGGGAGGGCATGTTCCGGCGTCATCCGGAAACGCGAGAAGAATGGACCGCCGCTTCTCCCGCCGGGTGCGCCCAGCGGCAGCGTCAGATTCTGGAGCACGCCGCCCTGATGCTTCAGCCCGGAGGCAGGCTTGCATATAGCACCTGCACCTTCAACGCCACGGAAAACGAGGGTGTGATCGAAGGATTCTTGAAAGCACATCCGGAGTTTTCGCTGATTCCGTTTTCGCTTTCCGGTTTGCCGGAAAGCGGCGGCATGCTGCATATCTGGCCCCATCAGACGCGGGGGGAAGGACATTTCGTGGCGCTGCTGGAAAAAGAAGCTTCCCAGGAGAGATCCGGGAAAAAGAAAGGGCAGGAGCGCTGCGCTCTGCCCGCTCCCAGTAAAGGGGAAACAGCGCTGGCGGAAGCGTTTCTGCGGGAGCATATCGCCGATCCCATCCGCCCCAACGCGGTATTCGCCGGAAAAATCATCGCGCTGCCGGATGAGCTTCCGCCGCTGGAGGGGATCAAGGCGCTGCGGGTCGGCCTGCAGATCGGGGAAGCGAAAGGAAAAATCTTCGCGCCTGATCATGCGCTTGCCCTGGCCTGTGAAGCCTGCCGCACGGTGAACGTAACGGAGGAAGAGGGCCGGGCCTATCAGAACGGCCAGGTGCTTCCTGTAGACGAAAAGCTGAAGGGTTTTTGCGTACCGTTATTGGATGGCATGAACCTGGGATGGGGGAAAGCCTCCGACGGGCAGCTTAAGAATCATTATCCCAAGGGGCTTCGGCGATAGCACGGCGGAAAAAGAGTACAGAGTTCAGTGTACAGAGTACAGATTGAATAGTCGATGATTTTAACATAATTGCAGCAAGCTTCATTTTATTGATCCCCCAATAAAAACTTGAATTCCCAACGGGAAAGCAAGAACGAAACGAATCAGAAAACCGTAGGGGCGGATATGATCCGCCCGCCGTAACAGGCCCCAATACGCCGGAAAATGGGCGTTCCCACATCGTTTGTATCGGGCGGATGATATCCGCCCCTACTGATACCTTTATTCTTTACGGGATAAATTCAAGAATTGATTGGTACAGCAATAGCAGCATTCACATGAAAGACTATCTAATCTGAACTCTGTGCTCTGAACTCTGCACTCTCCTTTTCCGCTAAAGGCGTTATTCTGGCGTTTTTAACCGCGGTGAGCAAAAAATTGTTTCAAATGTATGAAAAGAGTGCCGCAAACGTGAAAAAAGGATTGACAAAGCCCCCTCTAAGACGGTATAATAGCATTCGGTCACGATTGGAGTGATGTGCTTGCTGCTGGACATTTCCCGCGCCTTGCGCGCACCGGGGGAGGAAATCCCCTTCCTGCATCGTGATGCCATTCCGCCGCAGGAGATTTTCGGGGAAACTGTGGAATTCTCCGATGTGCTGCTGTCCGGTTTCTTCTGTTCCATGGATGAAAGCCTGAGGATCTGGGGCACGCTGCGGGCCGTGGCCCACGGCCATTGCGCCGGGTGCTTAAAGCCTGTGGATTACCCGATGGAGGTTCCCTTCGATGAAACCTTCATCCGCCAATCCCGCTATCCCCAGCAGGCGGAAAATCCCGATGAAGAAGAGGAATGGGTGTATGAAGGCTCCAAA
>JAEEGL015540930.1_pt1 | contig 12612 bp, 10 predicted proteins | sample 9134231 | NCBI WGS metagenome assembly JAEEGL01 (sample SAMN16246548, study PRJNA631951) | gut metagenome | biome: gut microbiome; feature: rumen; material: fiber-attached | host: Bos | place: Iran: Karaj | collected 2018-10
ACAACTCAGGAAGTGATTGGTCTTGAACTGGATAAAATGATTCTTTCTGTGCAGGGAAGAACCTGGGATAGTGTACCGGTTCCGCATGTAAAGGTTTCGGACCTTGATGAGCGTGCTTTTCAGATTTTTAAGAAGAGGGCTCTTTTTACTCATCGTCTTACCGAAGAACAGCTTAATGTAAGCAATAAAGACTTAATTCATAATCTTCATGGATTTGAAAACGATTATCTTACAAGAGCCGCAGTTCTGTCTTTTCACCCGGATCCTGAACAATGGTTTACCGGGGCTTATGTAAAGATTGCCTATTTTCTCGATGAAGCAAATATTTTGTATCAGGATGAAGTTCATGGTTCCTTGCTTGAACAGGTTGAACGCACAATGGAGATCATCTACACAAAATATATGAAGGCTCTGATTGATTATGACGGCATTGCAAGACGGGAAACTTACTTTTTCCCTCACGATGCATTCAGAGAACTTTTGCTTAATGCATTGATTCATAGAGATTACATGAATCCAACCCCAATCCAAATTCAGATTTTTAAAGATAAAATTGATATCTGGAATATTGGCAAAATGCCTGATGATATAAAGCTGGAAGACTTGTTTACAAAGCATCGTTCCGAACCTCGTAACCCGAATATAGCAAATGTATTTTTCAGATGCGGTTATATAGAAAGCTGGGGGCGCGGATATTTTAAGATTCAGGAATTGTGTAAACAGGTAAATGCAAAACTCCCTGAGCCCGAGAATTTAAGCGGTGGCATTTCGGTTGTTTGTAATGCAAGTGAACAGTATTTAAAGTTGGCGGAACAACTTGATGAGGGTGTTGGTGATGAACTGAGAACTAGGAAGAAAAGTTCACAGAAAACTAGGGAGAAAACTAGGGAGAAAACTAGGGAGAAAACTAGGGAGAAAACTAGGGAGAAAACTAGGGAGAAAATTGTTCAAATTATAATCAATAATCCGAATGTAACTACATCAGAACTTGCCGAGCAATTGGAATTAACAGTTAAAGGTATAGAATGGCAGTTAAAACAACTTAAAGAACATAATATAATCCGTCGTGTCGGAGCAGACAAAGGCGGGTATTGGGAAATAATAAAATGAAAATCAACCCGATTAGAGGAAATATATGAAAATCAACAAAATTGCCGTAGCCGGTACTGGTTACGTAGGTCTTTCATTAGCAACATTACTTGCACAGCATAATGATGTTGTGGCTGTAGATGTTGTTCCAGAAAAAGTAGATCTTATAAACAATAAAAAGTCTCCAATTCAAGATAAAGAAATAGAAGACTTTCTTGCTACAAAACCTCTTAAACTTGTAGCAACAACTGATGGTCGTGCAGCTTACAAAGATGCAGATCTTGTCATCATTGCAACTCCAACAAATTACGACCCAAAATTAAATTTTTTCGATACAAAATATGTTGAGCAGGTAATTAAACTGGTGCTGGAAGTAAACCCAGATGCAATAATGATTATCAAATCAACAATTCCGGTTGGCTACACAAAATCAGTGCGTCAGAAATACAATACAAAGAATATTATTTTTGCACCGGAGTTCCTGCGCGAAAGCAAGGCACTTTACGATAATCTTTATCCAAGTCGCATAGTTGTAGGAACAGACTTGCAAGACCCACGTCTGGTAGATGCCGCACATACCTTTGCAGAGCTTTTACAGCAGGGCGCAATCAAACAGGATATTCCAACCCTATATATGGGCTTTACAGAAGCCGAAGCCGTAAAACTTTTTGCAAATACATATCTGGCCTTGCGTGTAAGCTATTTTAATGAACTCGACACTTATGCAGAAATTAAAGGCCTTGATACAGGCAGCATTATCAAGGGCGTTTCTCTGGACCCTCGCATAGGTGACTTTTACAACAATCCAAGCTTTGGCTATGGCGGATACTGTCTTCCAAAAGATACAAAGCAGCTTCTTGCAAATTATAACGATGTACCACAGAACCTTATCAGTGCAATTGTTCAGTCAAATACAACTCGTAAAGACCACATTGCACAAATGATTATAGACAGAAATCCAAAGAAGGTTGGTATTTACCGCCTCACAATGAAGTCAAACAGCGACAACTTCCGTGCCAGCGCAATTCAGGGCGTTATGAAGCGCATTAAAGCAAAGGGAATTGAAGTTGTGGTTTATGAACCAACGTTGCATGAAGATAATTTCTTTAATTCACGAGTCGAAAAAGATTTACATAAGTTTAAGTCAGAATGCGATGTTATTATTGCAAATAGAAATGCTGAAGAATTAGCTGATGTGGCTGAGAAGATTTATACCCGTGATTTGATGGGAAGGGATTAATTTCAGAAGGTTTTATATGAATAAATCTGTAATAAAGAGGATGTTTCCCGATTGGCTTTTAAAATTTATCATTTATAAACCATGGATGAATGATGAAAAGTATTTAAAATACAAATTTAAAAAAACATTAGGCAGAGAATTAAATCTTGACTCTCCAAAATCATTTAATGAAAAGATACAGTGGTTAAAGATACATGATAGAAATCCTGATTATACAAGAATGGTTGATAAATATGAAGCTAAAAAGTATGTAGCTTCAATAATTGGTGAAGAATATATAATTCCAAATTATGGAGTATGGAATAAATTTGAGGATATTGATTTTAATTCTTTACCTGAGCAATTCGTATTAAAAACGACACATGACAGTGGTGGGGTTTCAATTTGCAGAGATAAAACATCTTTCGATTATAATAAAGCAAAAATACATTTGAAAAAATCATTAAAGAATAACTTTTATTATATGGGGAGAGAATGGCCTTATAAAGATGTAAAGCCAAGAATTTTAGCCGAAAAATATATGGAAGATTCTTCCTCTAAAGAATTAGTAGATTATAAGTTTTATTGTTTTGATGGAATTCCCAAATTTTTATATATATCAAAAGGACTTGAATATCATCCCACCGCTAGTATTAGTTTTGTAAATCTTAATTGGACTTTTGCTCCATATGAAAGAAGTGATTATAAAACTTTTGATGCATTGCCTGAGAGACCTTCGAAATTTGATGAAATGATTGAAATATGTAAAAAACTTTCAACTAATCATAAGTTCTTGAGAGTTGATTTGTATCAAATTAATAATCATATTTACTTTTCAGAGTTAACTTTTTCTCCTTGTAGTGGAATGATGCCTTTTAAAACATTAGAACAAGATTTAGAAATGGGTGACTTATTAAAAATATAAGAAAGGAATGTGAAAAATGGTGCATAGATCTTGGCTAGAAATAGATTTAAATCAAATAAAGAAAAACTATCAAATATATAAAACTCAACTCCCAACGAATACAAAAGTAATGGCAGTTGTAAAAGCTGATGCTTATGGACATGGAGATGTCAATATTGCTGAATGCATGCAACAATGTGGTATAGATTTATTTGCTGTTTCAAATATAGAGGAAGCTATACGACTTAGGCTAAATAATATCAAAGGAGAAATCCTTATTTTAGGATATACTCCAATATCATGTATAAATGATTTAATGAAGTATGATATTACCCAAGCCATTTTGTCAAATGAGTATTTTGAAGAAATTTTAAATTCAAATTTAGATATTACACACCTAAAATGTCAGTATGCAATTGATACAGGTATGAATCGTATTGGCTTGGATGCAGATGATTTATTAAATACAGAACAATCTATTCGATTTGTTGCTAAAAAATTAAATCTTACAGGTTTGTTTACACATTTATGTGTTGCAGATACTGATAATGAAAAATGTATTGCTTTTACAAAAGAGCAGATAAAGAAATTCGAAATAGTTGCCGATTCTGTTGCGGATTTAAAGTTGAAATATATTCATTGTCTTAATTCTGCAGGTGGTCTTTCTTATAATAATTGTAAATATAATTCGATAGTTAGATTAGGAATAATCTTATATGGATTAAAACCTGATTATTCAAATGTTTTACCAGATGGAATACACTCTGCATTATCATGGAAGTCTGTAATCTCAATGATAAAAGATGTTCATAAAGGTGAAACAATTGGTTATGGAAGAACCTTTATTGCGGAACAAGATATGAAAGTCGCAACAGTTCCTACTGGTTATGCAGATGGTTATAATAGATTACTTTCTAATAAAGGGCATGTTATTATACATGGTAAAAATGCACCAATTTTAGGAAGAATTTGTATGGATCAATTTATGATTGATGTCTCGAATATTGAGAACTTGAAAATAGGAGATGAAATTGATTTATTAAATACAAATTATAATGCTGATGATATGGCACAAGAATTAAATACAATTGGTTATGAGATAATTTGTGATATTGGTAGAAGAGTCAGCAGGTTGTATAAGTAAGTAAGGTTTGTTTAAGGATAGGAAACAATGCGAGGACGAGATAGATTTAAAAAATATTCAAGTTTAATTTATTTTTTATGTTCTATAACTAGGCTTTTATCTAAAAAGACAAGAATGAGGATGTTTTTCAAATCAAGAAATATAACAGGTACACGAGGAATTGTAAAACGATATATTTTACTAAAAACTATTGCGAAAAATTGTGGCGATAATGTATGTATTATGGAAGGGGTATATTTACTTCATCCAGAAAATCTAAGCATAGGAGACAATGTAAGCATACATCCAATGTGTTATCTTGATGCTCAAGGTTCGATCAATATAGGTAATGATGTTTCAATTGCTGAAGGATCAAGTTTGATATCATTTGAGCATAATTATTCAGATAATATGATTCCAATAAAAGATCAAGGTTTATCTTTAGGACCTATTTCAATAAATTCTAATGTATGGATAGGTGCAAAAGCAACAGTTCTATCAAATGTTACAGTTGGGAATGGTTCAATTATCGGAGCTGGAGCTGTTGTGACTAAGAATGTTGATGAAAATATAATTGTTGGTGGCGTTCCTGCTAAAAAAATAAAGGAAAGAATATGAAATTATTATTTGTACATGATCATAAGTTCAGAAAGATTGGTAATTCATTTTATTCGACTGGTGGTTTAAATGACGAAGTTCTTTCTAGATATACAAATATTTTTGATGAAGTAATAGTATTTTCTCGTGTAATAGAAGAGCAAAAAGAAAGTAATAAATATTCAAAAATTACAAATAGCAAAGTTACTATAATAAACAGTATAACAGCAACAAAAGATTTAATAAAAGAACTTGTAAAAAAATCTGATAAGGTAATAGTTCGGATGCCATGCTTTAATGGTATAAAAGTCCTGCCACTATGTAGAAAATTTAATAGAAATTATTTGATTGAATTAGTTGCATGTCCTTGGGATTCATTTTGGAATTATGATTGGAGAGGAAAAGTAATTGCTCCATTTATATATTTATTCAATAAAATAGAAGTTAGTAAAGCACCTAATGTTTTATATGTTACAGAAAAATTTTTACAGAGACGATACCCAAATAAGAATAATACGTTAGCATGTTCAGATGTTGTTCTTAAAAAAAATAGTGAAGAAGTATTGATTAATCGAAAAGAAATAATTGAGAAAAGTAAACCAATTATAAATTTGGGTACATTGGCTGCTATTGATGTTAAGTATAAAGGGCAAGATAGAGTTATAAAAGCAATGGGAGTGTTAGCCAAAAAGGGAATTTACAATTATAAATATTATCTTGCGGGAAATGGAGATAAAACTTATTTATTGAAACTTGCCCGAAAGTTACATATTGATAATAATATTATTTTTGATGGCGGTATTCCTCATGAACAAATTGATGATTGGTTTAAAAAAATAGATATATATATTCAGCCTAGTTTACAGGAAGGGTTACCTCGTTCTCTGGTAGAGGCAATGAGCAACGCCTTACCGTGTATTGGCTCAACTACAGGAGGAATCCCTGAATTATTAGATAATCAATTTATTTTTAGTAATCGAAATTCTGTAAAACAAATTAAAAAATTACTCTTAAAAATGACAAAAGGACAAATGTTAAGTCAAGCTGAACTTAATTTCCAGAATTCTAAAAAATATCAAATTGATATATTGGAACAAAAACGTAATAATTTTTATAATGAGTTCAAGAATCAATCTAAAGAATTGAGGTCTCACAAAAAATGAAAATAGCTTTTATATGCAATAAACTAACAGGAGGTGGAGCTGAAAGATTCACTGCGAACATTGCAAACAGATTTTCTCAGGATTCATCGAATTCCGTTTATGTAATTACAGGAACAAGAACGGAAGAAGACTATTCTTTGAATGACAATATCATAAGATTTGAGATTATTATTAAAAGACTGTATGAAGATTCAAAAAGCTTACTAAAACTCATACGAGAATATGGTATTGAAGTTGTAGTTGGAATTGATATATATCCTAATTTTGTTGTTTGTTTGATTAGCAAATTTACAAAGGCAAAATGTGTAATTAGTGAACGAAATGCCCCTAAACAAGTGAATATTTCAAAGAAAAGTAGATTTCTGAGATGGATCCTTTACAGATTTGCTGATGGTTATGTGTTCCAGACAAACGGAGCAAAAGAATTTTATTCAAAAAGTATTCAAAAAAGAAGTGTTGTTATTCACAATCCAATAAGAGAAAATCTTCCTTCAAAGACTAATGTAAATAATAAAGAAATTGTGGCGATTGGAAGATTAAATGTTCAAAAAAATTATCCAATGCTAATTAATGCTTTTAATATAGTGCATAATAAGTATCCCAATTATAAACTTAGAATTTTTGGTGATGGAGAATTAAAAGAATCTCTTTTAAAACAAGTGAATAATTTACACTTAAATGAAAGTGTTGTCTTTGAAAATTTTACGTTAAATGTACATGAAGCAATCAAAGATTCTTCAATTTATGTTATGACAAGCGATTTTGAAGGAATGCCAAATTCTTTGATGGAAGCAATGGCAATGGGATTTCCTGTTGTTTCAACAGATTGTCCGAGCGGGGGACCAGGAGAACTGATTACTGATGGTGTTAATGGCCTACTATGTAAAGTTGGCGATTATAAAGTATGTGCTGATAAGATATGTTTTTTATTAACTTATGATGAAAAAAAAATATATATGGAAAATGAGGCTAAAAAAATAATAACTACACACAGTTCTAATGTTGTATTTGAGAAGTGGAGATTATTTTTGGATAAAATATGTCAATAATAATAAAGTTTTTACAGCCATATTTATATTTTTTATTTATAACTTCCTTTCTGATGTTTTGTATTTCAGATTCATATAATAAAAGAATTGTATTATTTAAGTATGACGTTCATAAAATCATATTCTTATTTCTTAGTTTTGTTTTTATACTTGTAGTGGTTTTATTTTCTTCATTTAGAGTAATCGGTGCCCCAGAGGGAGCCTCGTTTGTAAGAAAGGGTATATATACTATAAATAGTCAAATATTTATTTATCCAGGCGGAGCTGATGCTCCTGTCTATAAAAAAATTTTTGAAGAATCTAAAAATTTATCTCTTCTTGCAGCTTTAAAGTCTTTTAATGGTATTGAATTTGGGTATATTCTTTTTTCTTTTATATTTTCTAAATTATTCGGTAGTTTTGAAATATTTCTATGCTTTAATTATTTGCTTATGAGTCTTGCATTAATAACAATATGTAAGACTGTAAGTCGAAAAAATGATTTGATAAGTTATTTATTATTCACGTTTACTATTTTAACAATATTTGTACCTAGTTTTAATACATTTAGAAATAATTTCGTAGTAATTTTGTCTATATATATTATAAATGAATTCATTATTGGGAAAGATAAGAATGTTATTATATTAACTATTTTTTTGATGACAATACATACTTCAGCTGTCATTTGGTTTTTACCGTTATTTATGAGATTATGCTTAAAAAGGTTTAAAAATAAAAAACAAATATTCATTATTTTGATAATCTTGTTTTCCCTTTCCTCTTTTTTTCTTAAATATTTAATGAGTTTAATACCTCGATATAACCATTATTCAAAATCAGGGGGGAGTATTTCTTATTTTTGGTTGTTATCAACCACTGTGATAATATTAGAAGTAATTTTACGACAAAAATCATTTTTATATTGTAATGCTAATAAAAACTTATTTCTCATATTTTTAAGTTTTTTGCCAGTTTTTGTTTTTCAATTAAATTTTTACATTTTTTATAGATTTATGATTTTTTCAAGATTAGTTGGATATATTATTCTTTGTAAAATAACAAATCTAAAGTCAAAAAACAGTTTACAGATTCTTTTTAATTTGGTTAATATAGTAATACTATTTTTAGTAATATTAGGCTTTTTTCAAGATATTTATTGGTGCGGTATTCCTTATAAAAATCTACTATGGTGATAAAATTTAATGGGTATAAATGATAAGATATACAATGCAACTAAATGGTCTGCAATAACAAACATTCTTAGTAAAATTACTCCACCCATAACAAATATGATACTTGCAAGACTTCTAACACCAGAAGCCTTTGGAGTCGTTGCAACAATTAATATGGTTATAACATTTGCAGATATTTTTGCAGATGCAGGGTTTCAGAAATATTTAGTACAACATAATTTTGATGATGAAGAAGCTTTGTATAAATCTGCAAATGTTGCATTCTGGACTAATTTCTCCATTTCAACTTTTTTATGGTTAATTATATTTATTCTCAAAGATAATATTTCAGCTATGGTTGGTTCAGACGGCTATGGAATTCATTTATCAGTTGCAGCTTTTTCAATACCTTTAATAGCTTTTTCAAGTATACAACAAGCGATTTATAAGCGAAATTTTGATTTTAAGGGAATGTTCTTACCCAAATTAATACGTTCTTTTGTACCGCTTGTGGTAACAGTTCCAATAGCATATTTTTACAGAAACTGCTGGGCTTTGATTATAGGTACATTAGCTGCAAATTTTTCAGACGCATTATTGCTAACTATTCGTTCTAAATGGAAACCTAAATTTTTTTACAAATTTTCTTTATTAAAAGAAATGTTTTCATTCAGTGCATGGACTCTTTTAGAAACTCTTGCAATCTGGCTTACAACTAGTATTGACGTATTTATTATAGGTAAAGTTCTTTCCCAATATTATCTTGGTTTATATAAAACTTCTTTAACAACGGTAGAACAAATAACAACTTTAATAACTACGACAATAGTACCGGTTCTTTTTGCAACATTATCAAGATTTCAAGATGATGATGAACAATTCAAAAAGATGTTTTATTCCTTTCAGCAGAAATGTGCGATTTTATTAGTCCCATTAAGTATAGGTATTTTTGTTTTTAAAGAATTAGTTACAGATATTCTTCTTGGTAGTCAATGGGTAGAAGCGGCAACTTTTATAAGTTTGTTAGGACTTATTCAATTTGTAAGAATATTGCTCTGTTACTTTGCAAGTGAAGTATATAGGGCTAAAGGGCAACCAAAAATTTCTTTCTTTGTTCAAATTATTTATATTGTAATTTTAATACCTGTTGTATATTTCTCATCGCGCAAGGGATTTGAATGTCTATATCAGGTAAGAATACTTACCTATATTTTATTTGCATTTATGCATCTATTGGTATTGAAATTTAGATTTAGTTTTAAGATTTTTTCTATGTTAAAAACTATAATATCCCCTTTATTTGCAAGTTTAATTATGGGGGCTGTCGGCTATATTTTGTTATTGTGGAAGAATTCATTACTATTTCAGATTTTATTTGTATTTATATGCATGCTTGTTTATTTCATTTTATGTTTATGTTTTAAGGATACAAGAGCCACATTAAAGTCTTTTATTCCAAAACACAAAACATTGTTGAGTGAAACTCAATCAATGGATAAAATAGGAGAATAAAAATGAAAAAAATATTTTTAGTAATAAATAACGATAAATTCTTCCTCTCACACCGTAAACCAATTGCACTTGCTGCAAAAGAGGCTGGTTATGATGTTACAATTGTAGCTTCTTCAACAGGTTTAGAATCACAAATCACAGATTTAAGCTTAAAATATATAAATCTCCCAATGAATACAACAGGTATGAACCCAAAAGAGGAATTCAAGACCTATAATTTCTTGAAGAAGTTATATAAAAAAGAAAAACCTGACATTATCCATCAGGTTGGTTTAAAACCAATTTTATGGGGAACTATTGCAGCAAGACAGAGTGGTATAAATAATGTAGTAAATGCAGTAAGTGGAACAGGATTTTTATTCTCCCCGGCAAAAAGAAACAGTATTGTTTCAAAAGGAATTTGTAAAGTTCTTGCTTTATATTCATCAAAAAAGAATTATAAGTATATTTTCCAAAATACTGATGATGAAAAAGAATTTTTTAATGCAGGTATCATTAAACATGAGCAGGTTACTTTTATCAAAGGTTCTGGTGTAGATTTAAATGATTTTAAATATGTTCTTGAAACTGACAAAGATAATTCAAAAATAAAATGTATATTCACAGGACGTATGGTAGAAGATAAAGGGGTCCTTGTAATCTTTGAAGCTGCGAAAATTCTTAAAGAAAAATATTCTGAAAAAATTGAATTCTGGCTTTGTGGTGATCTTGATGCAAATCCTAATGCTCTGAAAAAAGAACAGATTGAATCTGAATGTGATGGAACTTATGTAAAATGGCTTGGTTTTCAGAAGAATATAAAAGACATTTTAAGCCAGTGTCACATTATGATTTTCCCGTCATTTTATATGGAAGGATTACCGAAGTCGGTAATTGATGCAGAGGCAGTAGGTCTCCCTGTCGTTACAACTGACTGGGTAGGGTGCCGAGATACTGTTATTAATGGTAAAAATGGCTTTTTGATTCCAATAAAAGATGCTAATAGCTTGGCAGAAAAAATTTCAGTTCTAGTTGATAATCCAGAACTTCGCCAACGTATGGGAAAATCTGCTCGCGAATACGCCGAAAAATATTTCAGCATTGAAAATGTTGTAAATAAACATCTTGAAATATATAATGAGTTGATTAATAGAGGTTAATTATGGCAAAGGTTTTATTAAATAACAAAACAATTCTTGTAACTGGTGCTGCCGGTTTTATAGGTAGTTTTCTATGTAAAAAACTCCTTGAATCTGTTGAAGGTATAAAAATTATTGGTCTAGATTCCATAACAGATTACTATGATGTTTCTCTAAAAGAAGAACGTCTTACAATGCTAAAAAATCTCAACAAAGATTTTACTTTCATCAAAGGTGATATCTCCGATAAAAATACAGTTGACTTAGTTTTTGCAGAATATAAACCTTCTGTTGTAGTAAATCTGGCAGCCCAGGCTGGTGTTCGTTATTCAATCACAAATCCAGAAGCTTATATTCAGTCTAATATGATTGGTTTTTACAATATTCTTGAAGCTTGTCGAGCTACAATGGAATCAGATAATCCTGTTGAACATCTTGTTTATGCTTCTTCTTCAAGTGTTTACGGTTCAAATAAAAAAGTTCCATATTCTACAGAAGATAAAGTTGATAATCCTGTATCTTTGTATGCTGCTACAAAAAAATCAAATGAATTGTTTGCTCATGCATATTCAAAGTTGTATAAGATTCCTTCAACAGGTTTGCGTTTCTTTACAGTTTACGGTCCAATGGGCCGCCCCGATATGGCCTATTTTAAGTTCACAAACAAACTTGTAAAGGGCGAGCCAATCCAGATTTATAACATGGGTGATATGTACCGCGACTTTACTTATGTTGATGATATTGTAACCGGCATTTTAAACGTAATGCAAAAAACACCGGAAGAAACTGAAGACGGTGCTCCATATAAAGTGTATAACATTGGAAACAACAAACCTTCCAGCCTGATGAACTTTGTAGAAATCCTTGAAAACTGCTTAATAAAGGAAGGAATCATCTCTGAACCAGGTAAAAAAGAATTGCTACCAATGCAGCCTGGCGATGTGTATCAAACTTATGCCGATGTAACAGAACTTGAAAGAGATTTTGGTTTTAAACCAAGTACAACTTTGGAAGAAGGCCTTGGAAAGTTTGCAGCTTGGTATAAAGGTTATTATAAGAAATAGTTTCTTATAATACTGATATATCAGTGTTAAGGGCCAGCAAATATGTGCTGGCTTTTTTTTAACACCCTGTTTGGGTGTTACGGGACAAAGATCTCGTTGTTTTGTCCCGTAGAGAGGGTAGCGGAAAACGCCGAAGGCGGTTGCAGCGAGGGGGAGACTTCCCCCTCCTTTTTATATATAAATAATTATAAGAGGTTTAAAATGATTAATAAAGAAGATGCGGAAGAAATCCTTAAAGCTAATAATCAAGAACACATATTAAAAGATTTTGATTCTCTTTCTGACTCAAAGAAGGCTGAATTACTTAAACAGATTGAAAATATCAACTGGTCAGATATAAAGATGATTGGTCAGAATACTTCTGCTGTAAGAGGAAAGTTTTCTGTTCCTCCTGCAGTTTCTATCGCAGAAATTGAACAGAATAAAGATAAGTATCTGGAAGCTGGTATTGCTGCTATTAAGAAAGGTGAAGTTGCTGCAGTCCTTCTTGCTGGTGGTATGGGAACTCGGCTTGGTTTTGATCTTCCAAAGGGCTGTTTTGATGTTGGTCTGACTCACGAGTTGTTTATTTTTGAATGTCTTATCAATAATCTGATGGATGTTGTAAAGCAATGCGGTGT
>JAEEGL015878803.1_pt1 | contig 12612 bp, 8 predicted proteins | sample 9134231 | NCBI WGS metagenome assembly JAEEGL01 (sample SAMN16246548, study PRJNA631951) | gut metagenome | biome: gut microbiome; feature: rumen; material: fiber-attached | host: Bos | place: Iran: Karaj | collected 2018-10
ATGCGTTCCGCCCGACTCATCGTGGCCGACTTCATGCATTTCGACCAAAAGCCCATCAAGAACCGTCTGATCATCGCCATCCCGATGTTTGCCATCACCGCTGCCATTCTGGTCTATAGCATCGCTGATGCCAAAGGCTTCCAACTGATCTGGCGTTACTTTGCCTGGGCCAACCAGGTGCTTGCCACTGTCACCCTCTGGGCCATCTCGGTGTATCTCGCCAAGAACAAAGGCAAGCTTTGGTATTTGATCACCCTCATCCCTGCCCTCTTCATGACTATGGTAACGGGCTGCTTCCTCTTCGTGGCCAAGGCCGCCGACGGAGGGTTAGGCTCCGTGTTACCAAGATCTGTGGGCTACGGCATCGGTGCTGCGATCACCCTGATTGGGTTGGTGTTGTTTATCGTATGGAAAAGGAAACTCAAAAAGGCCTGAACCCCGAAGGGTCTCACCGAACAAAGGGAGGTAAAGGCCAATAAGCTAACAGCCCAGAGCAACGCCCTGGGTAAAAAACGAATTAAGAAACGCCCCGAAACCCGAAAGGTTCACCGACCCGATGGGAGGTAACGGGCAAAAGCAATAAAAACCCATGTCATCAAACACACTGTTGCCCTTACAGGGCGAAACCAAAAAATCCACACCTAAACCCAGGGCGTTGCCCTGGGCTAAATGCTTGTTGGCCTTTCAGGCCGTTATCATCGCCTTGAGCTTTGCCTCCTGCTCACCCATCGTTCAAAAACACATCAGCAAGCCCCTTACGCCTTTAGACGAAACAAGAAAAGTTGTCGTTTACGACATTGGTGAAATGCCTCCTAAATACGCCGAGGTAATCGGAAGCGTAAGGGTCGAGAATGGTTTGGGCCGCTGCGACTGGGATCGCATCCTGGAGTCCGCCAAGAAAACCGCCCGAAAAGCAGGAGGGAATGGCCTCGAAATCCTTCAGCACGCCTACCCCGGCGATATTGACTTTTGTCATGTGATTGTTGCCAACATCCTTAACATCGACCCGAACAACAAGCCCATCGAACTCTCTGAGGAAGCCAAACAGAACTTCCATGACTATGTCATTTTAAAAGAAGGCGACACCACACGATGCATCATCACGGACGAGACCAACAGCACCTTGACTTTCATTTATGAGGGACAAGGCATCAGAAGAAGAACCCAGATCCCAAAAGACAAAATCCTCACATATCATGTTGACGACCCTGTCGCCTTGGCGGATATGCAATACCAACGGAACAAAAAAGTGTTTCATGTCCGCTTCGGCTTCGATGGCGGTTATGCTTTCCGCACCGCAAAGTTCGCCGACGGACTCTCAAGCGACTATAAAAACTATCTCAGAAAACTTTCAAGAGGTCCCGTACTCGGCGCCAACTTACGGTTTGACATTGACAAGATGTACACAATAGGAATCCATTATGACCGCTTTATGAGCAGCAATGCCGTCCAAGCCTACATGTATGACGATTACGGCAATTATTTTGAAGGCATTGTCAGTGACAGACACACCATCAATTTTTTCGCCATGACGGCTGGTTATCAGTACATCTCCCAAAATGAAAAGCACCGTTTCTTCTTCGATTATCTGATTGGTTATATGAACTATTATGACATCGGGGAACAATTCGGCGACAAATTTACCATTGACGGAGCTACCTTAGGAATGGGAATGGTTTTCGATTATGACTATATGTTATCGAAGCACGTGGGCATTGGCGCAGGATTGTCATACTATAGCGCAGCCCTTTCCAAAATGAATGTCAATGGTTACGAAAACAATCTGGGTAAAAATAAAGAAGGACTTCAAAGGCTCAATTTTAAAGCCGGGATTCGTTTTTATCTATAATCACCTGCAATGATCTCCGTCCAAAACCTCAGCATGCACTTCACCGGTGACGATTTGTTCACCGACATCACCTTCTTGATTCGGGAGAAGGACCGAATTGGATTGGTCGGCCATAATGGTGCCGGCAAGACCACCCTACTCAAGCTCATCTGCGGACTGGAGCAACCTTCCAAAGGCGATGTCATCGTCCCTGAAGGTGTCACCATCGGCTATTTGCCCCAGGAAAAGAACGTGAACAGCCCTAACACGGTGTTGGACGAAGCTATGACGGCTTTCGATGAATACCACCAGATGGAACGAGAGGCGGAAAAGCTTCAACAAGAGATGATGGATCGTACCGACTACGAAAGCCGCGAATACCAACGTCTTATCGAACACCTCAACCTCCTCAATGACCGCCTGAACATGATGGGAAGCAACTCCATTGAAGGCGAAGCCGAACGCATCCTGGTCGGTTTGGGTTTCGAGCATGACGACATGCAACGTCCGATGCGGGAGTTCAGCAACGGCTGGCAGATGCGTGTGGAACTGGCTAAGATCCTGTTGAGGAAACCCAACCTGTTGCTGCTCGACGAGCCCACCAACCACCTCGACATCGAGTCCATCCAATGGCTCGAAGGCTTCCTGAAATCGTACTACGGCGCCATCCTGATGGTTTCGCACGATAGAGCTTTCCTCGATAACATCACTGTTCGCACCATTGAGATCTCGAACGGCAAGATTTACGACTACAAGGCCTCCTACTCCGACTATGTCAACCTCCGCGAGGAACGTGTCGATATGCAGCGAAATGCCTACAACAACCAGCAACGCGAAATCAAGGAGATTGAAGCATTCATTGAGCGTTTCCGTTACAAGGCCACCAAGGCCAAGCAAGTGCAGAGCCGCGTGAAATTACTGGAAAAGATGGATGAAATCGTCGTTGATGACATAGACAAAACTGCTATCCATTTCAGTTTTCCACCGGCACCACATTCTGGCAAAGTTACTTTAGAGTTAAATCATGTAGGCAAAACATACGATGACAAAGTCATCCTAAAAGACGTCAACTTACTGATTCCCAGAGGAGAAAAGATTGCTTTTGTAGGTCGCAACGGCGAAGGCAAATCCACCTTGTCGAAGATTATCTGCGGTGTGCTTGACCACGAAGGAGAGGTGAAGCTCGGTCATGAGGTAAAAATCGGTTATTATGCTCAGAATCAGCAGGACATGCTTGATATGAACAAAACCGTATTCGAGACTTTGGATGATGTGGCTGTTGGAGATATGCGATTGAAAGTCAAGGCCTTGCTGGGGGCTTTCCTATTCCGTGGCGACGACATCGACAAAAAGGTAAAAGTGCTTTCTGGCGGTGAGAAGGCAAGGCTCTCGCTCGCTAAGATGCTCCTCTTCCCTACTAACCTCTTGGTTTTGGACGAGCCCACGAACCATCTTGACATGCTCTCGAAGGACATTCTCAAGAATGCCTTGATCCAATACAATGGAACGCTGATCATCGTCTCCCACGACCGCGACTTCCTGCAAGGCTTGACCAACAAGGTATATGAATTCAAGAAGCCCAACATCAAGGAATACATCGGTGACATTTATGTTTTTTTGGAGCAGAAAAACCTCAACCATCTGAAAGAATTGGAAATAGCTGCGAAACAGCAACCTAAAACGGCCATTGTCGAGCCCGTATCGCAAAACAAAATCAACTACGAGCGCAAGAAGCAGATCGACGCCAAGCTACGCAAGGTTGACAAGGAAATTCAACGATTGGAAGATGCCATTGAAAAGATGGAGGCAGAATTAGCGACATTAGACGACATAATGAGCCATCCTGACGAGCACCCAGAGGTGAAGGTCGATAACGATTTGTTCTGGTCGTACGGAAAGAAAAAGGAAGAGCTCCAGCGGTTGATGGATGACTGGGGCGAAAAACAAATCGAACGGGAATCCATCTTGGCTGAATACGAATAAAAAAGGGCTGCTTTCGCAGCCCCTTTCCTTATTCAATAATCATATCAAACGGCATTCTTGCCTGAATACCCGTGTTTTTCTGAAGGTTTTCCAATCCTTCGAGGTAGTTGTAATAGACACCAAGCTTTTGCTTCATGGCGGCATCAAGCTCATCAGTGTTATTCAACGACTCCATCAAACGGGTGAAGAAATCCTTCTCCTTAGGCAGTTCCGTCACTTTGTAATCATTGCCGAGATCAGCTTTTTTCACGGCAAAGGCAATGGCATCCTCCAAATCTCCCAGTTGGTCAACAAGACCGATCTCAATGGCATCGGCACCAGCCCAAACACGCCCTTGACCAATACTGTCAACATAGCTTTGACGCAAACCACGGCCCTCCGCCACACGTTGTGTGAACTCATTGTATGTCTTCACCACGTTTTCTTGCAATTTGGCATATTGGAACTCGGTAAGCGGCTGGGTGACGCTAGGGAAGTCGGCATTCTCGTTGGTCTTGGCCACATCGAAGGTCAATCCAATCTTGTTATTCAACAAACCCTGCATATTCGGCAATGTGCCAAACACGCCGATGGAGCCTGTGAGTGTGGTGGGATCTGCGAAGATGTAATCACCTTTGGCAGAGATCCAATAGCCGCCTGAAGCAGCATAGTTGCCCATCGACACGATGACCGGCTTCACTTCTTTGGTCAGGTCAAGCTCACGACCAATGATGGCCGATGCCAAAGCGCTGCCACCAGGCGAGTTGACACGCAGCACCACAGCTTTCACATCTTTGTCCTCACGAGCCTTACGGATGGTCTTGGAGAGGTCTTCGGAATAGATGCCTTGATCCTCGTTGCCTTTGCCGTCATAAATCTGGCCAGAGGCATAGATGACGGCCACTTCATTCTTGCTGGGATTCTTAATCTTATACGACTTCGCATAGTTGGTGTTGTTCACAGCGTTGATCTTGTCCTTGCTACCCGTCAAAGCTTTCAACTCCGCAAGCACCTGATCCTTGTAGTACAACTGGTCAACTAAACCGCATTCCAAAGCTTTCTGGGCATCTGTCATCAGCTCCAGGTTGTCAGCGATCTGATTCAGTTTATCCACGCTGATATTGCGGGTCTGACTGATGCCTAACAGAATCTGTCCCCACAAAGTGCCAAGCAGTTTGTCCATCTGTTCACGATTGGCCTCGCTCATCTTGTCAAGGAAATAAGGTTCCACGGCACTTTTGAAGCGGTTGTTGGGACCGCGCACAATTTGCATCTCGACATCAAGTTTATCGAACATTTTTTTGTAAAACATGATCTGGGATGCCATGCCGTGAAGGTCGAGCATGCCTTCGGGATTGAGCCAAATCTTGTCGGCCACAGAGGCAACATAATAAGCGCTTTGCGAATAAGTCTCACCATAACATGCTATGAATTTTCCCGATTCTTTGAATTCAACGAGTTTTGAACGAAGTTCCTGTAACGTGGCCGTCGAGGTGGGAATACTGCTCAATTCCAAATAGATACCTTTAATATTCGCATCCGTCTTGGCATGTTCGATATTGCGAAGAATCTCATTCAAACCTGTTGACTCAACAGTCTCCATCGAACTAAAATTGATGCTTGAAAAAGGATTGTCAATAGTACGGTCGGAAATCTCGTAATTCAGTTTCATGTAAAGCACTGAATTGGGTTTCACAACGGTGGAAGTCTCATTGTCTTTCGACATGCCGGAAATCAAGGAGGAAACCACACCGACTTTAACGAAGAAGTTGATCAAAAGAGCAATCAAAGTGCCGATGAAAGCGGCAATAACTACTTTATAAAATTTCATGGTACAAAGTTTTAAGATGACGATGCAAAGGTATTAAAAAAACGGTGTAAATTTGCAAAAAAGAAAAACATGACAAGGTGCTTTATTCTGTTCGGGTCGAACCAAGGCGACAAGCAAGCCCTGTTGGAACGAGCCTGTACCCTTATTAATAATAGGTGTGGCATGTTGGTGGAGCGTTCATCGGCTTATACCACGGAACCTTGGGGCTTCGAAGCCGAGGAATGGTTCCTGAATGAGCTTTTAGTGGTGGAGACCGAGCTGAGGCCTGACGAGCTGATGGATAGGCTTTTAGAGATTGAAGCGGAGTTAGGTCGAGTGAGACATCCCGAAAAAGTCGGCTATTGCTCCCGCACTGTTGATTTGGACATTTTGTATTACGGTGACCAAATCATCAACACGGAGAAAGTGACCGTCCCTCACCCAAGACTGCATCTGCGGAAATTCGCTTTAATGCCACTTTGTGAGATCATTCCTGATTTTTTGCATCCCATATTCAATTTAAGTCAAACACAACTGCTTGAAAAACTATGAATTACAACTTCATTGCCATAGAAGGAACCATTGGGGCGGGCAAAACCACGCTCTCCACACGCATTGCCAACGACTTCAACGGGAAGTTGGTTTTGGAAGAGTTTGAGGCCGACAAGAATCCTTTCCTGCCCAAGTTTTACAAAGAGCCAGAGAAATATTCGTTCCAATTGGAAATGACCTTTTTAGCTTTGCGTTTCCAGCAATTGAAGGACAAGTTAGCCAATCTGGATTTGTTCCACGATTTTATCATCTCGGATTACTATGTGGCAAAATCTTTGATTTTCTCTAAAAACAACCTACAAGAAGATGAATACCAACTTTTTGCACGGTTTTTCAACATCATTTTCTCCAACATGCCCAAGCCCGAATTGATGGTATATCTTTATTTGGATGTTGACCATCTGCAATACAACATCCGCAAACGCGGCAGGACGTATGAGCAGAACATCACCAACGAATATTTGGAAAACATTCAGCGGGGTTATTTCGATTTTATCAAGCAACAGCAAGATGAGATGCGAATTTTAGTGCTTGACACGAACAAACTGGATTTTGTAGCCCACGAAAAAGATTATCAGCAAATCATTGAGGCCATCAGCCAACCCTACGACATTGGAGTACACAGAGTGGAGTTTTAAAGTAAAGAGTGAAAAGTGAGAAGTTTCCCTTATGACTCTTAACTAAAAAGGCCGCTCTTTCGGGCGGCCTTTTTTTGATCTTCCTCAAGGATTTACTTGACATAAACCTCAGCGCGGCGGATCAGCGGGAGGATGTCTCTTTCGAGTTCAGGATACACATTAATCATGTTCTTGATTTCCTTCTCGCGGTTCTTGCTGCTTTGGATGACGCGGACGATCTGGTCTTTGTCCTTGATGTTGGAGTTCTGGACGAGCTCGACGAACTTATCCCAGTCAGGACCAAAGCCCTTGACATTGAAGTTGAAGTTCTTAGGATCGAGCTTCACTTTCTTCAGCTGATTCTTGAGCGTGGTTTCAGCAGCCTTGGCACGGTCATCGGCAAGGTTGTTGTTGAGCTGATACTCACCTTCAGGTGAAGCCCAGCCTTCAACAATGATTTCAGTGAACGGCTCACCAGAAGCGAGTCTGGAAGCAAGAGCCTTGACAGCCTGTCTGTTCATCTTGGTGCTGGATCTCAACTCAGAAGAATTGTAGTCGAAGAAGAAGGTGCAAACCAAAGTCTTGGTAGGAACGATCTCGACAGTAGAAGCCTGTTGCCACTCACCGTCAGTAACCTGCTGCCATGCGCCATCAGGAGCCTGTTGCCAGTTGCTGTGACGGTCGTACTTGCAGTTAGCCTTGACGAAGATGTGGTATGTTCCAGGTTCAAGACCAGTGAATGTGTAGGTGGTTTCCTTGATACCAGCGACGGTAGCGGGAGTATTCTCATCCGGCACATTTCCTTGGGTGATAAAGAGGTCGTATGACAAAGCCTCGCCGCTCCATGTCACGATCACGGCATCCTCTTCAACCTTGGTGTTAAGATCATTGACTTCACAGATGATCACAGGCACGCTAACACCATTGGCGAGCTGATGGTCGCCGCCATGTGCGAAGTAAGCGTTCTTGGCGATTTCATCCTGAGTAGGATAGATATTGCCATCATACACATAGAACATCGGGGTTGCGGAAAGGGTTCCTTCTTCCATGCCGGGAACAAAATCCATGCAGTAGTTCTTTGTGAACTGACCACCAGTCTTGTAGTTGACACGGAAATCACCATTTTCCTTGACTTTCTCACCGACGAAGGTAACAGGCTCAAGAGTGACTTGACCACCTTTGTAGCTCATAGTAGGAGTGACGTTCATGACGGCTTCCTTCTCGAAGTATTCAGCCGGGACATCAAAAATGACATCGAAGCAGACTTTACCATCATTCTCAGCAAGTTGCTCGGGATTGGTTCTCATGCCGATTTCATTGGATCTGGCCGCCATGCCTTCAATGTCGCAAGGCTTCTTGTTGAATTTGAGACGGAGGCCCAAGTTCAATGAGCTGTACATATCGTTGGAAACCTGATTGGTGAGTTCCTTGACCTTTCTCACTTGGTCTAAATTGTCTTTTGTGGCAAATGTATAGGTGTAGTCAACGAAAAAGTCAAGTTTGCGGGCGACGTTGAAAGTAAATTCCGCGCCAACGGGAACCGTCAGAGCCTTTTCACGAGCGCCAGTTTTTGCAGCGGCAACAACCGTATTGGTTGAATCCATAACGGCACCGGCATGATAGAAAATGCCACCGACACCGACATGGGGGACGATGTTGAACACCCTTCTTGGATTGTAGCCAAAGAACAAATTAAAGAGGTTGAAGGTCAGATTCAAGTTGCCCTCCATAAATTTGGTCGGATTGGCCTGATCCAATTTAAGGAAGTCGTGAGCTTTGTTGGTAGCATCCTCAATGGCCACCAGTCTGTCTGCCTTTTCTTTGTCCACGTACCTATGCTCACCGGCAATACGAGCGGTTCCGAATTTGGCGTTGAGGCCGATCACCTTACCAAACTGGTAACCGATGCCGATCTTGCCATCAAAATTATGGAACAGATAATTATCAATGGTAAATTTACCATGTTGATAAAATGCCACACCGCCATAATCGGCCAAGTCAGTATGGTTAATGGAAAGACCGCCTTCGGCTGAGACATAGAAATACTTCTCAACAGGCACAGTTTTCTTCTTCTGGGCAAAAATTGACAGAGGAAGGATTGCCATGATGGCAACCAGAATCAATTGAGTCAAATTTTTCTTCATAACGAAAATAAATTTAGTTTATAAATATTTGTTCTTATATTCAATACACTACTAAAAACGAACAAAATTAGGTTTTTTTTTTATTCAAAACAAATAATTCATTTTTTTTGCCAAAATTTAACCATTTTTTAAGAAAAAAAGCTTCTTGTCCAATGACAATTGTTTAAATATATTCCACATGATAATTCCTGAGCAGACTGAAACATTTAGTGAATGCTTAGTACCTTCCTGTGGTATTTCAATGGCACCGTCACAAAAGGGAAGCACCCCGTCACCGACCCCATCCACCTCATTGCCAAGGACAAAGGCCGAACAGGGTTCCATCTGGGAATCCTGCAACATGACGCTGCCTTCAACCTGTTCTACAGCGAAAATCTTGTAACCCATAGCTTTCAGCTCACGGCAAGCATCTTCCGTAGTTTCAAAATAGCGCCACTTCACCGTCTCGTCAGCGCCAAGTGCTGTCTTATGGATCTCCCGATGCGGCGGACATGCCGTAATGCCACAGAGAAACAGCTCCTTGATTCTGAAAGCGTCGGCGGAACGAAACACCGCACCCACATTGCTCAAAGAGCGTATGTTATCCAAAACCATGACCACAGGAAGTTTCTCCACTTCCTCGTACTGATCCTTCGAGAGCCTGTGAAGCTCTTCCATCGTTAGTTTGCGCATATCATTTTATAATTATATGACAAAGGTAATAAAACTTTAAATTGATACAAGCAATGAACCGTTATGTTTGAGAATTTCTTATTTTTGTCAGACAAAATTTTCGAGATGACAAAAGGAACCAGCGACACGCCGCTGATGAGACAATACAACGCATTCAAGGCGAAGTACCCCGATGCGATGCTGTTGTTCAGAGTGGGCGATTTTTACGAGACATACGGCGAGGATGCCGTGAAATCATCTGAAGTACTCGGCATCGTGCTGACACGACGGCACAACGGGGCTGCCGCGGAACAGGCCATGGCGGGATTCCCCTACCATGCCCTTGACACCTACCTGCCCAAATTGGTCAGGGCGGGGCTGAAAGTGGCCATTTGCGAACAGTTGGAGGATCCTGCGCTGACCAAAAAGCTGGTGAAACGCGGTGTCATCGAATTAGTGACCCCTGGCGTGACCTACAATGACAGCGTGTTGGAGCAGAAAGAGAACAACTTCTTAGCTTCTGTGCATCTTGACAAGGAGATTTCGGGCGTGGCGTTTCTCGACGTCTCGACAGGAGAGTTTTATCTGACCCAAGGCAACAACGAATATATCGACAAATTGTTGCAGAGCTTCAATCCCTCTGAAGTGCTATTGCAACGCAACAAGAGACGTGACTTCATCGAAATTTTCGGAGGGAAGCAGTTCCTCACCGTCTTCGACGACTGGGTGTTCAGCGAAGACTATGCCAACGAGGTGCTCAACCGTCATTTCAACACCACCTCGCTAAAGGGTTTCGGAGTCGATGACTTTCCGAAAGGCATCATCGCCGCAGGTGCATGCATACATTATTTAATAGAGACCCATCACGACAAGATCAACCATATCACCTCGCTGTCAAGAATCGACCAAGGACAATTCATATGGCTGGATAAGTTCACGATACGGAATTTGGAATTGCTACATACCGCCAATGTCAACGCCAAAACCCTCATCGACGTGATTGACAAGACCGTCTCCCCTATGGGCAGCCGACTGATGCGACGATGGATTGCTTTACCTTTGAAAAACAAAGAACAGATAGAGAGCCGATTTGAGGTGGTAGAGCATTTCACAAAAAACCATGAAAACATAGATAAATTCCAAGAGGCCATCAGGGCAATCAACGACTTGGAGCGACTGATTTCAAAGGTCTCGCTCTCGAAGGTGAATCCACGGGAACTTTTGCAAGTAGGAAGGGCTCTGGATCAGGTGGAGATACTGAAGGACCTGTGTGCGGAAAGCCAACATGAGGCTTTGAAAGTCTATGCCGACCAAATGAATCCTTGCGCCGACATCCGTGAAAAAATCAAAAAGACCTTGAATCCCGATGCTCCCGCCCTACTTTCCAAAGGCAACTTCATCGCTGAGGGTGTCGATACCGAGTTGGACGAACTGCGAGGGCTGTCGCGTTCAGGCAAAGAATACCTGCAAGGCATCCAGAAGAGAGAGATGGAACTCACGGGAATTTCCTCATTGAAAGTAGGTTACAACAACGTGTTCGGTTATTATCTTGAGGTAACCAACACACACAAGGACAAAGTGCCGCAGGAATGGATACGAAAACAGACACTGACCAATGCGGAGCGATACATTACCGAGGAGCTGAAGGAATATGAGCAGAAAATCCTTGGGGCAGAAGAAAAAATCGCCAGCATTGAGCAAAGGATTTATAGCGAGCTGGTAAGTGCCGTATCTGAGTATGTGGAGCCAATTCAGACAGACGCCGCGTTGGTGGCGCGTTTGGATTGCTTGGTGAGTTTTGCTGATATTGCACTGAAATTCAATTATGTAAGGCCGACTATTGACGATTCATACGTGCTGGACATCAAGGATGGGCGACATCCTGTGATTGAGCAGATGTTGCCTACCGGCGAGAGTTACATTGCCAATGACGTATATCTTGACAAAGACAAGCAGCAGATCATCGTGATCACGGGACCAAACATGTCAGGTAAATCAGCGTTATTAAGGCAAACCGCTTTGATCGTGCTGATGGCACAGATGGGAAGTTTTGTACCAGCGGCTTCGGCAAGGATTGGGTTGGTTGACAAGATTTTCACCCGTGTGGGGGCTTCCGACAACATCTCTTCGGGGGAATCCACTTTTATGGTGGAAATGAATGAGACTGCCAGCATATTAAATAATGTGTCATCGAGAAGTTTGGTGTTATTAGACGAGATCGGGCGTGGCACAAGCACCTACGACGGCATCAGCATTGCCTGGGCCATCACCGAGTTTTTGCACGACCATCCCGTGAGCCGTGCCAAAGTGATGTTTGCCACACATTATCACGAATTGAATGAGATGGAAGCCTCTTTTGCCCGCATCAAGAACTACCATGTGACGGTGAAGGAAGTTGGCAACAAGGTGGTGTTTTTACGCAAGCTGAAACGCGGTGGCAGTGCCCACAGCTTCGGCATCCACGTGGCGGCTATGGCAGGTATGCCCCGCAAGGTGGTAGAACGCGCTGAAAAGCTACTGACTTTGCTTGAAAAGTCACACACCGGCGACCAAGTGGAGAAGGCCGCATTGAAACTAGAAGAGCCGATGCAGTTGAGTTTCATACAGTTAGACGATCCATTATTGCTTCAAATCAAAGAGGATATTTTGAATACCAATATTGACACGCTGACACCTGTCGAGGCATTGATGAAGTTGAATGAGATTAAGAAACTGCTCAAATAACGGAAAACAGGAAATAGGCCATTAGGCCTTAAAGCTTGATAGAAAAATTTTTTTTCAAAAAAACGTTGCGTGTAAGAAAAAAGTTGTATTTTTGCACCGCAATTCGCAAGCGGAAATAGCTCAGTTGGTAGAGCACGACCTTGCCAAGGTCGGGGTCGCGAGTTCGAGTCTCGTTTTCCGCTCAAGAGCGAAGCGGAGTTTTCGGAGCAGCGAGAGCAAAAGCAAAGCATTTGGTTTTGCCGAGTCGCGAACGAAAACGCCGACTGCTGAAAGCAGGCGGAAATAGCTCAGTTGGTAGAGCACGACCTTGCCAAGGTCGGGGTC
>JAEEGL015893319.1_pt1 | contig 12612 bp, 14 predicted proteins | sample 9134231 | NCBI WGS metagenome assembly JAEEGL01 (sample SAMN16246548, study PRJNA631951) | gut metagenome | biome: gut microbiome; feature: rumen; material: fiber-attached | host: Bos | place: Iran: Karaj | collected 2018-10
CTCGAGTTTATCGGGCGCAATATCCTGCCGGAGGCCTTTGCGCATAGAGGGGCTGTAAAAGGTCATATTCTCTTTATACGTATACAGGCTCTGATCCGGCATGGGCATCTCGATCTCGCCGAACGCCCGGGGGGCGAAGATATCGGTCCAATCGTAGCCCATCCCGTTTTCCGCATGGCGCTCGTAAACGGTTACGTCGAAGCCGCGCTTCGCAAGCAGCGAGGCGGCCGCAATGCCGCCGTGGCCGCCGCCCGCCACGATGATTTTCTTCATAAAACCAAGCCTCCTCAATAATTATATGATCATTTCAAAAGGATCGGTGTTCGTATCGCTGAAATACGCGGCCAGATCGCCGGGCGCATAAATACCGGCGTCGGTAACCACTCCGCGGATCAGTTCCGGCGGCGTGATATCGAAAGCCGGATAATACCCCTTTACGCCGGGCGCCGCCGTGGGCGTGCCCATTGCCTGCAGCACGTAAGCGGGATCGCGCATTTCGATCTTCACGTCTTTAACGCATGGATGCACGCGGTCCGGCGCGCCCGTAACGTAATACGGCACGCCGAGATAATTTGCGGCGATCGCGATCTGAAAGGTGCCAACCTTGTTCACCACGTAGCCGTCCATACAGATGGCGTCCGCGGCGGAGGTGAAGAGATCGATCTTTTCGGTCTGCATCGCGAAAGCGGGCATATTATCGGTGATCACGGTAACATCCATCCCCATATCGCGGCAAACGGTGGCCGTGAGCCTTGCTCCCTGAAAATACGGCCGCGTTTCCGCGCAGAACACGCGCACGTCGCCCTTGCCCTGCGCTTTGAGCGCCCTGCACATCTGCCCCACGATCGTTTCGCCGAAGCACTGCGTGAGCACCTTTCCGCCGGCGGGGATCAGCCCCGCGAGATAGAGCGCCATTTGATAAACTTTATTGTATCGTTTATTGTTTACGGCAACCAGATGCCGCATGATCTCTTCGCTGACGTCTTTGCCGTTTTCCAGCGCATTCTCGGCGGCCGCAAGGCAGCCTTTTGTGATCAGCGCCATCCTGCGCGCCGTGGTGGGGCGGGCGTTGGCGATCTCATCGGACGCCTGTTCGAGAAACGCGCGCTGCTCCTTTTCCGGGCGGTTCCTGCATTCCCACGCGGCAAGCGCCATACCCGCGGCAGCCGCCGTGTAGGGCCCTGCGCTCTGCGTGACCATATCGCGCAGCGCGGAAATGACCTCGCCGTAATTTTCGCAAACCACGTAGCGGATCTCCCCGGGGTAAACGCGCCGGTCCAGAATGCGCACGCGGCCGTTTTCAAACCACGCGATGTTTTCATACTGCAGAAGAAAGGCAAGTTCTTTATCCGCTCGTTCCATCATATGCCTCCGGTATTACGCGTAGAGCGCCGCAACGGCGTTTTTCACCTCATACAGGATCTTTTCGCGGTCCAACGTGAGGAATTCGCCGTTTTCATACAGTTCCCTGCCGTCCGCCACGGTAAGGCAAACGTCGTTCGCGGCGGCCGAGTACACCAGAAGTGCCGGGTAATCGAGTTGCGGGATCATGTGCGGGCGGTCCAGATTGATCGCGATGAAATCGGCCTGATACCCCTCGCGGATCTCGCCGCAGCGCTCCCTGCCCTGCAGTTTCGCGCCGTTCACCGTGGCCAGATCGAGCACGGTATCGGTGGGCATCACCGTTGCGTCCCGCCGCACGCCGTTGTGAATGAGCGCGGCGAGATGCATCTCTTCAAACATATTCAGGTTGTTGTTGCTGGCGGCGCCGTCGGTACCGAGACACACGTTGAGCCCACGGGATATATATTCCGGGATCGGCGCCACGCCGCTGCCGAGTTTCAGATTGCTCGTGGGGTTATGCACCACGCTCACGCCGTGTTCTTTGAGAATTTCGATATCCTCGTCCTCAAGCGCAACGCAGTGCGCCGCGAACGCGCGGGAATCAAACGCGCCGAGGTCACAGAACCAGCGGGCGGGCGTTTTGCCGTATTTCGCCTTGCACTCTTCGTGTTCTTTTACGGTTTCGCTCAGGTGGATATGCATATTGCCGCCGTTTTCCCTGCAGAGCGCGGCGTATTCCGCCGTGATCTCCTCGCTGCAGGTATATTCGGCATGGATCGAAAAATCAATGCGCAGACGGCCGTTTCCGGCGCCGTTGTACGCGCGCAGCAGTTCCATGGATTCGCGGATGCGCTTATGCGCTTCTTCGCGCGGCGCAAACGAAAAATCCTGCACGGGGCGGCAGAGATTCGCCTTCATACCGGAAGCGAGAACCGCCTCGGCGGTTTCCTCCGGGAAGAAATACATATCCGAAAAACTCACGGTGCCGCCGGCGATCATTTCCATGAGCGCGAGCCCGCTGCCGGCGGCGATATGCCGTGCGGTGAGTTTATCTTCAACGGGGAACACGCTCCCGAACAGCCACTGATCCAGCGGGAGATCGCTTCCCACGCCGCGCAGAAGCACCATAGACGAATGCGTATGGCAGTTGTAGAGCCCGGGCACGACCAGTTTGCCGCCGAGATCTTTTTCTCTCGTATAAACGTCTGCGGGGCGCGCCTGCCCGATATAGCAGAACCGGTCGTTTTCAACACCGAGAAAGGCGTTCTTCAGCACCTTCCAGGCACCGTTTTCACGCAGCAGGATATGGGCGTTGCAATACAGCGTTTTCATAGATTCAGAATCACGTCCTTAAGATATTCGGTAAAGCAGGCGGAAACCTGCGAAGCCGTGCGCGCGACCTCTTCGTGCGAAAGTTCGGCGTCTTTCACGATCCCGGCGGCCATATTCGTGATCAGCGAAAAAGCGAGCACGGGCAGCCCGCAGTGCGCCGCGGTGAGCGCCTCCGGCACGGTGGACATCCCGACCGCGTCCGCGCCGAGCAGCCGCGCCATACGGATCTCGGCGGGGGTTTCAAACTGCGGCCCGGCAAAGAACATGTATACCCCCTCATGGAACGTAAGCGGGCTGCGCTCTGCACAGGCAAGCGCGGTTTTGCGCAGATTGGTGCGGTAAAGATCCGATACGTCGAAAAACCTTTCGCCGAAAGCATCGAGATTCGGGCCGATCAACGGGCTTATGGATGACAGTTTGATGTGATCGCTGATCACCATTACGTCGCCCGTGCGGTAATCGGTGTTCACGGCGCCGGCGGCGTTTGTGAGAATCAGTTTTTTTACGCCGAGAAGTTTCAGCATACGCACGGGTATGCTGAGTTCGGCAGGGGTATATCCCTCGTAATAATGGAACCGACCGGAAAGGAAAAGCACCTTTTTATCGCCGATCTTTCCGAAAACCAGCCGGTTATCGTGATACTTAACGGTGGACTGAAGAAAATTCGGGATATCGGCATACGGGATCTCAACGCGGTCCCGCAGCCCTTCGGCCAACGCGCCGAGCGCGGAACCCAGCACCACGGCGATATCGGGCTTATCGCCGAGGCGCGCCCGCACGTAATCGGCGCTTTTCCGGAAATAAGCAAGATCAAAATTCTGCATCTCGCGGCCTCTCTTATTTCACGCTGAACAGGATCGCGCCGTAGGTGGGATACGGCCATGCGGAAGAAGCCGTTTTGTCTTCCATTTCGTCTACGACTTCGCGGATCCCGTTCATCTCGGCAAGGATCACGTTTTTGAAAAAGAAGGCTTTTTCGGTAACGTCCGCAAAGCCGTCCGTTTTTTTCATATCCGCTTCAAGAGCGAGTTTTCTGCGATACAGTATTCCACACTGCGCAGAGAGGTTTGTGATCAGGTCATTCTCATAATTAAGATCGACAAAGAGCCCGGTTTTCTTTTGCCGATTATATGATTCGGAGAGTGTACCCACGAAACCCGACACTGCGGGAAGGATATCTTTATTCACCATGTTCAGCAGCGTGAGCGCCTCGATGTTGAGCAGTTTGCAGTAATTCTCCATGCGGATCTCATACTGCGCACGTAACTCTTCGGGCGAAAATACCTTATGCGTGGTGAACAGGCGGACGTTTTTCTCATGCAGCAGATACGGCAGGCAATCCGGTGTGGTGCGCAGGTTCAGAAGCCCGCGGCGCTCCGCCTCGGTCACCCACTGATCGTCGTAACCGTTGCCGTTGAAGATGATGCGTTTATGCGCCGAGATCGTTTCTTTGATCACGTCGTGCAGTTCCGCCTCAAAATCGGCGGCGTTCTCAAGCCGGTCTGCAAAGCAGCGCAGTTCTTCGGCAACACTGGTGTTGATCATCACGTTCGCGTCGGAAATGGAAGCGGATGAACCGAGCATGCGGAACTCAAACTTATTTCCCGTGAAGGCAAACGGAGAAGTGCGGTTGCGGTCCGTGCGGTCCTTGGGGAATTTCGGCAGCGTGTGTACGCCGATGCGCATCAGTTCTTTTTCTTTCGTGCCATAGGGCGTATCCGTTTCAATCGCGTTGAGAATGGCGGTAAGTTCCGTGCCGAGGAAGATGGATACGATCGCGGGAGGCGCCTCGTTTGCCCCCAGACGGTGATCGTTCGAGGGAGAGGCCACGCTGATGCGGATCAGATCCTGGTATTCGTCCACCGCCTTGATCACGGCGCAGAGAAACAGCAGGAACTGCGCGTTCTGCTCGGGCGTTTCGCCGGGATTCAGGAGGTTGATGCCGGTATCGGTGCTCAGCGACCAGTTGTTGTGCTTGCCGGAACCGTTGACGCCCGCAAAGGGTTTTTCATGCAGCAGGCAGACCATATCGTATTTTTTCGCGATCTTCTGCAGCAGTTCCATGGTAAGTTGGTTATGGTCGGCGGCGATATTGGTGGTGGTGAAAATAGGCGCGAGTTCGTGCTGCGCAGGCGCCGCCTCGTTATGTTCCGTTTTGGCAAGGATACCGAGTTTCCACAGTTCGGTATCGAGGTCTTTCATAAAACTGAGCACGCGCGGCTTGATCGCGCCGAAATAATGGTCGTCGAGTTCCTGCCCCTTGGGCGGTTTCGCGCCGAACAGCGTGCGGCCCGTATAGATGAGATCCTTGCGTTTTTCATACACGGATCTGTCGATCAGAAAATACTCCTGCTCCGCGCCCACCGTGGTATCCACAAACTGGACGTCTTCGTTGCCGAACAGTTTTACAACGCGCAGCGCCTGCCGGCTGAGCGCCTGCATGGAACGCAGCAGCGGCGTTTTTTTATCGAGCGCGTGGCCGCCGTAGGAACAGAACGCCGTGGGGATACACAGCGTGCCGTCTTTGATGAAGGCGTAGGAGGTGGCGTCCCACGCAGTGTAGCCGCGGGCTTCAAAGGTGGCGCGAAGGCCGCCCGAAGGGAACGAAGAGGCGTCCGGCTCGCCCTGAATGAGTTCCTTGCCGGAGAATTCCATAATGACCTTGCCGCCGGGCGCGGGAGAAATGAAACTGTCGTGCTTTTCGGCGGTAACGCCGGTCATGGGCTGGAACCAATGCGTGAAATGCGTGGCGCCTTTTTCGATCGCCCAGTCTTTCATCGCGTTGGCCACCACGTTTGCAAGGCCGAGTTCGAGGTGTTTGCCGTTTTTGATCGTACGCTGCAGCAGTTGGTAGGTTTCAAGCGGGAGCCGCTCTTTCATAACGGTATCGTTGAAAACCTCTGATCCAAAATAATTGCTGACCGTATCCATATGATCTCAACACATCCTTCCGACACTGAAATAAAGCAAAAGAGGCTACGGAACACATCGTTCCGCAGCCCCGCAACGTATTTTATTTTACAGGATGAATAAATAAATGTCAAGCATTTTTCATCCCGCGCGTATTTTTATTATTATTCCTGCGGAACGATCAGGCCGTAGCCGCCGTCTTCCCGGCAATATACCAGCGCAACGCTGCCGTCGGCGGCATTGCGGAACATATAAAACTTATGCCCGAGCAAGTTCATCTGCAGGATCGCCTCTTCCACCGACTGCGGTTTGAGCGGGATCACCTTCGTACGGACCACTTCGTACTGGGTTTCTTCCTCAACGTCTTCTGCAGGGCCGAGATCGGCAATGGAACCGCCGCGGAAACGTTTTTCGAGCCGCGTTCTGTTTTTGCGGATCTGACGGACGAGCAGATCCACGCATTCGTCAAGCGCATCGTTCATATTTTCGCCTTTGGCCTGCGCTCTGAAGAACATACCGTTGTTTTCCACGGTGACCTCAACAACCTGGTATTTTTTTTCAACGGTAGCGGTTACTTTCGCGGTGGCTTCGGCGCCGAAAAATTTATCGAGTTTGGCGAGTTTTTTTTCGGCTCTCTCTTTGAACGATTCTCTGGGCGTGCATTTTCTGCCGACGATTGTGATGTTCATAACCACATCCCCTTTACGGATAATTAAACTTAAAACACAGACGGGTGCAAAAACCGATTCAGTTTCGCACCCGCCTTTCATTTAAGTTCAGCCTTATTATACCACGTTCCGGGGGATTTGTAAAGCGCTTTTTTGGAAAATATCACCATGCGGAACATTATTTTTATAAATGATTTTGTTTGAATTGTTAAATCAGATCACCACGGTTTTGTGCCGCGTAACGTGGCAGCCCATATTCACGGCCACCGGCAGCCCAGCGATGTGCGTGGGAAACGCCTCGATGTTTACGGCCAGCGCGGTGATATCGCCGCCGAATCCCTGCGCGCCGATGCCGAGGGCGTTGATCTGCCCGAGCGCTTCTTTTTCCAGCGCCGCGTAATACGGATCGGGGTTCGGGATATCCACGCTGCGGCACAGCGCCTTTTTGGAAAGATACGCCGCGTATTCAAAATCGCCGCCGATCCCCACCCCGACCACGACGGGCGGGCAGGGCTTTGCGTCGGCTTCTTTTACGCAGTTTACGATAAACCGCAGAATATCCTCTTCTTTTGCGGAGGGGTTAAACATTTTCATCGCGCTCATGTTTTCGCTGCCAAACCCCTTCGGTGCGCAGATCAGCGTGATCTTATCGCCCGGCACAAGACGCGTGTGGATCACGGCGGGCGTATTATCGCCCGTGTTTCCGCGCCGCAGCGGATCGCGCACAACGCTTTTGCGCAGGTAGCCCGTTTCGTAACCGCGCGCAACGCCGCGGTTGACCGCGTCTTCAAAAGCGCCGCCCGTGATATGGACCTCCTGCCCGATCTCGGCGAACACCACGGCCATGCCGCAATCCTGGCAGATCGGGATCTGCAGTTCTTTTGCCGTGCGCAGATTTTCGAGCATATCTGAAAAAGTGCTCTTCGCAAGAAGAACACTCTCTTTTTTGGCGCAATCGCCGATCCGCGCCGCGAGATCGGGCGACAGATTCAGGTTTGCGTCGATGAACGCTTCCGCCACGGCGGAAACGATTTGTTCTGCAGCGATCTCGCGCATCTTACGATTTATTGCCGCGGCGGGAACCGCGTCCCATATCGGTGCTGCGTTTGAGCGCCGACATTTTTTCTTCGCTGTCGGCCTTGAATTTTGCCATCATATCCTCAAAGGTCATGGGGCCGTCGGACTGGGCGGCGCGGGGACGTCCGAATTTACGGTCGGCGGGAGCAGGCTGCCTTGGCTGCGTCTTTTTCGGGCTTTCGGGCGCGGGGGCCGCTGCGGAAGCGGACGGCTGCGCCTGTTTGATGGAAAGACTGATCTTGTTGTTTTCTCCTACGGACAATACCTTGACCTTTACGGTTTGCCCCTCGGAGAGGAACGACGTGATATCTTTTACGAATACGGGCGCGACCTCCGAAATGTGCACCATGCCTGTTTCTCCGTTTTCGAGCCGGATAAACGCGCCGAAGTTCGTGATACCGGTAACCTTACCTTCGTATATTTCGCCAACCTTTGAGAGCATAAAAAACCTTGTTTCCTCCTGTATTCCGAGTATCTTTTTTACAGCCGCGTTCAGTTGCCCGGGGTTACGTTATAATATATTTTTTCGTCCGGGTAAACGTATCCGCGGTCTCTCGCGAGATGCTCGAACAACTCCGCCTCGTCCGCGTCGTTGATGAGGTAATCAAGTTCGCTGTTTTCCTCCTGCAGTTCCTGCAGGGCGGCTTTCAGATTGACGAGTTCCGCTTCTTTCGCGCTCACGCCGTTTTGCATGATAACAAACAGAACGACGGCGAACAGCAGCGCGATGCCGGCGACGAACACGAGGATCTTACTGTGCCTGTTGAAAAACTTAGATTTCATATACGCCTGTCCTTATTCTTTTATTTATATAATTATATAACACTTTTTATTGCTCTTGCAATACTTTTTGCGTTTTTTTCTTCTTATTTTTTCTGATTTTTTCACGAAAACCGCGAAGGGACGCGCCAACGCGGGAGAAGAGGCCGCCCGCGAGCGCCGCAACGGTTTTGCCGGGCAGCAAATAAAAAGAAAACAAACCGATCCCCTCGCCCGCAAAGATATAAAAACGGGCTTTGCCCGCGTTTACATCGAACACAAACAGAAACGTGAACACGGCGCAAAGCAGAAAGAACAAAATATCCTCGGCGATCACCGCGCCGGTCCGCCGCAGGCCGCAGCGCCGCAGGAGCATAAAAGCGCAATACAGCGCACCCAGCAAAAACCCCATGCCCACGCTCTTTGCAAACACGGAGAGGTAAAACGAATGCGCCACACCGAACATCAACCGAACACCTTTGCGAAGAATCCGCCGCCGCGTTTCACGCTTTGCGAATAAACCACCGAAACGACCCGGCCTTCCACCGTGAGTTCGCCGTTTTCAAGGCTGAGGCGCGTAATCTGCAGGTTTTCTCCCGCAACCGCAAGATCGCCGAGCGAGGTTGAGATCTGCACGGCGCTGTCGGAAAAGCTCCCCACGTCCGTTACGCCGGTAAGGCTCATTTTGTTTCTGTTGTCGATATACAGAGTGTGCGGTACGGATACGGCATTCTCGTCCATCGTATCATTCCTTCCGAAAAGATCCTCTTTGTATATCCATATTTCGGATCGCGGGGTTTTATGCGAAACGGACAATAAAAAAAGCCGCCCGGGCCGGACGGCTGAAAAGTTTACACCACTTTTGAGATGTCGTCGATATGCCCCATCACAAGCAGATGGTCGGTTTCAGTGAACATGAAATCCGGAGAAAGGACCGGCCTGAACGTCCCTTCCCGCTTCACGGCAACGATATTCAGATTATGCCGCTGGCGGATATTGAGGTCTTTGATGGACCTTCCGATCCACTGCTGCGGCGCGGCGATCTCGTAGATCGCGTAACCGTCGGAAAGCGCGATGGCGTCGAAAATACTGTCGTTGCTTTCGCTCACGGCGATGCGCTGCGCAAGGTCGTATTCCGGATAAACAACCTGGTCGGCGCCGTTCTGCTTCAGGAACTTGATCTCGATATCCCGGTTGACCTCGCTGATCACCTCTTTTGCGCCGAGTTCCTTCAGCGTATACGTAATCTCGAGCGCCTCGGAGAAATTCCTGCCGAGGCACACGAAGCAGGTATCGAATTCTTCCACGCCGAACGAACGGAGCACGTCTTCGTTCGCGCAGTCCGCGATGCGGGCGCTTACGGCGTAGGGCATCATGCTGTCGATCACCTTGGAATCTTTATCGGCGATCATGACCTCCGTGCCGAGGTCGTGCAGTTTTCTGCAGAGATGCCTGCCGAAGGTGCTGAGCCCGATGATCAGAAACGATTTCATATTAAAACTCTCCTTTTAACCGAGTTTGATTTCTTCCACGGGGAACCGGATCCCGTTTTCGGCGCGTTTTTCAAGAAACGCGGACGCAAGCGCAACGCTCCCCACGCGGCCGCAGAACATCAGAAGCATGATCATGCACCGGCTCACGGGCGCAAGCGACCGCGTGACGCCCGTGGTCATGCCCACGGTACCCATCGCCGAAAAGGTTTCAAACAGCACGTCGCGAAGCGGCAGCGGCTGCACGGCGGTGATCACCACGGACGCCGAAAGGATGAGCGCGAGATTGAACGTAATAATGGAAGCGGCCTTCTTGCCGGCGGCGTCGCTCACGGTGCGGCCGAAAAGCTGCGCCTGCCGGCGGGCGCGCATCTCGGAAAACATAAACAAAAACATAACGGCGATCGTGGTGGTTTTGATGCCGCCGGCGGTGGAACCGGTGGAGCCGCCCACGAGCATGAGAACGCACGAAAGCAGCACCGAGGGCGTGGAGAGCCGGTCCAGCGCGATCGTATTGAAGCCCGCCGTTCTGCAGGTCACGGACTGAAACAGCGCGCGCATCGCCGCGCCGCCCACCGATGTTTCCGCGAGTTGGCCGGGCCGTTCAAACACGTAAAACAGCACGGCGCCGCCGAAGGTCAGGATCAGCGATACGCTCACCGCGATCTTCGTGTGGAGCGAATACCGCTTCCAGCGGAAACGGTTTACGCGCAGGTCTTCCCACACCGAAAAACCGATGCCGCCCACCGTGATCAGGATCATGAGCACAACGTTCACGGTTACGTCGTCCGCAAACGTTTCAAAAGACGAAAACGGGCCTCTGCCGCCCATAAGATCGAAACCGGCGTTGCAGAACGCGGATACCGAATGAAACAGGGCATACCAAAGCCCCCGCGCGCCGCCGAACGCCCTTACGAACGGTACGCTCAGCAAAACGGCGGCGACGCCCTCAAACAGCAGCGTGCCGAAAAGTATGCGCTTTGTGAGCGCGCGCAGACCGCCGAAGCCCCCCGCGCTGATGCTTTCGGCCATGAGGGAGAGATTCCGGAGCCCGAGTTTTTTTCTGGCGAACGAAAGGAAAACCGTTGCCACCGTAATAAAACCGAGGCCGCCGATCTGAATGAGCAGCAAAAGAACGATCTGCCCGAAAAACGTCCAGTGCGTGGCGGTATCCACCACCACAAGCCCGGTAACGCAGGTGGCCGAAACGGAGGTAAAAAGCGCCGTAAGAAACGAGGTTTTTTCGCCCGGCGCCGTTGCGAAGGGCAGCATCAGCAACGCCGCGCCGAGCAGCACGAGCAGGAAAAACCCGAGGGCGATGATCTGCATATTGGAAAGTTTTCTCAGATGCATGATTCTTTCTCCAGAATCCCGAGGAGCCTTTCGGCCGCGTGTACGGCGCTTCGCTCCCGCACGACGTTTCTGCCGAGGTCGCCGAATTCAACGGTCTCGCTGAACAGGGCGCCGCGTACAAAGAAGCCGAAACACACCCTGCCCACCGGAAACCCGTCGTCCGCCGAGGGGCCGGCAAACCCGGTGATCGCGACCGCGGCGCCTGCACTCGCCTTTTTCGCCGCGCCTGCGGCCATTTCGCGCGCCGTGGGTTCGCTCACCACGCCGCAGGCGGACACCGTTTCGGGCGATACGCCGAGAACGGTACGTTTCGCATCCACGGAATAGGTAACGAAACCGCCCCAGAACACGTCCGAAGCGCCGGGCACGCCTGCGAGCATGGCCGAAAACAGCCCTGCGGTGCAGGATTCCGCCGCGGTAACAATGAGGCGTTCTTTTTTAAGCGCTGCGATCAACTCGGAAAATACGTCCATATTTTTCACCGCCCCTATTGTATCATATTTTCGGTAAAATTCAATAAAAACTTGTTGATTTCACAAAGATTCCAAAGTAAAATAAAAACGGCGGAAAGGAGGCGTACGCCGTGCTTTTCAATTCTCACGTACACACGCTGCGCTCGCACGATTCGAGCGCCGGGCTGCCGCGGCTGTGCGCCGCCGCGGCTGAAAAACAGGTAAGCGGGCTTCTGATCACCGATCACTGCGACTGTGAATATGCCCGCGAGAAAGATTATTTTGCGCAGTTCGGCGCAGGCGAAGAAGACTTCCGCCGCGCTTCTGCCGCATACGGAGACCGGCTGATCCTGAATTTCGGCATCGAACTCGGGGATCCGCTGTATGCCCCCGATTTCGCGGCGGAGATCTGCGCATCCCGCGCCTTCGACGCGATCATGCTTTCCGTGCACGCCGCGCGCGTGCCGGGTTTTGAAATGCCGTTTTCGCAGATCCGTTTTTCGGATTTTACAGACGACGCGATCGACGGATATCTCTCCGTTTATTTCAGCGATCTGCTCGAATCGGTACGGCGGTTCGATTTCGATATTCTCGCCCACCTCACCGTGCCGCTCCGTTACATCCGGCTGAAATACGGTCGGCAGGCCTCCTGCGGCAGATACATGCCCGTGATCGAGGAGATCCTCCGGGAAACGGCAAAGAAAAACGCGGCGCTTGAGATCAACACCTCCGCCCTTTCGCTGCCCGGCGGCTTTTTTATGCCGGACGAAGAGATCGCGCGGCTGTATATCGCGCTGGGCGGCAGATATTTTACGGTGGGCAGCGACGCGCACACGCCGGATATGATCGATGCGGGGCTTCGTAACGCCCATGCGATGCTGCGCGGAATGGGCGTAAAAAACCTCTGCCGGTTCGAAAACAGGCAGAGGCTGTTCTACGATATCTGACCGCCGGTCACGCGCGGAAAATGAGCAGCCGGTTTTCCGGCAGCCGTTCGCCTTCAATGGCGTTGAGATCCCTGAGCGCGGCGAGATCGGTGCGGTTTTCTTTTGCGATCTCCCACACGGACTCCCCTTTTTCTCCGTAATAAAGGATCATCCGTTCCTCATTCGCCGGCGGCTCGGTTTCGTCTATGCCGAGCTGTGCGATCCCCTGAACGGTCCCGCACGGGAGGCAGATGCAGGTGAGCCGCAGATCGCCGCCGAAATTCAGTTTTCCTTCGGCGCC
>JAEEGL010537807.1_pt1 | contig 12611 bp, 8 predicted proteins | sample 9134231 | NCBI WGS metagenome assembly JAEEGL01 (sample SAMN16246548, study PRJNA631951) | gut metagenome | biome: gut microbiome; feature: rumen; material: fiber-attached | host: Bos | place: Iran: Karaj | collected 2018-10
CCAAACAATTAAATAATAATGAAATGTTTATTTATTTAATAGTAAAATACATATTTATGTTTTAAAAAAATATCCTATTACCAATCTCCTAAAATATTAATATTCAATTCTTTAACTATTCTTTATTTAATCTCCATTTATTTTTTCAAATTAAATTATTATTTTAATTTTTTTATTTATATGGAGAATTTTTCCAATTCTATTAATTCCAATGAAAATCAAAGTTCTCAAAGTACTAGAAAAAATAGTTTTATTTCTTATGGGACTAATAAAAAAGAAATGAATATTATTGGTAATAAAATTTCTAATAAATTAAATAAATATAATAGAAAGTTTTTATCATATTCTAATTTTATTATTAATAAAGAAGAAAATGAGAGATATAATTATGAATATGAATTATCAAAAAATAATTCATATAATGATAATAAAAAAATATTAGATGCTGATTTGATAATCAAAAATATTTCTGATAATACAATAAGTACTGAATTTGAAAATAATAATATATTTGTATCCTTTAACCCAAATGAATTAGATGAAAAAGAAAAAGAAATTTTAAAAAATTACATTAAAAAAAATGATAATTTAGACATCAAAAAAATATTTAAAGATTTATATGATAAAGAAAAAATGATTAACTCTTTAGAAAATAAGAATTTAAATAATTCTAATGAATTAATCATAAAATATAATAAAGAAAAAGAAAATAATTTAAGTTTAAATAAATTACTGGAAAAAAAGGAAAATGATTTAAAAATATTAAATGAAAGAAATAAAAGATTATTCAAAGAAAAAAATTATTTAATAGAACAGTTAATAAAATTAACATATGAAAATAAATTACTGAAATTAAAAAATGAAAAAAAAAAAAAATAACTTGAATAAAAATATAAATAATATTAAAGAAGATTTATTAAATTTTCAAAAAATATAAAATCCTATATTTTTCTATAATTAAATTTCAATAAATAAAATTAAACTATATATATATCTTTTTCTAAAAGCAAAAAATTATTTAGTGCAAAATCTATAATTTTATATATATAATATGATAATAAAATTTAGAATTTAATTAACTATAGTAAATACAAAAAGTAAAAAATCATTCTCCAAACATAAGATAATAACAAGATAAATCTTCATTAATATTTCCTTGAGTAATTCCCACAAATTTAGATTTAGAATTAAAAATATTTTTTCTTCTTTGAAATGTACAATCATCAGTATCATCAACAATTTGCATCATTGTAGATAATTCAATATTATTACTTATAGAAATATCATAATGAAAATCTAATATATTAATTTTATTTCCAATTTCACTTGTTTTAAAAATTAAAACACTTTGTAAATAATTTTGAGAAATACAATTTTCAGGACAAGAAGAAGGAAAAGGAACTTTTAAATCTTCAGACATTATTAAATTATTTAATTTTAATTTGCTTTTGGATTTTTCTTTTAAAAATTCAATGCAATTATCAAAATTTTCTTTTCCTTTATTTAACTTTATATAATGATTATTATCATCAATTTTTAAATATTCTTTTCCATTCAAATTAATAATATTTTTCTTATATTTTACTATAATGCTAATATATTCTAATGGTTTTTTTCTTGCGAAATTTATTTCTTTTAACATTTTATTCGAAGGAAAATCTTGAAGTTGAATTACATTTGATAATGAACCTCTTCTTCCTCTTGTTTTTACATTTTTCAGTGATTTCTCATTATGAGTTTGTTTTATTTCTACCATTGTAAATTTGGAATTTGTATTTAAATCATCTCCATTTATTATTAAATTTGATTTTAGAGATTGTATTGTTTTTGTGTTTCTACATACTGCACATCCCATTATAAAATTATTTTTAAAAATTAATTCTTTTTTTAATTTGTTAATTTTGTTTTTATTAAAATGTTTTTTTTAGTTTTTTTTCTTTTTTTTTATCATATAATTAAAAAGGATTTATTAATTAATATGTTTTATATGAATTAAAATAAAAAATATAATAATAAAATATACAATCCCCTCAATATTTATTGAAAAGGTTTTAAAGATGAAAGAATCTTTAATAAGTCATAAAATATTTTCCTTTATATTAAAATATTTTACATTGACAACAAACAATTTTATTTTTTTGTTTTTTTCCTAAATCATTCATAGAATAATATTTTTTAAAACTTTCAATTTTTACAATATCAACTAATTTTTTATTTATTTCTTCTTGATCAGCAAAAGTAACTTTACAATTTTTTTTATTTCCTAATTTAATTTCATTTCCAAAAACATCAGTTCTAATTTTATTTTTAATAATTATTTCTTGAATGTTAAAATTTTCATCTCTTGAATTTTCTATTGTCTTTGTATTTTCATTTAAAAGAGATAAATCTTTATTATTATTGTTATTATTATTATTATTATTCATAAGATTTAAAGAATTATTGTTATTTAAAGGGACTTTTGAACTTATATTATTTCTATCAAATAAATTTAAAGAATTTGGATTTTGATTAATTTTTGGCATATATTTTCAATTTTATAAATTAAATAAAATAATTATAACAAATAATAATAAATATATTTTTAGTGCAAAAATATTAGTTGTTATACTAAATTAAATATATGTATATTTGATTTAAATTTTTATTTTTATTACATTTTAATTTAAAATATTAATAAACTTTTATTTTTTTTAAAAAAAAGTAAATTAGAATTTAATTTATAAATATATATATTATTAAATAACAAAAAAATGAATAAATAAAAAAAAATAAAAAATGTAAAATATAATCATTTGCTCAATTTATTTTATAAAAGAAAACATTATAGTCATTTAATTTTTATTCATGTAAATTTAATATATCTAATTTATAAAATTCTAAAGAAAATTAATAAAAGAAATGATTTATATGAAACAAATGTCTCCATTTTTTTTAAATGTTTAAAATATAATTTGATGAAATTTAAAAAAAAAATAATTCATATGTCCAAAAAAAAAAAAAATTAATCACAAAAAACAATTTGAAGATTTATTCTAAGTTCAATTGTCTTATAAAAAGTAATTTTCAAATAAAAGAAACAAAACAATCTTTTTTAACTCCTTTTAAATAAACCTAAACATAAAATATTTAATAATAAAAACTTTAAAAAAAATAAGAAATAAGTAAATTTCTAGAAAATCGCAATTAAAATTATATTAATATAAAGAAAAAAAACAATTAAGTGAAAATTAAAAATTTTTTTTATTCTATTAATGTCAAAAGTAGAAAGATATAATAGAGCAAAATCAAAACAATCGTATTTTCCTTATTTTCAAGATAAATATTTAAATAATGATGAAAATCATTATTATAATTATAATTGGAATGAAATAGAAAAAAAAGATTATATTAATACAAATAGTAATTATTCAAAAAACATTTCAAAACAAAAAAAGAAATATTCTCAAACTCATTTTCTAAATAATAATTTCTCAAATTATAATAATAAAAGAAATCACCAAAATTTTTATTTCAATGAAACAACTTATTATAATAATTCAGATACTAAAAAACATAAAGGAAATTATTATAAATATAATAAAACTTTTAGAAGTTTTCCATCTAATAATGAATTTAAAGGATTTTTTGATGTTGATGATGCACAATTAAATGATTATGATTATAAAGAAGAAAATAATATTAAAGAAGAAATTAATGATGAATTATATAAAAAAGAAAAAGCTTTTGAAGTTGAAAAAAAAGAAAATAATTCTATAAATATTAATGTAAATAATATTGAAATAGTTAACTTTTATTTTGTAAATTCAAATAAAGAAAAAAATTTCCCAATTTTTTCAAATGAATATATTTTCCAATTTCAAAATTGGAAAATTTCAAATGAAACAACATTATTAAATGTTGATATATTAAATCATATAAATCTAATGAAAGATTATATATATGAATATCCAAAAGAAAAGGAAAATTATTATAATAAGAAGAATATATCATTAAATAATATAAATAATTCTTCAAAAGAAAAATTAGAAAAATGGGGAAGAAAAGATATAACAAATGAAATTAAATTAGCTGAAAATTACAAAGAAAATTTAGATAAATTAAAATTAAAAGATCCAATAAAATATGATTTAATAGAATTATTAAATATATTAACAGTAGATAATTATGAAGAAACTAAACAATTAATATTTAATAAAATATCAAAAGATATAAATTACCAAGAAAAATTTTTAGATGTTATATTACCAAAAGCAGTAAGGGAAAAAGCTTTTGTAAATTTATATGCTAAGTTATGTAAGGAATTAGATATCATTCTTCCTCAAAGAACAGAAAATAATAATAATTCAAAAAAAGTTCCTTCAATCATGAGAACAAAATTATTGGATAAATGCAGAGAAATATTTAAAATTGATAATAATAATCAATTTGATGATTATATTAAAGAATCAGATCCTATTGAAAGGGAAATTAAATTAAAACAATTTATTTTAGGTAATGTTAATTTTATTGGGGAATTAATTAAAAATCAAATTTTATCAAGAAAAAATATTTTAGTATGTATAAATAATTTATTTAAAAGATATGAAAAAGAAGGAGGAGATAAATTATTAAAATTATTAAATTTAGAAGGTATTGTTATTTTAATAGATAAATTTGGAACATTATTAAAAAATCAAAAAGGAAAAATAAAAGAAAATGATTTAAAAGAATTTGAAAATAAATTAGACTATTATATTAATAAATTAGATTTAATTCAAGCAAATGAAAAACTTCCAGGTCATATAAAATATAAAATAATAAATTTAATAGAAAAAAAAAAAGCTAATTGGGAAGAAACACAATTTGAAAAAAATATAGATGCAAAAGGAAAAGAAGAAATAAGAAAAGAATATAAAGAATCAAATAAATTAAATAGTAAATATTCTCAAGAAGAAATTAATGAGAAAATAAGATTAGATTTATTAAATTGGAAAGAATCAATTGAAAATGAAGAAGATATATTTTATGATTGGGAAATAATAACAGATTTATATAATAATCATTGTAGTTTATCTCAATTTTTAGAAGCTTTCATTGAAAATTCAATTGATTTTGTTTCTAATGAAAAATATTTAAATTATGCAAATAAGTATATTTCAGATTTATTGTTTTTTTACTCTGATAAAATTTCTAATGATGAAAAAAATGATCTCACTGATAAAACTTTAAATTTAATTTCCAGAATTTATGATTATTCTTTAGATAATAAATTAATAATTAATGTTTTTAGTAATTTATTATTTCAACTTAATTGTTATTGTTTAATGAGTTATGATAAAATAGGAAATTTAAATAATTTAACTATTGATGATATTAAACAATTATTTTTTGTGTTTAAAAGAATCTCACAAATTGATAATATAGAATATGTTACTCCTATTTTTCAAAGTTTTAAATTCGTGAAAGATAATATTAATGAATTTAATAATATATATTTGGAATAAGTAATATTTAATTTGCTTATTTTATATAATAAAACATTATTAATTAAATTAAATTAATTTTTTTATTTTTATTTATTCTTTATATAATAACTGTTTTTATATTTCTTATAATAAAATGACAGATAATTTAATTTCAATTTTTCAAGATGAATTACATAAAAAATTATCTTTGAAAGCAAGAACAACAACATCAGAAATGAATTTATTATTTAATGCTTTTAAATTTTATGATATAGATGATAATGGGACAATCAGAAGAGAAAATTGGACAAGAGTTTTTAATAGAATTGGACTTAGTGTTTTTTCAGAATCTGAATTAAATGAACTTTTTAATATATTTGATACTAATGGAACTGGAATAATAAATTATAGAAATTTTATTCAAAATATTTTCGATTGGACACCATCAAATCAAATTAACAATAATTATAATAATACTAATAATAATATAAATACTAATACTATTGATAGTAATCTTCAATCATATAATATTAAACCAAATTCTCCAATTAAACCTGAATTACAAAGTAATATACCAAATCAAATTCCTATAAATGAAAATGAAAGATTTAAACCAATTACTCCATTAAACTCCAATAATAATAATATTAATAATAATAATGTGAAAGAAGAAAATAATCAACAATCTCAAATTGATACTCAAACTTCGAATAAATATAAAGAAAACATAAATATAAATAATAATGCAGGAATGAATCAATATTTCCAAAATTTATTAGAATTATTCCAAAATGAAATTAATATAAATAATGGATTGATGTATTATATTTTAGTTTCGAAATTAAATGAAAAAGAAGATAAAATTTCCAAAACAATAAATTACCAAAATTTCCTTTCAAGTATAAAAGAATCAAAAATAAATCTTTCTGAAAATGAAATAAAAGACTTTTTTATTTTATTAGATATATCAGAACAAAATAAAATTTTAACAGAAGAATTTTTAAGATTATTAAGAGGTTTTTTAAGTGAAAGAAGAAAAATGATTATTATTGAAAAATTTGCTAAAATTGATATCAACAGAAAAGGATATACAGAGGTTAATTTAATTAAAAGTATATTTAATCCACATTTACATCCTGAAGTTTTAATGAATAGAAAAAAAGAAAATGAAATTTTTGGAGAATTTATTTTTATGTTAGATACTTTTTTATCATTTAAAGGAAAATTAAATGATAATCAAATTAATTTTGAAGATTTTATTGAATTTTATTCTCCAATAAGTGCTTCAATTAAAAATGAAGATTACTTTATTGATATGATGAATAATGTTTGGAGTACACCAATAAATTATCATAATAGAAATAATAATATTCAAAATCAATTTTTTGAACAAAATATTAATATTAATCAAAGAATAAATACTCCTATTCAAAATTTTAAAAATACTCAAATTCAAATTAATAGACCACAGTCTTTTAATCCTGTTATTAGAAGTCCTCCAAAGTATAATATTATAAGTGGGAGATTTGATTATAGAAATCAATTTAATCAAAATCAATTTAACAACAATAATTTAAACCAAATTCAAACACAATTTGATAATAATAATAATATTATTAATAATAGACAATATTCCCAATCAATAACAAAGAAAGACTTTGGATTAAATAATCAATTAACAACAATAACAACAACAACATCATCAAATAATAATATTAATAATAATTATTCAACAATTAACAACAATAATTCCATAAATAATTCACTAAATAATAATAATGAAATAAATTCAAATATAACAAATAATACATTAATAACTAATTCCAATTATGAAATATCTGAAAATCAAAAAGAAAATAATTCTCCTTTCCCAAAATTAAGAAGTATGTTAATATCTAGAGGTCCTAAAAGTTTATTTGTAATAGAAAAAATGCTTTCAATGTATGATTCATCACATTCAGGAATAATAGATTTTCCAACTTTTGAAAAAATAATAACTATTTATAGACTTTCATTAACTCATGATGAAATAGCATCAATTTTTTCTCTATTTGACCCAAATAAAACAGGGAAAATAAATTATGATGATTTTATAAAAGGATTAATTGGAAATATTCCTCCTAGAAGAGATTATTTAATAAAAAGAATATTTAATGTAATATCAAATGGTAAAAATGAACTTTCAATAAATGATTTAAAAAATAATTATAATGCTTCAAGAGATCCTGAATGGGTAGCAAGGAAAAAAACAAAAGAAGAAATAATAAATGATTTTATTGATAATTTACAAATATTTTTAGAGTATAATTCTCATTTAAGTAAAGCTAATTCTGGTTACATGAATTTTGAAGATTTTTATAAATTTTATAGTCAAATTTCAATGGGAATTTCTGATAATAATTATTTCGAATATTTAGTTAATAATGTTTGGAATTTAGATGGTGGAAGTGCAAATAATTATTATAATTATGGGAATAATGCTTTTGCTCAAAGAGGTAGAAATGATTATTCAAATTATTAATTATTAATTTTTAAATATGAATATTTTTAAAAAAAATAAAAATTATAAATGTCAAAAAATCAAAGGAAAAAAGGAAAAACACAAAAATCATCAAAAACCTCAATTCCAAGTTCAGAATATCAAAACACATCAAATAACCCTCCTCCAGAATTAGTATCTTCAGGAGAAAGTTTAATTCGTTTCGACACTCCTTTCTTAGTATCAGCCACAATATCAAATAAAAAATTATTAGCAGAATTAGATGAGAATAATGAACTAAGTGAATTATTTTTAAAGAATATAATAAATGGAATAAATATATCAGATTATTCTTTAAAAGATGCATTGAATAAAATTCTTCCTCCTAAAAAATTAAAAACAGGAGATCAAATGTGGGTTCAATATGTATCATGTAATCCAGTAACAAAAGCAGAAGTGATAAATTTATATGATGGATTAAGAGAACATTTAAAAAATGAAAATGCAAGATTATATGGTTTATGTCCAATAAGAGAAAGATTATATGATGAAACTTTCTATGAATTAATCAGACAAATTACTATTAATTGCTTAGAAAGAGGTATTTTATTAATGAGAATTAAAACTGAAGCTGATATGACTATTAATACTTATCAAACTCTTTATGAAAGCTCTATTAGTTATGGAATGAGAATGTTTTTAATTGGAGAACAACAAAAAAAAAATTATCGAGAAAGAATTTCTAAATTAGAAGATGAATGTGAAGCTTTAAGTAAGTATATTTTTGATATGGAAAAATTACTTAAAGAAAAAAAAGAAAAAGATGAAAAAGAACATAATCAAATTGTTCAAGAACATGAAGATTTCGTGAAAGATTATAGAAGAAGGAATAATTTTTTAAAAAGTGATATAAAAGATAGATTATCTTTCCACAATTAAAATAAAATATATTTTTATAACATATTATAATTAAATTAAAAAAAATAAAAAAAAAAATTTAAAATTTCTAAGAAGTATAAATATATAAATCAAGTAATAAAAGTAATATAGTAACAACTTCTAAAGTTGAAGCTAAATAAATTATAATTTTTTGAAAATTATTATCTTGAGTAACTCTCATTTTTAAACATTTAGTAAAAAATATCATAGATAAAAGAGAAATAATACTAATTAAAACATATAAAATTTTTTTAACAGGAAAAACAATCCAAAAAATAACAACAAAAACAATAAGAACCATTTTATATCCAATATAACATAATAAATCCATAAAAGGAATTTGAATACTGGAAAAAATAAACATAGTTAATTTTAATAAGCAAACTTCAAAAAGTAAAATAAAAAAATCTTTTGAAAAAACTTTACCTAAAATTTCAGGTTGAAAAATTTTATCTTGTTGAAAAGCAGAATTAAACCCAATTAATAAAACATAAGTAATAAAAGCCATTAAAGGAATATATAAATCAGGGAATTCGAAATTATTTGTTTTATTAGAATCAACCTTATGTAAAAAAGGAAGAATAATATTTTTTAATTTGATTAAAACATATTTATTATTAACTTTAAAATAAGGTTTTAAAAAATCTAAACTGAAATAATCAATAAATTTTGATTCTTTAATAATTTCTTGTCCTATTTTTATTCCTGCTTTAACTGCTTCTTCTGGAATTCCTGAATTTTTTAATCCTTTTTTTATTAAATCTTCTGGATTATTTCCTCCAAAAGTAAATTGATTATTTGTATCCACTGGAGAATCTACTCCTGCAATTTCTTCTTCTTCATTTGATGTATCAAAAGGATTTTTCTTTGGAGTTGGTTTACTCATTTTTTATATATTTATTTTTTTTTTTCAATTATTTTTTAATTTGTTTATAAATTTAATTTAATTTTACAAAGTATGGGTTGTCAAGTTTGTTCAAATAAATTTGATATTAAATTAGAAAATACTTTTAATGATAATAAATTATTAAGTAAAAGAAATTTAAATTATTTAATATATAATATTAATAAAAATGATATTAAATTAAATCCTTTTGATTCAAAAGGATCATCTAATCAAACAAATACAAATAATATTCAAAATAATAGTATAGAAGCTTCAACTTATTTAGAAACAATGAGAGAATCAATGATTATGGAAATAAATTCAATAAGGAAAAATCCTTCAATTGTTATTGAAAAAATAAATAAATATTCTCCTTTTATAAAATCATTATCAAAAGATTCCTTTATTCAAGTAGATAAAAATAATAAAATTAAATTAAATAAAGGTAAAGATTTATTTGAATCTTTTAAAAATATTATAATAAAAAAAAAGCCAATGTCAGAATTAATTTTAAAAGATGAACTTACTTTTCCTTTTCCAACAAATTCAGAATATGAATATATAGATAATTCAAATTTAGAATTTATACAAGAAAATTATTTAACAATTACCTTGAAAAAAATAAAGAATATTTTATACGAAAAAAATATAGAATTAGTAAATTTTCATTATGATATTATGAATTCAAATATTGAATTATCTGTTCTTCTTCAAATTGTGGATGATACAAATTCAATGTTTCAAAGAAGAAATAATCTTCTTAATAGATTAACTAAATATATAGGAATCAATATTGGCAAAATGAGTAATGGGTTATATTGTTATTATTTATTGTTTGGGAAAGATAAAACAATTCTAAAATAATAAAAAAGGTTTGTAATATAATAATATAATTAGTAATAATATAAATAATTATATATCAATAATAGATAGTAATCTATAATATAAATTAATTAAATATTAAAATAAAAAACAAATAAAATTATTATTCATAGTTTTACTAATATTTTTTTCTTTTTCAAAAAAATCAATAATCCTTTAATAAAAAAAAAATTTATTATTTTTTTCTAAATCTCTGTTATTATCAACAAAAAAAATGTGTTGTAAAATAAAACAAACCAAGAAAAAATTTTAATCTACTGTTTCTTGTTATTTTATTTCTTTTACTCTTTAAATTTATTTTTTCTTTCTTTTATATTATTTAATAATTATCATTTTGAAAATAATTAAAAAAATAAAAGTAAAATTTATATTATTAATTAATTGAAAAAAAAAACATTATATAATTTAATACAATAATAATAAATAATTATTTCATTCCAAAAATTCCACTTAAATTATAATTATAAGGTAAATTTCCTTTAGAATAAAATTGAGAATTTTTTTTTAAATTTTTGGACTTATACAAAAATTGAGTTCTTTGTAAAGGACTTAACTTATAAAAACTAGAATTAAATTTATTACTATTACTATTATTATTAATATTATTATTAATATTATTATTAATATTATTATTATTATTATTATAATTATTTCCATTATTATTATTTAAATTATATCCTTTAAAAACTTTTAAAGTATTTACTTGATTATTTAAATTAAAACTTTTAGTATATCCAATATTATCACTTTGACTTTTAGAACGATACATTTCAAAATTTTTTTTTGCTGAAGAAATAAAATTTCTATTTAATTTAGATTGTAAAATAGGATATTCTCCTGCAAAATAAGACCAATGCATTTTAAAAAAAATATCTTCTGTTTGAGTTTGAGCATCTTTTCTTAAAGGCTCATCTATTATTATATTTTTTTCTTTTTCTTTCTTATTATCACAATTAATTGTTATTTTCTTCTGTGAATTCTTATTATTATTATTTTTTTCTCCTGTTTTTGGTTTTAAATTCTGTGTTAATGGATTAAATAATTTAATTTCAATATTAGAATTGTTTAATGAACTTCTATTATTATTTCTTTTAGCATTTCCTAATTTTTTCACTAAAGAATTTTTCTTCCCTTTTTTTTTCCCTTTCATTTTCGTAGGAAGTAATTTCATAATTTTTTCTTTATCAAAATTATCTATTGAAGGCTCACTTTCACTTTTATTATCATCACTTTCATTTTCATCTTTAACAAAATCATTAAATTCATTCATATCAACATCAATATAAACAAATTTTTTTTCTACATTCAAATTCTCATATTTATAATAATAAGATAACATTCCTAAACAAACATCTCTTCCAATTTCTTTCATTAAATCACTTGTAAAATAAGTTCTACTTAAATCTCCATTTCTATTAACTCCAAAAAAACTTGTTTCTAAACAAACAATACTATTATTATTTTTCCCACCATCAATTTCATTTTCCTTATTCAATTCATTAAATAAAGTAATTCTCCCAGTTGAATATTTAAATTTCGGCATTCCAAAATTACATTGTTGATAAGAAATAATTCTTGATAATTTACAACAAAGAAAAGGAAAAAGAGAACAAAGTCTTTTATTATCTTTAAAATTACAATAAAAAAATGAATTAAAAGCACCAAAATGACCATGAAAATCACAAATAAAACCAATTTCTCTTTGACTGTAAAGTTTTAAAATCATTTCTTTAGTATAATAAATTTCAGGGTGAATAATTTCATTAGGTTTTAACCATCTTCGATTAAGGTCACATCCAGCGAAGCTTGTACGTGAGTTACCAACAAGAACTCCATCTGGGTTCATCATGGGGACTACTTTGATGAGGTAAAGCTCACGAAGCTTCTTCGCCTCATCACTAGATCCGAGAAGGAATTCCATTGCTCCATGCATCACATAAGATCCCACTGTTTCACCCGGATGCTGTCGAGCTATCAG
>JAEEGL011859732.1_pt1 | contig 12611 bp, 12 predicted proteins | sample 9134231 | NCBI WGS metagenome assembly JAEEGL01 (sample SAMN16246548, study PRJNA631951) | gut metagenome | biome: gut microbiome; feature: rumen; material: fiber-attached | host: Bos | place: Iran: Karaj | collected 2018-10
AAAATGGAAGATAAAAGCTATGCAGCTGCTGGAATACCATGTACAGATATAACTAAAATGAGTAGTGATTATGGAAGTTGCACAATATCATATTCTAATAATGGAATAGCAACATTAACATTAAAAGGTGCAACTGGTGGTAAATTTGATGGAATAACTTGTACAGGTACAAAAAATAATATGAGTTGTGTTGAAAGAGTTCCAGGCCCTCCAGTGTGGATATATGCATATGGTAATATAACATCAGTAGATCAAGGAGTAGAAAATTATGCAGATTTAAATAAACAAATTTTTATAAGATTTAACAAAAATGATTTGAGTGAAAAAAATATATGTATAATGTATAAAAGTGCAGAAAGAAGTGGTGAACCTGCTTGTTTGGTATCTAAAGATACATATAATACAAGAAATAATGAAAATTCAGAATGGAGTCAAATAGAAGCATTATTTGGTTCAAGTAACTGCGTTGAAGAAGTAAATTCTATAAGATGCTATGTTAGTTTACCAGAGTATTGGCAGTGTATTACATCTAGTAATAGTACAAGTTGTACCTTACTAAATTAAAATACAGAAGAAGAATGTAGTTTGAAATCTGATGGCACTGTTAGTTGTATTCAATAAAATAAATTAAAATAGGAACAATGTTCCTATTTTTTTATTAATCCATTTAAGAAATATGATATTGCTATGCTATGATATTTATTATTGTTTGTAAGAGCTACTAATTCTGATTTAGGTAGCTCTTCTTTTACTTTTATTTCATGTATTCCATCTATGTTTCTACCAAATTCTCTTATAACCATTCCAATTCCAACTCCTGCTTTAACAAAGTCTATTATGAAAGAATTTGATACTACGCTTAAGAAGTTATTAAGTTTATGGTTTTGATAGAATTTATTTATTTCTGTAGTATTAACATTTATTATAAAGTTCTTATCTTTAATATCATGTACACTTATTGTCTTATCTAATTTATCCATATAATCATCACTACAGAATAATCCATATGTTAAATCTTCTATTTTATATCTAGTTATATTTGAATATTTATTAACATAGTTATAACTTGAAATTATTATTGCTATATCTATTGCGCCTTCTTTTATCTTTGTAATTAAGTTATTGTTTGTGTTATCTTCTACATATACGTGTACATTTGGATGCTCTTTTGTATATTTTTTTATATACTCAATTAAAAACATTCTAAGTACTGTTATAGATGTACCAATTCTTATATTCATTTTACCATCACTGATTATTTCATCCATAACATTTTTTGTTTCGTCTAATTGAAGCATAAGTGGTTTTACATATGCATAGAGTCTTTCTCCTTCTGTTGTAAGCTTAATACCACTATGGCTTCTGTTAAATAGGCTACTTCCTATTTCGTTTTCTAATATTTTTATTGTTTTTGTAATAGCAGGTTGCGAAATTAATAATTTTTCAGCAGCTTCTGTGATGCTTTTACTTTCTGCTACTATGCAAAAAGTTTTATAGTATTCAAAACTTATATTCATACTACCACCTCAGTTTTTATTATATACATATAAGTTTAATTGTCAACAGAAATATAACTAAAAGTTATGGATACATAAAAAATATGTATTTTTAATTTCAAAAATCATCAGGTATTATGTAAGTAGAGAGGTGATATGCGCGTATGATAGACTTACATATTCATTCAAAATTTTCAGATGGTGATAAAACAATTCCAGAGCTTATAGATATGCTTAAAAGAAAAAAAGTTGAATTATTCTCCATAACTGATCATGATAGTGTTGATAGCTTGAAAGTATTAGAAAGCATTCCAGATATTACTTATATACCAGGTGTAGAGATGAGTGCTGTAAGCAATGGTGTTAAGATGCATATCCTCGGATATGGTATAGATGATAATTCAAAGTTAAAATCTACATGTGAAATTATAAAGAAAACCAGAAAAGAACTTGTACTTGAAATATTAGAAGATTTAATAAAAAGGGGTTATAAATTTAGTGAAGAAGATCTAAGTTATTTCTATAATAGTGAAAGTTCTTGTATTGGAAAAGTAGAAATATCAAAGTTTTTAGTAAAAAATGGTTATGCTCTTAGTGTCAAAGATGCATTTTATGAAATACTAGGTAGATATAAAATAGGACCTAAGATAAGGAAAAATGCTGAACAAATAATTGATGAGATACATGAAAAAGATGGTTTAGCAATACTTGCACATCCATTTGAAATAGTAAGAAAGCAAGGTGTAGAAATAGCACCAGTAATTGATGAACTTGAATATTATGGCTTAGATGGTGTAGAGGTTTTTACTACTAAACATAATAAAGAAGAAGAAGAGTATATGTATGATTTGTGTAGAAATAGGGGATTATTGATAAGTGGTGGTAGTGATTATCATGGACCACTTACTAAGCCTAACATACAAATTTGTGATAGTGTGAAAGGGGATGAAATTAGTGAAAAGATTAAGAAAAAAAGAATTAAACATTAATGGAGTTCTCTTTAATATATATACAGAGGATGTTGAGGAAGTAGAGAAATATTTTAGTAATTTTATAATTACATGTAATGAAAAGGTAACTGCTACTTATAATATTTATTTTGATAGTGATAAAGATATATTATTATCTTTGATAAGTAATTTTGATAAATCTAAGTCAGTAGTACTATCTACGTTTAAAAATCAAATTCATTATAAAAATGGTAACAAGTTTTTAATAGATACAGAAGAATATATGTGTATTAAAACTAATGATAAGAATTATAAAATATTTGGTACAGTAAAAGGTTTAAGTTGGGTTGTAAGAGAATTATTAATAAGAGAAATGGAAGATAAAGGATACTTTTATATGCATGGTACAGGTATTGAAGTGTTTGATAAAGGAATATTGCTATTAGGTAATTCTGGTAGTGGTAAAACTACTTTTATGACCAAGTTAAGTGAATTAGATACTAAAGAAAAATTTATATCTAATGATAGGGTATTTGTAAAAAATAGAATGATGCATTATTATCCACTTCCTATTATATATGCAATGGGAACTGCGAGAGCAAATAGAAATTTAGATGAATATTTTAGAAGAACTCAAGCATTAGAAAAAAGAAGGGGAAAAGATTATACTACTTGTGGAGATGGTGCTAAGTGTGATGTACCATTAAAAGATATTCCAAGAATATTTCCAAATATAGAAAATGTGGATAAGAGTAAAATTGATTTGATTGTATTCCCTAGAATAACTGATAGAGAAAGGTTTGAATACTTAAGTAGTGAGGATGCAATAAGAAGATTAAGTGAAACTAATTTTACTCCAAATGATAGTGAAAATGAAAGAAAAGAATGGTTAAGATATAGAACAGTACCTATAGAAGAAATAGAAAGAAAGAAAAAAGAATTTCATCAAGAATTGATAAGTCATATTCCAATTATAGAAGTTGAATATACTAGGGATACTAGTAGTTCATATTTAGAAAAGGTATTAAAGAAGACTTTATGATAAGTGTCATTACAGATGAAGTATCAAGTGATATTGATTCTTTAATAAAAATATTAAAAGATACAAAATTGGAATATGTAGAATTAAGAAAAATAAATGATAAATACTTGTTTGAAATAGATGCTGGTGAATTGAAACTAATAAGTAAGAAATTTGAATTGAATAATTATAAAATTTCATTAATAGATAGTCCTATTGGTAAACATAAATATAGTTATGATAAAGAAGATAAATTAATTATTAAATATATAAATATTTGTAAGATATTTAAATGTAAATATTTGAGAATATTTACAGATGTTTGTGATTTAAAAAAATATAATGATATAGCAAAAGAAAACAATATAATTTTATTAATTGAGAATGAAAAGGGTACAAAAGGTGAAAGTTATATATATTTAAAAGAATTAATGAATAAAAAGTATAGCAATATAAAATTATTATATGATGCTGAAAATTATTATAGTTTAAATTTAGATTATATAGAAGCTTTGAGAGTGTTAAAAAATGATATAGTTTATATTCATTTAAGAGATGTTAAAGATGGTAAATTTGTTTATTTATATGATGGTGATATAGATATAGACAAGATATTAAGTATGATTGATAAAGATACAATAGTATCTTTAGAAACACATTTACCAATGTGTAGTGATTTAGAAAAAGAAGTTTTGTTTAAAGAGAGTATGAGGAGGATTTATGAATAAGAATTTTTATGGAAATATAGATGATTTAAAAAAGAAATTAGATGGTTTAAAAGTTAGTTATAAGATTAAAGGGGATAAAATAATAATAGGTGATGGATATATTAAATTTAAAGAAAAAGAGTTACCTATAAGAAGTTTTTCTGTTACTAGATTTGCAGATCCAGGATTAGAACTTATGGCTGTAGATGTGGATTATGATTTAGTAAATAAAATATGTTTAGCATATTCAGATTCTGAAATAGAATCTATTGTAAGAGATATGCCTGTAATAGATTGGTATAGTTCAAATCATAAGAATACATTAAATAATGTTGCTATTATTTGGAGAGATCACTTTCTTGAAGAAAATGTAGGTTTATTAAATGGTTTTGTAAATATGGGTGTTAAACCTGAAAATATACTTGCTATCGATAAAGGAGATAGTACAAAGCATAGATTTGAAATAACAGAAACTTTTAAGAAGATGGGATTTAACGTAAGTGTACTTGATAATACAGATGTAGATAATGAAAAGTTAATGAAAATTGGTGAAGAATTAATATTTGATTTTATTAATAAAAGAAAAGATTTAAAAGTAGTTGTATTAGATGATGGTGCTATAGTAACTAAGATATTAGATAAAATACATTTTGATAATGTAGTAGGTGTAGTAGAGCTTACTGAAATGGGATTAAGAAGAATAAGACCAAATGAAGATAAATTATTATATCCAGTACTTAATGTTGCAAAGACTAAATTAAAAAGGCATATTACTTATACCGAAATATCCAGTAGTATATTTACAAGAATAATAGAATTATTGGCAGGAGAAAAATTAGTAGGTAGAAGTGTAGTAATGTGTGGTTATGGGGACTTAGGCGAAATACTTGCAGATAGATTAAGAAGTTATGGAGTTAGAGTAACAGTAGTAGATGTAGATGTACTAAGACTTATAATTGCAGCTGAAAGGGGCTTTACAACTTATAAAAACTGTTATGATGCAGTTAAAAATGAAAAACCATTTATGATAGTTGGTGCATCTGGCTATAAGAGTATTAGTGAAGATGTTATTAAAATGCTTCCTGATTATGGATATGTAACAAGTGGTGCTACTGCTGATCTTCATGCATTTAGAGATTTTGAAGCACGTGGTGAAGTATTTAAGAAAATAGATAAGTATGGAACTCAATATTATGTGTTTGATAAACATGTAGATGTATTAGGAAATGGTAGAAGTGTTAATTTATTTGATTCTGAAGCAATTCCTAATAAGAGCAATGATGTATTTAAAGCTGCTCAACTTCTTACAGTTTATAATATGATTAATAAAGAAACTCTAGAAAATAAATTGGAAGTAAATATAGTAGATGAATGGATTAGTGAATCAGGCATATTAGATAAATACTATAGTTTATATATGGAGAAATAATGAAAGATTTTCATATTCATCTTAAAAAAGGTGTAACTGATTATGATGTGATGAAACAGTATATAGATAGGTGCATAGAACTTGGAATAGATGAAGTAATATTCCTAGATCATGGTAACAGAACATCACCAAATCATAAGCCAGTATTAAATAACAAAAAAATAATAAAAGAGTTTCTAAAGTTAATAGATAGAGCAAGAAGTGAATATAAAAATATAACTATACATAGTGGTATAGAAACAGATTACTTTCCAGATAAAGAAAAACAAGATAATGAAATTGAACTTATGAATAGTGGATTTGATTATGTGGTATCTAGTGTACATGGAGTTAAATATCTTAATTTAGATAATACAGGATACTATAAAGCAATGTTAGATACAGTAAAAAAATATCCACTTAATATACTTGCTCATTTAAAATTATATGATGATTATAAAGAACATGATAAAATTATAAATCAAATATTAAAAGAGTGTAAAAAGAAAAATGTAATGATGGAAATAAATACTAGTGATAGAAGCATTTGGAATATAGAACAATTAAATTATATGTTAGATTTATTTAAAAAATATGATATTAAATACACAATAGGAAGTGATGCACATAAAGTAGGAGAACTAGGTGTAAACTATGATTTAATGTATTCATATTTAGATAATAAAATAAATAAAGAAGATAGAGAAATAGAATATAACATAGTGAGTAGAGGAACGGAAAAAAGTGGTTCAAAAGGATATATGGCTATTACTAAGAAAATAAATAATTCAAGATATTTAATTGTTCAAGGCCATGAAAATAAAAATATAACTTGCTTTAAAGATAGTTTAAAATGTTATGACAATGATATAGAAACAATTGCATTTTCAAGATTTGAGATGATTGGTGCTTTATCATTAAATAGAATTAATTTTAAAGACGATATATTATTATGTGGATTAGGTAATATAGGAATAGGTGTATTAGTATATCTATTAGATAATAATTATAAAAATATTGATATATATACAAAGGATATTAAGCCTTATATAAAAAGTATGATAAGAAAGTTGAATAAAAGATATGATTCTAATATTAAATTAGTAGATGAAATAGAAGAACATGAAACTTATATTGATACTACTGGAGTAAGTTCTGTAATAGAAATGATTTTTAAAGATATCAAGACATTTAAAACAATATTTTTAATTGGAACTCCTAGAGAAAGTAAGTATTTTATAGATCCATTATTAATTCATAGGAATAATTTAATGGTAATTGGTGGACATGAATTAAGAGGAGTAGAAAAGACTGATAGAGTTGAATTATTTGAAAAGTTATTAAAAGTTAATAGTAGTAATGAATTAATAAAACAAATTGTTCACATCAATAGATATAAAAAGGATATATTTGAAAATATATTGAAAGAAAAAAATCATTTTATAGAGGTGGTAAAATATGACGATTAATATTAAAAATATTTTAATCAATGTAGATAGCACTTTCGATATAGTCTTTAATAGATTAAAACAATTTGAAATAAGTGATGTTAGTACTGATAATAAGATAATAATTAATGATAATTTAATAGATATATCTGTGTTAGATTATAAATTAAAGATAAAAGAAAAAATAAATACAACAGATATATATCCAATACTTAATAATTTAATAGCGTATCTTATAAATGATGAAAATAATCTATATATTCATTCGGTAGTTATTAGCAAAAATAATAAAGGAATTTTAGTGTTGGGAGATTTTAAAGTTGGTAAAAGTGCACTTGCTATAGAAGCACAGAATTATGGATATGAAGTTAATTCTGCAGATCAGACATGGATTAAAACTAACGAGATGGTTCTTGGAAGTTCATTTAATAAGGATAAAAATGGGATATCATTTCTAGATAAAAAAAATGTAAATAAAAAGGTAAAATTAGAAAGAATAATTATATTAAAGGGGATATCAACAAATGGAGAATTAAGTATCCAAAAGATAGAAAATAGAGATTATTATGTTAAGAATATATTTAGATATTCTAATTGGCATTATGATATGCCACTACTTACAAAATATATTAAGCTAAAAGATACAGGGGAAAAAATATTAAAATTTATAAATAAATTAAATATTGAAGCTTATTTCATTTGTGGTGATGAAAGAAAAATTATGGAGGCTATTTGTGATAGAAAAGAAGGTATTAAACAAGACTAAAATTAAAAAGATACTTAAAGATTATTATAATATTAAAGTAAATGATATTCAGTTAGTAAGTGGTGGTTCTGCAGAAATATATAAAGTAGATAATTATATATTAAAGTTATATCAAAAAAAGTATAATGAAGAACAAATATCAAAAGAAGTAAATGTAATTAATTATTTAAAAAATAGAGAATTCAAAGTCCCTAATTATTTAAAAACTATTGATGATAAATATTTAGTAAAAGTAGATGATAGATATTTAATTGTACAAGAATTTATAAATGGAATTACCAAGGATAAATTTATGGCTACTAAAAAAGAAATAAAAGAATGTGGATATCTTCATGGACTTTTAGTGAAGAATTTAATGGATTATAAAGTAGATGATAAAGAAGATGGGAATTGGTATGATTTTAATAGTAATATAGAAAAATTAAATGAAATAATTAAATTAGGTAATAATAAATTAATTGTCTCAGATTTAAGTAAAAAGATTGAAATGATGAATAGTTTTGAAGATGATTTAAAAGATATAGATAAAATATCATACTATACATCACATGGTGATTTTAGTTATTTACAATTTATATATGATAAAGGCAAAGTAAATGCAATTATAGATTTTATAAGAGTAAAGAGATTACCAATTGTATGGGAAATAATTAGAAGTTATAGTTATATGGATAAAAAATGTAAAGATGCAAAAATAGATATTGATAATTTAATTTTATATGTTAAGGAATTTATGAAGAATGTAAAATTAACTAAATATGATTTAAAATATATGCCATATGTTTATATGTGTCAATTATTTAGAAGTACATATGGATACAAAGAATATTATAAAAAAGATAACAATAATATTTTAGAATTTGCGCACTTTAGGACTCAGTTATGTGAATACTTATTTAAGAATAGTAAAGAAATATCAAGGAGGTTAGAAGAATTATGAAAGATATTATATTAGTTGGAAGGGGTAAAGCTAGTAGAATACATACTATGTCATATAATAAATTTGAAAAAGTACCTAATTTATATTATGCTGATGTAGATATACCTATAAAAAAGATATTAAAAGATAATAAACTAGATGTCGATAATGTAATAGTTGATATTGTAACACCAAAAGAAGTATTTGTAGAAGTAATTGAAACTTGTGAATCATTGGGTTTATATAACATAATAGTAGAAAAACCATTTGTAATAGAAGAGGATTTCTTTAAAAAACATCCAAAATTAAATATAGTTATGATTCAAAATTACATATATTCATTAACTACTAATTTTGTTAAAGATTATTTAGATAAGAATAAATTAAAAATAAAATCAATAATGACTAATTTTTCTAAAAATAGAATAAATGAAAGTATTAATATGCGTGGTATGAGTAGTAAAATAACAGAGAACTATGAAATAGAAGTACCACATCAAGTTTATATTTGTGATTATTTATTGGGTAGTAGAAGTGAACTATTAATGCTTGAACAAAAAGATATGCAAAATATTGATAGAACTTTAAAAAATCATGGATATAGTTTTTCAATGCTAAAAAATAAAAACGTAATAATAAGTCATCAATGTGATTTAACATCTAATACATTGCATAAAGGAATGACAATTTATTGTGAGGATAATGTAGTAATAAGTGTTGAATATTCAATATATGATAAAGAATTAGCATGTTTAAGAAATAGTAGAGTAGTTATATATAAAGATAAAAATAAAATAATGGATGCTGAGATTGTTGATGACAATATGTATTATTGTTTAAAAGATTTTTATGAATATTTTAGCGGTAAAAAGATTAATCCAATGTATAAACAAAGAATAGAAGATTTTAGTATAATAATGAAAGAATATGCAAGCTTTAGTAGTAAGTATTGCTAGGAGGAACTATGAAAGTTACAGTTGCTGGTACTGGTTATGTAGGACTTGTTACAGGTGTTTGTTTAGCACATATAGGTCATGAAGTCACATGCCTTGATGTAGTTGAAGAAAAAATTGAAATGTTAAAGAATGGTAAAAGTCCAATATATGAACCGGATTTAGAAGATTTAATGTTAAAAAATAAAGATAGACTAAATTTTACAACTAATTATAAGAAAGCATATAAAGATGCAGATGTAATATTTATAGGGGTAGGAACACCAGAAAGAATAGATGGTACTGCAAATTTAGATTATGTTAATGAAGTTGCAAGACAAATTTCTGAATCTATAGATAAGGATACAGTGGTAGTAATTAAATCAACTGTTCCAATAGGTACTAATGATAGAATAGAAGAATACCTAAATGGAAATATAAAAAATGGTATTAAGGTAAGAGTTGCAAGTAATCCAGAATTTTTAGCAGAAGGAACAGCAGTAAAAGATACTTTATATGCATCTAGAATTGTAGTTGGTACAGAAGATAAGATTGCTGAAAAGGTACTTAAAGAGTTATATTTACCATTAACAAAAAAGCCATATAATGTGCCATTATTATCTATGGATAGAAGATCTGCTGAAATGGTAAAATATGCATCAAATGATTTTTTAGCACTTAAAATATCTTACATAAATGAAATAGCTAACTTCTGCGAGAGTGTAGGGGCGAATATAAAAAATGTAACATTAGGAATGGGTTATGATCCAAGAATAGGAAATAAATTTTTAAATTCAGGAATAGGGTATGGTGGATCATGCTTTCCAAAAGATACAAAAGCATTACATTGGTTGAGCAAAAGTTTAGATTGTGAACTTAAAACTGTAAAAGCATGTATAGAAGTTAATAAAGATCAAAAATTAAGATTATTTCATAAATTGAAAAATTCATTATATTTGAAGGATTTGGAAGTTGCTATATTAGGTGTTACATTTAAACCAAATACAGATGATTTACGTGATGCTCCTAGTATAGATAATGTAGAACTATTACTTGAATATGGTGCTAATGTTACGGTATATGATCCAATAGGACTTGATAATTTTAAGAAAAGATTTAAAGATAGAGTAAATTATGCAAGTAGTATTAATGAAGCAATAAAAGATAAAGAAGCTGTAATGATTATGACAGAGTGGAAAGAAATTAAAGAATATGATTTAAATAATTATGTTAAATATATGAATAAAGCAAATATATTTGATGGAAGAAATTGCTATGATTTAGATGATTTTAAAAATATAGATGCATATTATGTATCTATAGGAAGAAAAGATGTAGGAAGTTTAAAATAACTTCCTTTTTATGTAAATTTACCATCATTTGTATTTTCATACATTTTTATGATATAATAATATCGGTATAGTAGGTGAATTAAATGGGAATGGGTAAAGTAGTAATAAATGGAGTGGAAACTAAGTTTACATTTGATATTGATGAAGATGAAATTGAAGTCAATGAAAAAAATTTAGATAATACTATCGATTTAAAAGAGGTAATAGAAAGCATTAATGGACAAGATACAGAGAGCCAATGATTTCTTACGTTTAATTGCTGAAATATCAAAAAACGGTATATTAATTGATTCAAACTTAGTATATTCAAATTTAATTACTATTGGAACCGAAAAAACTTTAATAGATACTTACTTTACTACATGGCAAAATAGATATTCAAATAATCCTAATATAGATGTATTTGTACAACCTGACTGGCAATATTTTTGTCAATTTAAATCAAAAAATTCAACTAGAAATTTTGATGATATGTTTAAAATATATATACCATTAGATAAAAATCATATTTATCATGGTGTAAATAAAATATTTGATTATATATCTAGAAATAATATACAACATAGATCTAAAGTAGCTATGTACACTAGATTTGATGATCTAGTAATAAGAGTTGATGATGTGGATTCATTATCTGCAATAAGAAAATTTGTAGAAAATGATCCATATATTGTTGAAGGACTAGTACAACAAAATCCGTTTGCTATTTCTGATGGTATGATTGCATTCGCATGGGATGGTGATTTATCATATAATAGAGTAGTATCAGAATGGATTAGTGAATACATCAATTCTATGCAAAATGATTTGGATTATGTTTCTTATAGTTCATTTGTTGAATATGTAGGAAAAAGATATGAAGAAGTATTTGTGCAAGGCAAAGGGATTAATTCATTTTATAAAGATAGAAAGATTGATAATAGTGTTAGTAATCTTGTAGATTATCAAAGAGTTACAGAATTATTATTAATATCATTACAAAGAGATAGTAAATTATCAGACTTATATAAATTTTATGAGTATGCTAAATCACATAAGAAAGAAGCATATGAGAATATAGAAAGATTGCAAGCTAAAGATTCTCTAATAGTAGAAGAAATACCAAATGATATAAAAGAAGCATTTGATTATGCATTTTTACAGATTTCTACAAAAGAGAGCCCAGAAGCAGCGGTATTACGTTTTAAAAAATTTGTAAAAGATGGTAATTATGATTTGTTTACTAGAACTAATGGAGTTAGAGCTCTTATGCAGGAGACAATTGATATTCCTTTAGCAAGAAGAATAATATATGAAGAACAAAAAAACGCACTTATAAATTCATCATTAGAGACATTAAAAAAATATGATACTATCCAATTAGGAAGAGCAATATTTGGTGTGGAAAATGATGATTATCAAAGTTTTACAAGTAATAATGGGGCTAGAGAAAGATTAAGACTATGGGTCTGGCCAAATGAAATTTCTAGTGTTGTTAGAAATATATTAATGGAAGAAGGATATACAGATATAAAACCAAATGAAGAATATTGGATATTTATGGAACTGATATCAAAATTAAAAGAAAAAAGTAAATAGTGGAGGTAATATGGGGAAATATTTATATGTAGCA
>JAEEGL013249090.1_pt1 | contig 12611 bp, 10 predicted proteins | sample 9134231 | NCBI WGS metagenome assembly JAEEGL01 (sample SAMN16246548, study PRJNA631951) | gut metagenome | biome: gut microbiome; feature: rumen; material: fiber-attached | host: Bos | place: Iran: Karaj | collected 2018-10
CATTTCGACTATGTCTCCCAGTTGAAAACTATTTTTCATAATGTACCTCCAATTGTGGATAAGGAACACTTACTTTTGCTTTATTAAGTTCAGTAATGATAATCCTATTCACTTCACGTTTCACAGCCCATTGCGTATCTCTCTTACATTGAAATGAAATCAAATAATTGATACATGAATCTGCTAATTCGTTGACACCTAGATATTTTACTGAATCTTCTATTACATTGTCAACCTTCCTAACTTTAGGAAGAATATTTTTCTCAATGATTTTTTCAATTTTTTCTACTGGTTCTTCATATGGAATCGGAATATTTAACATCATGTTGTGTTCTCTAGATGAGATATTCTTTATTTCCATTATGTTTCTATTGGAAACGATTAATACGTCTCCAGCAGCATTTTTGATTTTGGTGCTTTTTAGACCAAATTCAACAACTTCACCAGTAAATTCTCCGTAAGTTACTATGTCACCTACAATGAAGTAATTTTCCATGATAATATTTACTCCACTGATAATATCTTTGAAAGTATCTTGTAATGCTAAACCGATGATAGTAGCTGTAACTCCTAAGCCGGCTATCATACCTTTAACATTGAATCCATAAATACTTAATAATGTAATTACGGCTATTATAAGCATTATGTATTTTGCTATATTTTGGAATAATTTGGTAATTGTTTTTCTTTTCTTTTTTTCATAACTATTTGTGCCATGGTTGAACACTTCGTTCATTGCTATAACAATAGTTGTATAGATGAAATAACATGCTGCAATAGTTATGATTGTTCCATAAACTTCTTTTTTCGTTAAGAAGTTTAGTATTAGTTTTAAAAAGTTAATCATTATTCACCATCTAAAGATATACCTAAGATTTCAAGTATTCGATCTAAATCACTATCAGAGTCGAATGGTATTTCTATCTTCTTTGTTCCTATCTTTACTTTTGTTCCTATTTTTTCCCTCATTATTCCTTCATATATTGAATGTTTTGCACTATATACAGGTTCTCTTTTTATTTGTTTTTTCTTTGGAACATCAACGCTGCTTGTAATTTTTTCTGTTTCTCTAACACTTAAACCTTCTTCAATGATTTGACTAGAAATCTTTTTGATTTGATCTTCGTCAGATAATTTACTTAATACTCGAGCATGTCCCATAGATATCTTACCTTCTTGAACATCTTTTTTTACTGGTTCTGGAAGGTTTAACAAACCTAATAAGTTAGTAATATAACTTCTACTCTTGCCGAATCTTTTTGCCACTTCTTCTTGAGTCATCTTTGTAGTTTCAATTATTTGAGAAAAGGCATTTGCTTCTTCAATAGGATTTAGGTCTTCTCTTTGAATATTTTCAATAAGAGCTATCTCCATCATTTCTTGATCTGTCATATCTCTAACTATTGCAGGAATTGTTGTTTTGCCAGCCATCTTAGATGCTCTAGTTCTTCTTTCTCCTGCGATTAATTCGTAGCCTTTAATACTCTTTTTAACGATAATTGGTTGGATTACTCCGTGTTCTTTAATACTATCAGCGAATTCTTTTAATCCTTCTTCATCAAATTCCTTTCTTGGTTGGTAAGGATTACTTCTAATTTCAGCTAAAGGTATTTCAACGATGTCACCATCTTTTGTTTCGTTAACTATTTTCTTTTCAAAGTTATCAAAATCTATTACTTCATTAGAAAATAATTGTTCTAGTCCTTTGCCTAAGGCTTTTCTTTTAGTTTCCATTTCTACTAATCACTTCCTTTGCTAAGTTTTGATAAGCTAATGTAGCTCTACTAGTAGGATCATAATCACTAATTGGTTTTCCGTGACTTGGTGCTTCTACTAATCTAACGAGCCTTGGAATTATTGTGTTGAATACTTTGTTTTTGAAGTATTTTCTTACTTCTTCAATTACTTCTAACCCTATATTAGTTCTACCATCTAACATTGTTAGTAGAACTCCTTCTATTCTTAAGTCTGGGTTCATATTTGATTGAACCATGATTATTGAATTTAATAATTGTGTTATTCCTTCTAATGCGAAGAATTCACATTGAACAGGAATTATAACTGAATTACTAGCTACTAAGGCATTCATTGTTGTAATACCTAAAGATGGTTGGCAATCAATTATGATGAAATCATAATCTTCTTTTAATGGTTCGATACATTTTTTCAATTGTTCATTTTGGTGGAATTCGTTATTTTCTAACATATTCTTAACAAATTCTACTTCAATACCAGCTAAATTTAATGTTGAAGGTATAAGTGATAAATTCTTGAATTTAGTTTTTATTAAACCTTCATGAATATCACATACTCCAGTCATAACATCATAAATGTCATGTTCAAAATCTCCACTAGTATAACCTAGACCTGTAGTAGCATTACCTTGAGAATCTAGATCTATTAGTAGAGTTTTTTTACCTTCTTTACCTAAAGCGGCAGCTAAATTTATACTAGTTGTAGTTTTACCTACTCCACCTTTTTGATTTACAAGTGAAATAACTTTTGCCATATTATGTACCACCTTTTCATGTAATAATTCTCAGTATTAATTTTATCATATATGAGGTTAAATGTCAGTTGTTTTATGAAATAATTCCATTAAAAAAAGGATTTTTATTCATCCTTTTTTTCTTTGTCTTTTTTAGGTTCTTCGCCCTTAGATTCTTCTGCAGATGATTGTTTGTCGTCTTCTAAAAGTTTTGGATCAATCTTACCATCTTCTACTAAAGAATCAATTTGTTCTTTAGTTAATGTTTCATGTTCCATTAATGAATCTGCAATTAATAATACTAGTGTTTCATGTTTAGATAAAATCTTCTTTGCATTTTTATAGCATTCATCTAGAATTTTACGAACTTCATTATCTACTTCTAAGGCAACTTGGTCTGAGAAATCTCTTGATTTAGCATAATCTCTACCTAAGAATACACCTTCATGTTCTTCTTCAAGTTGAACTAAGCCTAATTCACTCATACCATATTTTGTAACCATAGAACGAGCAATTTTTGTAGCACGTTTCAAGTCATCAGATGCACCAGTAGTTTGTTGTTCCATGAAGATTTCTTCGCTGGCACGACCACCAAGTAAACCTGTTATTTGAGAAATTAATTCTTCTTTAGTTGAGATACCAATTCTTTCTTCTTTTGGAAGCATCATTGTGTATCCACCAGCTTGACCACGAGGAATAATTGTAATCTTATGTACTTCTTGAGCATCTTGTAATTTTAAACCTATTACAGCATGACCTGCTTCGTGAACAGCTACTAATCTCTTCTCTTTTTCTGTAATCTTACGAGAAGTTTTTGCTGGACCTAATAAAACACGGTCTGTAGCTTCATCTATTTCATCCATTGTGATAGCTTCTTTGTCTCTTCTTACAGCAAGTAATGCAGCTTCATTAAGAAGGTTCTCTAGATCGGCGCCACTAAAACCTGGTGTTCTTTCACTAACATTCTTTAAGTTTACTTCCGGATCAAATACTTTGTTTTTAGCATGAACTTCAAGTATTTCTTCTCTTTCACGAGAATCAGGTAAACTAACTGTTACTTGTCTATCGAAACGGCCCGGTCTTAATAACGCAGGATCTAATACGTCTGGTCTATTTGTTGCTGCTATAACGATAATACCTTCGTTAGCACCAAAACCATCCATTTCTGTTAATAATTGGTTTAATGTTTGTTCACGTTCATCGTGACCACCACCTAAACCAGTACCTCTTTGACGTCCAACTGCATCGATCTCATCGATGAAGATTAAACATGGAGCACTTTGTTTAGCTTGTTTAAACATATCTCTAACACGTGATGCACCTACACCAACGAATAGTTCTACGAAATCAGAACCACTGATGTAATAGAATGGTACATCTGCTTCTCCAGCAACTGCTTTTGCAAGTAAAGTTTTACCTGTTCCTGGAGGACCTACTAATAAAACACCTTTAGGAATACGAGCTCCTAATTTTTGGAATTTTTTAGGATTCTTTAAGAAGTCGATTAGTTCTGCAACTTCTTCTTTTTCTTCTTTTAAACCGGCAACATCAGTAAATCTTGTGTTTCCACCGTCTTCACTAAGTTTAGCTCTACTTCTTCCGAAGTCCATAGACTTAGAATTAGAACCTGCTAGTTTAGCAAATAAATAATAAGCAACTACTACGATAATGATCATTGGTAAAATGTTAATTATGTAGTAACCGATATTATTAGTGCCTGGATCTTTTTTAGTAACATATTCTTTGATGTTTTTATCTTCAGCATATTTTGTAATTACTTCGATTTCTTCTGGAATTACTCTTGTAGTGAATGATTCATTTTTATCGTAGTCTTTTAATTTACCAGTAACGATATAAATGCTTTCTCCACTTTTAGGAGTTACTGTTATTTCAGATACTTTTTCTTTCTTTATTTCTTGTATTAATTCACCAGTCTTTAAATCATGAACTTTATCTTTGTTGCCATTGATAAAGAAAAGAGCTGTTAAGATAACAATTAATACAACTAAATATGGTAGCATCACCATAAAACTATTGTTGTTTTTTCTCTTCTTCATATATTTCTCCCTCTATAAAAATTCAAATTAATTTAGTTATACCATAGTATTATATCATAGTTTTCATTAATTGCTTTATCAAATTTAGATTTTTTTAAGCCAGGTAACCAGATAATTTCACCACTACTATCAATCACGACTGGTTGGATTTCTCTTTCTTCTTTTGATAATTTGCTATTGATATAAATATCTTTAAGTTTTTTATAGTTTTCCATGTTTTTGATTATCATCTTGTCGCCAGATTCTCTAGTTCTAACATATAATGGCATTACTAATTCTTTGCTATTTAGTTTTGTACAATAATTGCTATTTCCTTTGATGTCATCGATAATTAGAATTCTTTTGCCATTTGGCAATTCTGTTTCTTTTTCTAAAGGTAATTTGTAAGCTTTATTGTTTGTTTTATTTCTGGTAATTAATAAATGATCATATGATTTTTGAATTGATAGTTTATCTGGTAGATTGATTTCTATATTTGGTTTTGGATTGTTAATAACATTTATGATTATATCAACATGTTTATCACTAACTAAGTATAGATTGTCAATATAATTGTCGTCTAGAACATACTCAATAATTTTTGTTTGAATTAGTTTGTCTAGTTTATTAAAGTTTTCTATATTTAGAATCTTTTTTGAGTATCTCTTTTCTATTTCTTGGTTAACTGCTTTATCTACAAATTCAAAATATCTCATTAGTTCCTTTGAAAACTTCATATATTTTAAATGGACATTTGGTGTTTCTTTTTTTAAGAATGGCAAAACATTGTGACGGTATCTATTTCTTGTATAAGTATCTTCTTCGTTTGTTTTATCACTAACATATGGAATATTATGTTCTTTGTTATAGTTATTAATATCATCTTTAGTAATAAAGATTAATGGTTTAATAACTCTCATTCCATTCTTAATACTTTCAACTTGGAATCCACTATAACCTTTTAAGTTTGAACCTCTAGAGATGCGCATTAAGATTGTTTCAATCAAATCATCTCCATGATGAGCTGTAAATAAATAATTTGCATTATGTTTTTCATATAATTGTTCAAAGTATTTGTATCTTTTTTCTCTTAGTTCTAGTTCATTATAATCTTCTTTTGAACTCTTTTTATCAAAGGTTGTGGTTTCTAGTCTTAAACATTTATTCTTACAGTATTCTTCTATAAATCTCAATTCTTCTTTGCTCTCTTTACGAATATTATGGTTGATGTGAGCACAAATAATGTTTAATTTGATATTAAGTTTTAGAATAATATCTAGTAAACACATTGAATCGGGTCCTCCAGATAGACCAATAATAATGGTATCATCTGGGTGAAGAAGACTATTTAAGTAAGCGATTGTCTCTTTCATAGTAATCCCCTCTTTGTCGTTGTATTTTATCTTATAAATACTTAATTTTCAATTCTTTATTTGGATTTAATTACAGACTCTATTAATTCTTGTAAATTACCGTCAAGAACCTTATCTGCTTCAGGTGTTGAATAATTAGATCTATTGTCTTTTACCATCGTATATGGCTCTAAAACATAACTTCTTATTTGACTACCAAAATCAATACCTGTATTAATTCCTTTTAATGCTGCTAATTCTGCATCTTTTTTCTCTTTTTCTAAAGCAAATAGTTTACTTTTTAAGACATTCATGGCTTGTTCTTTGTTTTGTAATTGACTTCTTTCGTTTTGACAAGTTACTACTATTTTTGATGGAAAGTGAGTTATACGTACAGCACTTGGTGTAGTATTAACTCCTTGACCGCCATGACCTGTTGCACAGTATGTATCTATCCTAATATCTTCTTCTTTAATTTCAATATTTATGGATTGATCTATTTCAGGCACTACTGTTATAGATGCAAATGAAGTATGTCTTCTTTTGTTTGAGTCAAACGGTGAAATTCTAACTAATCGATGAACTCCTTTTTCGTGTTGTAGATAACCATAGACATATTCACCTTTTATATGCATTGTCACTGATTTTAATCCTGCTTCTTCGCCCGGTTCTTTCTCGATTATTTCATGAGACCAGCCCATTTTATCGCAAAATCTTTCATACATACGAAGAAGCATGCTCGCCCAGTCACAACTTTCTGTTCCTCCAGCGCCTGGATGGATTTCTAAGTAGCAATCTGAATTAGCATATTCATCGCTCATATAAGTATCTATTTCAAGTTCTTCAAGTTCTTTTGTTAATCTTTCTAGATCTTTTTCTAATTCTTGTTGTAAGTCTTCTGATGGTTCTATTTCTATTAGTTCTAATACTTCTGTATTATCATTTAATTCTTTATCTAGCTTATTATATAAACTTACTTCTTTTTTTAAGGTTGTAAGTTCTTTATTTAGTTTATTAGCTTCATCTATGTTATCCCAAAAATTTGGTTTATTCATTTCTTCTTCGATAGAAGTTATTCTTTTTTGTTTTTCTGAGACGTCAAAGAGACCTCCCAATATTAGAAAGTTTTTCTGTTAAGGTATTAATATTTTCTTTTATTTCTCTTAATTCCATATTTTTCCACCGGTTTTATTATAACATATTATTCCATGAAAAAAAGCCCAGTTTAGGCTTTCTTTCCAATTATTCCGTAGTATCTTCTTAAGAGTTTTATTTTTCCTTCATGAGTGTTTTCTTTTATGTATTCATCTAGTTTTTCATCATCGATGTCGTTTGCATAGTAATCTTTGTTGTCATCGTTCATTTCACTGAAATCATCTATGATAGGAACTTTCTTTAAAAACGCCTTGAATAACTCACGGTTTTTGAAGTATTCTCTTTCAAAAATTGGTACTAGTTCAACATCTTGGAATCCAGCATCTAGGACATTTTCATAGTCGACAACACTTATTGGTTTTTCATTTGAATAAGATTGTCCTTTTCCAAAGATTCTTTTTAATGACCAACAATCATATTTGTCAACACCTTGGATTAGTAAATATCCTCCTCGTTTTAAACATCTGTAAATTTGTGTTGGATCTGTAACAGTGTTTCTTGCTACTACTATGTCATAGTATTCTTCAGGTACTTCCATGTGAAGGTTGTCCATTATAGCAAAACGGACATCTTTTCTTCCACTTGCAAGAAGGTTTTTGTTTGCAGTTTCTATCATTCCTTCAGAAAAGTCAGTTCCAAGTATTTCAGCACATTCAGGAAATGATCTTAATACTTTTTCACCGCCTCCAGTTCCTAAATCTAATATTTTTGATTGTTTGTTTGCAAGTTTTTTTAATATTTCGTATAAATCCCATTTTGTTAAACTTTCTGATTGAATTTCAAACATTGAAAAATCCCAATCTTTGATCTCTTCATAATACTCTAATTCTTTTTCTTGTTTCATAATTTTTCCTCTTTTCATGTTTTTTCTTGTTGTGATTGTATTAAAAAAGAACCTCCTTTCATGAACACAAATAACCAATCACAAATTAATGTGTTTGTATTTGCCATTCATGAGGAGATTCTAAAGGCTCTTCATTATTCCTCTAAGCTTTCGCTTACTGGTAGTAAAACGCGAATAGGCGAATTGAATTACTACAATTTAAAATTATCATACTATTTTGTTTTGGTCAAATTTATCTTATCCCAATCTAGTTCTAATCGTACTATATCATCTTCAGTATTTTTTTCTTTGCCATGTTGTACTTCAATAATCTCTAAGTATGTAATAGCTTTTATAGAGTGTTTTTCTTTTTTATTGATATTTAAAACGTCTCCAGCTTTAAGCTTTATTAATTTACCATTAATAATTGCTTCTCCTTTACCACTTAGGACATACCAAGTTTCACTTCTAACATCATGATATTGATAACTAATATTTTTATTTGGGAAGAGTGTTAGTTTTTTTGTTTTTACGTGATATTCTTCACTATCTTCTTCACTTATTACTTCATAATAACCCCAATTTTTATAAACAGTATTTTGCTTTGTTTTTGGTGTTATTAACACACCATAAGGACTGTTAACAAGTATGGTATTTTCCACACCTTGATTTCTAATTTCTTTTTGTTCGAAGTTGATTATATTTGTATTATGTTCATCTGCTGGTCTTATTTTATCTGCTAAGACTTCCCAAGTTCCTATATCGTTCCAAGATGAATTGCTTTTAACAATAGCTAGTTTCTTTTCTTTTTCTAATACTTCATAGTCGAAACTAATATGAGGTAGTGTTAGATATTTTTCGTTGAATTCTTTATAGTTTTTAAATTTTAGATATTGATGCGCTATTTCTAGAATTCTTTTTAATCTGAATATAACTAATCCACTATTCCATAAGGCTTCTTCTGCTATTAATTCTATTGCTCCGTTTAAATCTGGTTTTTCTTTAAATTGTTTTACAAAACCATTTTCTGTAAGTATATAACCGTATTGAGTAGATGGATATGTTGGATTTATACCTATTAAACAGATATCTGTCTTACTTTCTTCAATTCTTTCTTTAGCATCTTTTAAAATAGTATAGAATTTTTCATCAACATCGTGATCAATTGGAACTACTGATACAATTTCGTCTTCTTTGCAATCATTGTTATATTTTAAATGAACTGCAATATTTAATATAGCTCCAAAAGTTCCTATCATTCCTGGTTCAATTATAATATTTTTTTTATTGATATATTTTTTTACTGCTTTTTTGTATTCACAACAAGTTGCTATAAAAATGTTTTCTTCGGTTTCTACATATTTAACTTCATTAATTGTCCTCTCTAACATGTTTGAGGAATCTTTGAATATTTTCGCAAATTGTTTGGGTGCATTATCTGTTGATACAGGCCATAATCTTTTACCTTTACCTCCAGAAAGTAATACTATTTTCATCTAACATCATCTACCTTATGTTTTCTTTGACTTCATTTTAACATGATTGCAAGGGTTTTAATTATAAGTCTTTTCTATCTTAATATTAATGAATTTTATCATTAAATATTATAAATTCCACTTATTAAAATATGAAGAATTCTTATTTTACTTTGAATAGTGGTTATTCTATAATGGAATTATGAAATATGTTGTTGTGGAAAATTCAAAAATTTTAGATGATGTTATTAAATTCCTTATTGAGGAGACTAGTCTACCGAGTATTCAACGTCGTTTGAATATTTATTCGGCGGATGATGATGGCGAAAGTCAAGTAATGGCTCTAAATAATAAGGTCTTTTTTAGAGACTCTACAACAAGTAAATATACCTTTGTAAAAAATAAAAACTTAAAATACTTTTTTAAACATGTTGAAAGAGATAATAAGAACGGTTTCTTTATTAATGATATCGTTATGTTAAAGTTTCCAACATGTAATTTATTATTTGATACTTTCCATGGAAATATTATTTCGACAGAAGATGAAGATATTATTAAGAAGATTAGTAAGAAGTTTAAATTAACTATCTATAATAATATTAATGATCATAAGGAAGTATATAAAGTTGAACCTGAACCAATATTTGATAAGATAGGAAATCTTAATGCTAAGATTAAAAACTATGCTATTAAAACTGGTTTAGATATTAGATCTTCTAGTTCATCTATTAGATTAAGATTATCTAATTTATCTAATGATTATTCACATATAGAAAAGTTTTATAAGTTAATTACTGGTGGAGAGTTATTACAATATAATACTAATCATGTTTATGAGAATAAATTTGAAAATATTAGTATTATTATTCCTGTATATAATCAAAATGTAATACCTACTCTATTATCTATTCAAAGTCAAAATATAAGCAAAGAGAATAAAGCTAAAATACAAGTAATTCTTGTAGATGATGGTTCTAAAGAAAATGTTTATGAAAGTGTTAAACATGTCTTAAATAAATTAGATTATGAAGTTAATGTAATTACTTTATGTAATAATATGGGTATTTCTAATGCTAGAAATGCTGGATTAGCCATAGCTAAACATAAATTATTATTGTTTATGGATTCCGATATTATTTTAAGTAAAGATTATATTTATGATATTAATATTAGATTACAATTAGTACCTAATGCTATTTTTGTAGCAATGAGAAAGAATATTGAAAAAGATGATAAGCTAACTACTGATAAAGTAATCTTAAAAGGTGTTGATCCTTGTTTAGATTATGATGATAGTAGAGTTGTTACAAGGAGTAAAGAATATCATATTGGATGGGATAAAGCCTTTAAAGATGATGTTGTATCTATCTTAGATGATTCTGATTGTTTTAAACAATTAGGTTTTGGCTCAAAGATTGGTATATATAATTTATCTACTGTAGTTACTGGACATAATATGGCAATTAATAGAGAACTAATTACCAAATATCCAGTCTTCTCTAATCGATTTACTGGTTGGGGAATGGATGATTCTTATTTTGCATCTTCTTTAATATCTAACGGATGTTTTGTTATACCTGTTTTATCTTCTTCTGTTTATCATATTAATCATCCACCTAGAAGTGGTAGTATGGAACAAAAAAGGAAAGAAGCTGCTAGGAATTTTGAATTGTATAACAAAATGTTAGATGAGGAATGGGAAGAATAATGACTACTGTACTTTTTGATATAGATGAAACGATATATAGTAATCATTCATTTCCTAGCAATATTGATTCTATTAAAAAAGTAATGAAAGAATTAGAGGATAACTATTCTTTTGGTATTTGTACTAATCGTCCTTATGATGATAGTGTTAAAAGAATTGTTAATACTTATGAGTTTAATGGTCCGCTTTTAATTGAAGGTGGTGCTGGTATATATAGAAAGATTAATGGTAGATATAAGTTGATTGATACTTTTGAAGATTATTCTTGTGATATTAATGCTTTAGTTGATCTTAAGTTGTCTGAAATAATGAGTAAGGATACTTATCATATTAATAAGAATAGAAAATATAGTTCTACTGTTGTCTTTAATGATAATGTTATTCATAAAATGGATGATGCTATTGAGCATTTAAAAAATAATTGTTTATTTAAAGAAAAAAGATTATTGAAAGATAAAGTTTTTAATGATCGGATTCATGTAGATAGTAAGAAACTTAATAAAGTAGAAGCTATCAAGAAATATTTTAAAAATGAAGATGTTATCTTTGTTACAGATTATGAAAAGTTACCATTACCAAAATATAATAATATTAAAATATATAGTGTTGGCGATAACGAAGAGTTTAATGATTATAGTCATAAAGTTTTTTCTACATATAGTAGCGGTGTAGAAGAAATTTTAAATAAAATAAGAAAAGAGGGAGATAACAGAATGAAAGATTATGAACAAATATCTGAAAACTGTAAGATGTTGTGGAAGGAAGGATTCAAGATTACTAAACAAAGATATACACAAGTAAGTGGATATATCTTTAATGATAAAAATCAATTATTAGTAGTTAAAAGTAAAAAGACTTGGACTATTCCTGGAGGGCATCCAATAAAAGGGGAAACTAAATTACAATCTTTAAAAAGAGAAGTAATGGAAGAAGCATTAGTTACATTAAAGAATGTAAAATATCTTGGTGCTGTTGAAGTAGTTGAAAATGGCGAAACTTATTATCAATTAAGATATACTGCTAAAGTTAAGGAAGAACTACCATTTAATCCTACACATGAAACTAATGAGAGAGCATTCGTTGATTTAGACGATTTAATAAACTATATTACTTGGTCAAATGGTATAGCATTTAGTGCTCAAATAGAATCAGCAAAGAAAGTGTGGGATATATAGTATGAAGATCTTGGTTTATCAACCTAGAGCATCATATTTTCTAGGGGGTGGAGAGGTATATCCTCTTCAAACAATTAAATTTTTCTGTAAGGATGGACATGATGTAACATTACTTACTACTAAAGCTAAGTTTTTTAAACAAAGCGATTATTTTAAAGAATTCTTAAAAGATACACCTAATCTTAAAGTAGAATATTTAGAATTAGATGAAAACTTTAAAAGTATTTATGACGTTCCTGCTGGTGTTGATTGGACTAGATGGGATCGTGAAAGCTTGTGGGTATCAAGACTTGCTTATCAATATATGGATAGTCATGATTTTGATATTATTGCTATTCATAATGTTATTGATACATTAGCTGTTCCATTTGGTAAAAAACATATCCTACAATTACATGG
>JAEEGL013793549.1_pt1 | contig 12611 bp, 10 predicted proteins | sample 9134231 | NCBI WGS metagenome assembly JAEEGL01 (sample SAMN16246548, study PRJNA631951) | gut metagenome | biome: gut microbiome; feature: rumen; material: fiber-attached | host: Bos | place: Iran: Karaj | collected 2018-10
AAAAGCGAGGTTCGCAATCCTCACCAAAAACACCACAAATCTTTAATATTTTAGCACCATAAAGCAATAAATACAAGGGACTTTAGTCACAGAGTTACTCTGTTTTTGCTATTGAACAGAACTTATTTTTCCTATATATTTATGGGTGAGGATCGGGGTTTGATCCTGCAGTTATTCACTACGATCACTAAGGCAGGAAACTATGAAGATATGCTTTTTGATACCCTCCATGTGCGGAGGCGGAGCTGAACATGTCATCGCCATATTGTCCAATGAGATGACAGGCAGAGGACATGAAGTTACCATACTGATGACATCCGACGATACGGTCGATTATACACTAGATGACAGAGTTGTCGTGACACAGATAAGCAGACGTACCGACGGTGGGCTTAAGGGGCGTCTTAAGCGCCTGTCAGCCATCAGAAGCTACTACAGGGCGCACAGGGATACGGCCTTTATCAGCATGGAGACTTCCACCAATATTTTCGCTCTCATCGCCGGCTTCGGCCTTCACATGAACATCACTGTATCCGAGCGCATCGATCCGGCCAAATACAGCAGTCAGGGATTCCGTAATGCGGTATATGGAATATTAGGGCGTAAGTTCGTATTCCAGACCGGAGATGCAAGAGATTATTTCAAGGATAAGATACGCAACAGATCTGTGATCATCCTCAATCCCTTAGACCCCGACATACTTGCACTTGCCCAAAAGCATGCTGCTGACAATAATGGCACTTCAAACAGTCTCACTGCTCCGGAGCGGAAACATACGATCCTGTCTGTTGGAAGACTGAACGAGCAGAAGGATTATCCTGTATTGCTCGATGCATTTAAGCTGTTCTGTGAGAGTCAGGATAATTATGAACTTAAGATATACGGTAAGGGTGAAGATGAAGAAGGCCTTAAGTCATATGCCGAAGAACTCGGACTGTCAGACAGAGTGCGATTCATGGGATTTGCAAGAGATATATGGGAAGCGGAGTCAGATGCAGCCATGTTTATATTAAGTTCACATTACGAAGGACTTCCCAATGCCCTCATCGAAGCCATGGCTATGGGGATACCTTCCATCTCTACGGACTGCCCGATAGGCGGACCGGGAGATCTCATAACAGACGGTGAGAACGGATTACTGGTTCCCATAAAGGATCCGAAGGCCCTCTGTAAGGCAATGATACGCCTGGCTTCAGATACGGATCTTGCAGACAGGCTCGGACATGAAGCTTCCGGGCTCGGACCCAAGCTGTCTGCCTCAAGTATCTGCGATCAATGGCTTGAATATCTCAGGATATAAATATCCGTCACGGTCTCACCAAGCACACAGTCTTCCATCACGGATTCTGTTCTGTATCTGTCCCCTTCAGTCAGTTTTTTTGTAAGTTCCTGATCTGCTCCTGAAGAAATGTAGATGATACTTTCTTCATCAATCGAATTAAGATCCGTTAGATGATCTGTATCCACATAATCCAGTCCCGGCAGATAATACATGAGAAGCTTATCAGTTGTCGCTTCAGGCTCAAAGATCACCGTCGGACTTCCTTCTGTCTCTTCTGCTATCCAGTCCCTGACCTTATCATTCGATGCATCCCACGAATTCTCCAGATCGACTCTGTACAGAAATGTCCTTATACATGACAGGAATATAATTACCGCAAGTGCATAAGCGATCACCTGTCCATACTTAAATCTGCTCAGACAGTATATCAGTATCACCCAGACAATGATCGCAGAAGGATACATATACCTCTCATAGAACAGAGGCCTGAATATCAGTGATACGGTTATCCCTGCCAGTGCTGTTCCGACTGCCGAGAGTACACCGATACATATCCAGGACATTTCAGCCTTTTGTGCCGATATCTCTTTTCTGAATATAACAAACACAGCAATGATCGATACGACCGTTACAGCAAGCATTATATACTCAAGATACATATTGCTCCTGAATATCTCTCTCATGCATTTTCCAAACGACGGGATGCTCTGTATCCAGTAGTCATCCTTATAATTTCTGAATGTCCGGTACAGGACTATGGCCCAGGGACAATATGACATGACTGCCAGGACTTCCGTTATGAGAACGACCTTAAGCTTCTCTCTGTCGAATATCAGCACATACAGCAATAGTGATCCGGACATTATCGCCACGGTCACCAATGCATAATAATGTGTATATGCTGCTCCCGAAACAGCTATACCGTAGATGATACAGTATTTATATGAACCGTCAGACATGATCATACGTGCAGACAGAAATGCCACAAGTACAAGCAGCAGGGCAAGCTCATACATCCTGGCCTCTGTTGCCAGAACAGATGAATTGCGAAGCAGCGATAAGAGAGTGATCAGAAGAACCGCTCCCCCCGTATTCCACAACTTACGTATTATTGTAAGTGCCAGAAGAACGATCAGTGCATAAGCCAGTATGGACGTGACCCTGAATGCCACAGGACTCTCCCCGAATACGGTGACGAAAAACCTGACAAACAGGTAGTATAAAGGCGGATGTACATCATTGCCCGTAGCCGTGAGCATATCCGGAATACTCATACGTGACAGCCATATCGTGAACCCTTCATCTTCCCAGAAGGAATCACTTCCAAGCCGAAGGCTCATTGCCATGACCCAGACAAAAGCATATACAACTGCTGCAATGATCTCTATTCTGTTAAGTATGCTTCTTTTCTTATCATCCATTATCTGAACACTTCTCCGCCCGTGAGCTTATCAAGTTCTGCTTCTGCCCTTCTGCAGGTCTCTTCCCACGAGACAAACAAGCCATCCGTGCCTGCTCCTTCATCAACCGTATTAAGCAGCCCTGCTAAGCTCTCCGTATAGATGCGGGCTCCCACATCATTGCAATGATAGTTATCATAGAACCCGTAAGGATCCGGAGCATAGATACTCTCATCTGCCATATTAAGATCATAGAACTCAACACCCAGTTCATCCGACAGATCACTAAGTATCTGATGTCTTAAGTAATAATCATTATCATAATATTCTGTCACCGGAAGGGGTGCTGTCACTATGATGAGCCTCATTCCGTTCTCCGCACAGACAGAAGCGATCTCCCTCATTGTATCCGGATAGACGGCATTGACATCGCTTATGCTTATCTCTTTGTCAAAGTCAGTGATCTTTTCGATCCCGTCCGGCACTGAATATCCGTAGTCGATCACATTCTCTTTAATGGCAGAATCCCTGCTGATCTGACCCTTTCCGACATAACGGATATTCTCATCTTTGATCCTGTATCCGTGATCCCTGTAAAATGAGCTTAGCTTGATCCCGATATTCTCTGTCACGCCAGTATTTATGGCATCCTTCCAGTACAGAAACCTCTCAAGCCACAAACCGTCAGCCCTGCATACACGGATATAATAGTCAAGTCTGCTGCTTAAGTTATTGAGACAGGGCATAAGGAGAGAATAGCTCGTGGGATCCTCATCGCCGCTGTTTAAGATTTCAAAGCTGCCCTGCATGACTATAACACTCTTCGGTGCATGTGCCCCCTTATGATCCTTCATATAATCATTGAACGTAGCCCATTCACCACCGTTAAGGTATGTGGCCTCCGTGCCCAGTATGAAGCTGTCGGTACCGCGGATCTCATCAAACACAGTTGTATCAAAAGCATACATGGCCTCTGAGGATCCTATCACTATGCAGTCATAGTCACGATCCAGCGACTCATGCATGATAGTCCGGCTGTAGCCCAGTGGAAGCATCAGAACAAAAGACAGCACACGCCCGATCCCCCACAGAAGGCACAGGAAGATAATGAGCCTGATCACAGACTTACGTCTGCCACTGTCTCCGCCCAAAGCTTCAGATCCGGCATTCTCATTAACTGAAACCGTATTCACTTTTTCCGTATTTGCATCAGAACTGTGCATAAGCAAAACCGCCAAGTCCGCCCTGGCTGACAGCCAGGATCATTGTGCCGAAGAAGAGAGCATACAATATCCCCCATCTTACGGGAAGCTTAAGCCTCCAGAGACTTTCCCTGATCTTCACCCCGTTTTCCTGAAGCAGACTTACCGTAAACAGGATAAGGATCGCCAGTAAAAGCTTATAATAGTCCGTCTTCTCAAGGCCTAGTGTCAGTATGAATCTGAGCCTGTCCTTAGACACGGATGTATTGGTAAAGACATTCTTAAGCATATATACCGCATCCCCGGCATTTGCTCCGTCAAAAAACCAGCCGAGATTGACCAGGATAAAAGTCCGTATTGTCACAAAGACACGATACGGTCTGTTGTGATCACCGATCCCGTGCTTCTGCCTAAACCTGACGGATGCCGGCTCCAAAGACCTCTCAACCGATATAAGTATTCCGTTATATAAGCCCCAGATCACATAGTGCATATAGGGACCGTGCCATATACCCACAAGCACAAACGTCAGTACAGAGCATATTACAACGGGTATCATCCTTCCAACATTCTCACCCAGTCTCTTAGAAGATCTTCTGCCGATCGCCGTTATCGGACGCGACATTGACAGGGGGAAGAAAACATAATCTCTCATCCAGTTGCCAAGTGATATATGCCATCTGCGCCAAAAGTCAGAGATGGATGTTGCAAAATACGGGCGCTTAAAGTTTTCATCAAGTCCGATGCCAAACAATGCCGCCACGCCGGTCACCATGTCTATTCCGCCTGAAAAATCCGCATACTGCCATGCAGAATACAGAAGGATATTAAAGAGAAATACCTCACCTCTCCCTATGGATGCCGGATCCGCAAACACATTCTCTATGACGGTTATGGCCCTGTCTGCGATCACAAGCTTCTTGAACATTCCCCACAGTATCAGGATGGCTCCGTTCTCGATATCACGAAGAGCCGGCCTCCGTCCTGCAAACAACTGCGGAGAAAGCTTATTAAACCTCGCAATGGGGCCCTGTACGATCTGTGGAAAGAACGAAAGGAACAGCAGAAGCTTAAGAGGATTACGCTCGGCCTTAACATATCCTCCGTACACATCGAGAGAATATCCGATCGCACTGAAGGTATAGAATGATATCCCGAGCGGAAGCATCAGACTGCCTGCACCTACAAGGCCTTTTGATCCCGCAAGTGATGCGAAAAAGCCTGCTATGGCCATGAAATACTTAAGATATGCCAGTATGCCTATATTGATGATCAACAGCGATATGAGCACAAGCTTATACCTGCGCTTGGCCTGCTGCTTAATGACACTTGTGTCAGGTTTGGCTGCAGGAGTGTCCGCCCCATTTGTGCCGCCATCGGGATCTGTCACAGTCTCAGAAGCCTGTTTTTTTAACTCCGCGATCTTCTGCTTGACCTTCTGTCTGTCTCTGTCTATATAACATGTACCGAACCAGACTGTAGCACAGGTTATAAGAAGGAATGCGACGGGAGCGATCCCCCCGTAACAATAATAGAACATACTAAGCCCCAGCAGGATGTACCACTTAAATCCGGCCGGGACGATGTTATAGACTATGAGTCCTGCCAATATGAAAAACAAGAAAACAGGTGTAAAATACGACATATGTATATCTCTGAGTGCTTAATATCTTAAAATCTGTCCTCTATCTCCTCAAGCATGGAGGCTATGGCAGCCGCGGACTTAAAGTTCTCTTCCTTAAGATCCAGAGGGCTGATGGTCACGTCAAACTCCTCATTCAGCCTGGATGCGAGCATCATTATATCCATCGATCCCAGGATGCCACTCTCTATCAGCTCATCATCCGGACTAATGTCAACTCCGGGCTTTATCTCCATGATCAGGCTGATTATCTTCTGTATATCAAACATATGATCCTCCAAAATCTGTCATCTAAGCGCTTATTTGAAATTACTGCGGCCAATCTGCTATAATTCTATCACAAATTGACCATAAGAGGTGATAAATCTATGAACAGACATAAAATCATAAGATACTCGCTTATAACGATACTGTTGGCAGCGATCATGGGCTGCGGATCCGGAGAGATAGGAGCAGATATCAACCCCATACCTTCAGGAGAGCAGTTAACGCAGGAAGAAATGGCAGAGGCCGTCACCGGGTATCGCGCCAACATGCTGGAAGCTCATGACAGTCTCACCAAAAAAGTGGAAGCTTCGGGAGATTCCAAGGCTGCCAAAAAGCTTGCGCGCTTTAACCGGAAATACGGCAAGAAAATAGAGGAAATATCTGATACCGATATTCCCTCTATGTCTGTTGATGATCTCTATAAACTCAATTCCGAGATAAGTGATCTTATATCAGCTATGCGCAAGATATCAGATTCTATTTAACCGTAAAGGCCTTCGTTATCTGTTTCTTGGTCTTCGTGGCTTCTACATTACCCTCAGGCTTTATAATCAGCTTGTACTTGCCCTTCGGCAGCTTATAGCTTGTCGAATAAGTCTTACCGTCAGCACCCTGGATAGAATACGAATAGTTGGCGTTTCCTATAACATTCTTACCGATCTTGACCGTGGGTACCGGAGCTATGACTCCGCCCTCAACAAACTTGACCGTAGTCTTACATGATACGGAGAGCTTGGTGATCGGGGCTTTCGTAATAACGAAAGGTTCAGCAGCATTGATCGTGCCGACATAATTACCGTTACCTATCACCTTTACCGTATATGATGCCGCATTCACGGGCAGGGCAGTCGTATTATTGATATATACTACATAATCCTTTCCGGCCTTAAGTGTCTTGTTTTTGTATTTTACCGTTACCGAAGGCTTGATGCCTGCACCCGTATATACGGCCGACTTGGTCATCTTGGCGATCTTGCCGTTTCCGTCTTGAAGATTCAGAGGAGTTATGGTAAAGGTTCTTGTCACTTCTCCGCCGTAATTTCCGGTACCCTGGATGGATACAGTAGCAGTTCCCGCATTGGTATTATTCTTATATACAACCTTGTAGCTTACCTTTGCCGGTGCTGAAGCGGTCTTGGTGATCTTCGGCTTATTGGCCTTACCCGAATAAGCGATCGTTGAATAAGGAAGCCCACTGAACCATCCGCTCTCTATCTTACGCGTAACCTTAAGAGTAAGAGTCGCCTTCTTGCCGGCAAAGCTTACCGTTACCTTTGTTGTACCAAGCGACTTGGGCTGCATTCTGAGAGTGATCTGGTCTCCGCTGAGTGCAACACTCGCTACTTCCGCAACCTTGGGCTTAGTGCTCTTAGCGGTAACAGCCTTGATAGTAGACACATTGGCCTTTATATTTGCAGCAGACTGTGTTCTTCCCTTCTGGTTAACATTTATCACATAAGTCTGAATATCAGATGTCTCAAATGCATCATTAGTGTTGGCGAATACCGCACTATATGATGCCTTGCTGTTAGCCGTAAATGTCATACCCGTAAACTGGTATACACAGACATAACATGTTGCCTTACTGCCGGGACCCGCGCACGTGATGTTTGCCTGACCTGGTGCAACTGCAGTAACATTACCCTTCTGGTCAACCTTGGCAACCTTGGTATCCGAACTGCTCCATGTAAGCTTAAAATCCGTAAATGCAGCAGGGATGGTTGCCTTGATCTTAAACTTCTTCTTCGGACCTGTATAAACCGACGTCTTATCAAAACCTATCGTGAAGCCTTCACTCTTTGCTGAGCCATACGCACTTGAAGACAGTGTGGGATATGTGAGGCTGTAGGTTGAACCTATGAAGAAATGGCCGGTAGGCTTATGTCTGTTCTCTTTGCCGGACAGGACCCATGTATCGTAACTGGTCGCACCGTTATCATCCCATGTGGCATCCACCAGATAATATACATTATTCGGCATCAGCACATAGTTCCATGCATGTGATCCACCGTCTCCGGTACCGACTATATATATATTTCTTACACCGGCTGCATCTAAGAGACAACTCATAGCCATTGCATAACTCTCACAGACACCGTAGCCTTCGAGCAGACATCCGTACGGACTGTGACAGTAATAGTATTCCTTAGTGTCCTTAACTTTGGAATCTTCAGAAGTTCCGACAGCTTTGTTATAATAGTTATTCTTTATCAGCCAGTTATTGAAATACTTGACCAGTGCATATGTGGGAGCGGAATTGCTCGTTCCGACTGAAGCATAAGCAGCATCAACAACCTCATTTATCTTCTTCTTAGCCTTTGACTGCAGACTAGCATTATAATACTTGGATCTTTTGAGTGTTACCGAAGTTGAATAACCTCTTCCCCAGCCCCAATACGTTTTCCCTGACCAGCCGCCTTTGCTGCTCTTGTCAATCCATCCGAACCTGCTTGAATAAGTCGTTATCAATGCAGAAAGTGCTCGTGATATGGAAGACGATATTCCCATTCCGTTGTAGCTGAAGCTGTTACGGTTGCCATTGACCATAGCCTTCTTGGCCGAATCATATATCGTCTTTTCCGATGAAGTCAGATTATTTCTGAAATAGTTCACCTGATCGGCCGGGAAGAGTGAATCTATGTCTGCTATAGAATCTCCCTCGATTTCGTATTCTTCAGCGGCATATAATTCGACAAGTTCCGTGTTCTCTGCCAGAAACTCGTATTTTAAACCGGTCTCATCAACCTCTGTTATCTTTTCTTCCTGTTCTTCCGATTCTGTCTCTTTAACTTCCTCCGACTCAGACAAAGATTCTTCTTCAATGCCCTCTGCCTCTGTCTCAGACAGCGACTCGCTTGTCTCTTCTGAAGACTCTGCTTCAGTAACTGTTGCTCCGGTTTCACTCTCTGCTTCGGAAACCTCATTTTTATCTGTTACTGTCTCAGGATCAGGTGTTTCGACTTTAGTATTAAGTGCCGCATCAGGCTCTGCATAAGTCTCAAAAGGCACAAAGAATGTCATGCCAATCTCACCCGACTCAGTAGCATAGAATCCGATCTCTTCATCCTCAGGCATCACTCCAACGAGTTCAGCCGCACTGTCACACATCTCAAAATATGCATCGAGCATCTCATCATTGAATCTTGCAACCGTTCCTGCTGTGAGATAGTCAATGCCGTCATAGATGACTCCGTCACTTCCGCCTACAAGTGTGACAGGGTCAAGCTCAGCATACTTGTTAAGATGTATGCCCTCTGTATCAACCTCAGTGATCTTTTCTTCCTTGCTGCTGTCTTCAGATGACTCTGTATCATTCTCATCTGCAGCATCAGATGAAAACTCCTCACTCTTATCTCCGACTGCTTCAGAAGATTCCTCCGTGGTAAGGGATTCACTCTCATCTTCTGACAGTGTCTCCGTATTAACCTCTGAAGACTCCTCGCTCTCAACTTCGCTCGCAGGTTCTTCTGCCTCGCTCTCATCTTCCGATAAACTCTCTGAGACTAATTCGACCTCAAAACCTGAAGCATCAGCCGATCCTGTTTTTTCCTGTGCATAGACCACAGAAGCATCAGCCGATATCTGACCGAATATCAGTAATGCCGACAGGATAGCCGCAACAAACCGCTTGTTTCTCATTCTCTGACTCCTCTCTCCTACAAATCTTCTCATTTTTCCCAAATCTCATTTTTACTATAATAAATAAGCCATAATGTAGTCAGCATATTGCATTGTACCACATTATGGCCTTAAATCAATAGATTTATTATATAGTTTAGAATACTTTAGAAAATCGGAACAATATTGCAGTCTGATCCGCTTTCCTTCACATCATCAGTTTATCCTTTGGATGATCTCACTGGCAAGGTGCTCGGCCAATATCCTGTAGCCTTCAGGATTGGGATGGACCCCATCCGTGATGAACTCACTGTTGACCTGCGGATCGTGAGAGTTAAGGAAGTTCTGGTTATAAAGGTCGATCACATCAAATTCATACGGGGGAACGATCTCATTAATGGCTTCAGCGAAGGTGTGCTGTTCAACCATGTTGCCGGGATCCATGGCATATACCGCATCATTAAGTATGGTGCACATGGGATTGATATATATCATCTTGACATAATGGTCCTCTATCTCATCATGGAACTTCCACTTACATCCGGATACCATCTCATCCAGATCTCCGCAGAATGTACCCTTGTTCATCCTCAGATCATATTCGATATTACCGAACATCCACTTGTCCATATACAGACAGTCGTTGGTGCCCCCGAAGATAATGATGATATCACTGTCATTCTCCATATCCTGCCATCTCTCAACCATGGGATAGTTGGAGGCATTTCGACTTATAACGGAACCTCCGATACCTAAGTTGACCACCTCACAACCCAGGATATCCGCCAACTGCTTGGGGTAATTATACTTCTCCTGGTCTTCCTCATCCATATTATTACCGGCCGTGATACTGTCACCCAATATGGTGATCTTCACCTTGGAGAAATCTATATCACAATCTTCGATTATTTTCTTATCAAAAGCATTTGCCGCCATAGTCTCTTCATAAGATGTCTTACGTGCAGCGTGCCATTCAAGATCATGCTCCTCTGCAAGCGCCGGGAATGAAGTATCCCAATTGAGCTTGGAAGGCTTACCATAGACCATATATGTTCCGTCTTCCTCAGGCTCTGCGACCTCGGAAGTGGCTTCTTCCTTGGAGGCCTTCATCTCCTCAAACTTACTCTCTGCCTCGAGAGCGATCATATCCAGTGTCAGCTTCTTCTCTTCTTCCGTGGATTCTTCCTCGGCTGAAGCTTCTTCGGATTCTTCCTCTCTGATCCTGCTCTCCTCGATCTCCTCTTTATCGGCCTTTATATTATTGACCACTCTGTCCTTAACCAAGACCGCACCCACGGTAAGCAGTACTCCCAGAAGGAAGCACATGATCCTTATAACATTCTCGCGGGTATTCTTATTCTGTCCGTTGCTCATAATGATCTCCTCATTTTGTCAAAAACTTCTGTCCAAATAATAAATACTGAATTATAAAAACAGCAATTCAGTATTTATTGTAACAAGTAATATTTATATTATCTTAAGCAAAATATTAAGATTTTCTTATTTATCTCCATGATCATTATTACCCATTAACCGGCCTATCTGCTCCTCCAGATCCTTACATCTGAGTGCAAGCTCTGCAGCAAGTTCAACATAATGTTCCTCCATCTGTGAATGCTGGATCGACAAAGTCAGCAGCTTTTCCAAGAGAAGCGCGATTATTATCAGATATACAAAATTAGCTGGGGACTGGATCCCAAGCATTCTTGCCGCCCAAAAAGATATGCCGGGAAAAATACCCAAAAGTGCCAGTATCGCGACCATCACTATCCAAAAGATCGTATCCTGAAGGCGGACCTTTGATTTTCTGATCCTGTAGATCACAAACAGACCGGCTAAAACAGCTGAAATAATAAGAACAATTCTTAACCCGTTAGACATATCCTATTTATCCCTTCTCCTAAACCATTGAAAGACCAGTATTCCATATATCATATGCATCATATACAGTATAGATTTGGAAAATGAAAGATAACTTGTACCATATTCCCTCTCCTTCATCTCTACCTGTACCTCATCCACCCTTACCCCACTGTTTATGAGGAAAGCCAGAGTATCCGGTTCCGGGCCGTAATTGGTCAAATAACCGAATCTCTTTATCATCTTCTTATTGAACAATCTCATACCGCTCGTTGGATCCGTTATCTTATGACCAGTGGTGATAAGAATAAGAAACTCTATCAGATTATTGCCAAACATACGCATGCTGAAGTTCTTCTTCTCAGAAACAAATCTGGATCCGATCACTATATCGCAATCTTTCTCATCCATCACTTCAAGCATACCGGCTATATACTTCGGATCATGCTGTCCGTCTCCGTCAATCTGGACCACACGGTCATATTGACAGAAATTGGCATACTTCATACCGCTCTTTATGGCTCCCGCCAGCCCGAGATTGACCGGAAGGTCCAGAAGATTATATCCCCGCTCTTTACATACCTTACGCGTAGCATCCGATGAACCGTCATTGACCACAACATAGTCATACTGCGGATAATTGTCCGTGATATTATCCACCACGCCCTCTATGCTCTCCGCTTCATTATATGCGGGTATAAGAATAAGTGTCTTCATCTGTAACACATCCTTCTGCGAATATCATGCCTCGCAAATAATCTTTCTAATAGTTTCTTTTGCCTGCTCTATCCCGTACTCCTCATATACCCTGCAGAACTCTCCGGAGAACGATCTGTCTGACATATCCTCAGTTCCTTCGATCGACCTGTCCCCGTTATCGGCAAGATATTCTGCTATATCACTCATTCTGTCATATCCGATCCCCGGCAATCCGTTCTGCCTTAGTAGTTCTTTCGGGGCGATCGGGATCACCCCGCAATATATACTCTCTAAGAGGACTCCGGATGTTCTGCTCTTGTACTGTTCCATATCATACGGCATTATAGAATACCTTGATCCTGACAAAAGTGCCATATATTCGTCATAGCCCAGCACCTCGTCGCGCAGGACCACTCCTGAAGGAAGCATCCTCTTAAGCATCTCATATCTTGACTCATCATCAAACCTGCCGGCTATTATAAGTTCCGGAAGAGATCCCTCTTCTCCATTAGGCCCTTCTCCCTTAGCAGACTTATGTATCTCATCCTCCGCCCAGAGTTCAAGAAGATCCTCGATCTGCTTATACCTGTTCATGGTTCCCAGGCATACTATACGGTCACTCTTCTCTCTCTGTCTGTACT
>JAEEGL014709893.1_pt1 | contig 12611 bp, 13 predicted proteins | sample 9134231 | NCBI WGS metagenome assembly JAEEGL01 (sample SAMN16246548, study PRJNA631951) | gut metagenome | biome: gut microbiome; feature: rumen; material: fiber-attached | host: Bos | place: Iran: Karaj | collected 2018-10
GATTCGTCAGGCCAGACATCCGCTGATCCCGGAAAAGGACGCGGTCAAAAATGATTACAACCTTCAGGATCCGTATCATACACTGCTGATCACCGGTCCCAATACCGGCGGCAAAACGGTATCGATGAAAATCTTCGGTCTGTTTACGCTGATGACCTACTGCGGTATGCCGGTAACCGCAGAGGAAGCAGATATTCCGTTTTTTGACCGTGTATTTGCGGATATCGGCGACGATCAGTCGGTGGCCAGTTCGCTCTCGTCGTTTTCTGCCCATGTTGAGAAACAGGCAGAGATGCTGAGAGAAGCGACGGATCATTCTCTGATCCTGCTCGATGAGATCGGCAGCGGCACAGATCCAAGAGAAGGCGAAAGCCTTGCGATTGCAATCTTAAATGAACTTCGCAAACGGCAGGCAACGGTTATCGCAACAACACATTACAGCCGTCTGAAAGCCTATGGCAGAAGACATGATGATATTCTTGTCGCAACCGTGGAATTTGACGGAAAGACGCTGCGGCCGACCTATCGGTATCTCGAAGGAATCACCGGAGAGTCCAACGCACTTTCGGTCGCGGAACGCTGCGGACTGCCTTCCGGTGTCATCAGCTACGCCCGGTTTCTGAAACAGCAGTCCAAAACGGATGAAGAGGGCATGATGGAACGGCTGGAAAAACAGCTGATGGAAGCGGAACAGAAAAACCGGAAGCTGGAAGAATCGCTGTCAAAGATCAAGGAATACCAGAAGACCCTGGAAGAAGAACATGCCCGGATCGCTTCCCGCAGGGAACAACTGCTGGATGAGGCAAGAGGGGAAGCCGAAGAGATCGTCGAACACGCCCGGGAAGAAGCGGATGCGATCCTCAGAGATCTTCGCAAAAGCTCGAGTACGGCAAAATATCACGAACTGCTGAAACAGAAAACACAGCTCGATACGATCAATGCCAGTACAGCGGAAGACGTCAGATCCTCTCCGGAAGATTTCCGGGAAGGGGATACCGTGGAACTGCGTTCCAGCGGTGCAGTTGCCCGGATCGTCAGTATCCGCAAGAAGGAGATCGTCATCCTGCTGAATGGACGGGAAGTAAAGGTGAAGCCTGCACAGATCCGTCCGAGTTTAAAACGGCTGCCAAAGGAAAAGAAGCCGGAGCAGAGCGTATCTTCCTTTACCATACCGGATTCGGTTCCGATGGAGTGCAACCTGATCGGACTTTATGTCGATGAGGCGCGGGAAGAACTGCTCGATTATATGGATTCGGCGAAACTTGCACGTCTGAAGAGCTTCCGGATCATCCATGGGGATGGCTCCGGGGCATTGCGCAAGATGGTACAGGAAACGCTGGCAAAAGACAGCTCGGTGGACAGTTACCGGTACGGAATGCCGAATGAAGGCGGCACCGGTGCAACGGTCGTAACAATGAAAGACTGATGGATAAAGAATACCTGAAAGCAAAACTGGCAAATCTGCCAACTGAACCCGGCAGTTATCAGATGAAAAACGCCAATGATGAGATCATCTATGTCGGAAAGGCGAAGAATCTGCATAACCGGGTGAATCAGTATTTTACCGGAGCCCACGATTTCAAGACGACAAGACTCGTGTCGGAAATCGAGGACTTCGATTTCATCGTGACCAGAAGTGAAACGGAAGCACTTGTACTCGAGATCAATCTGATCAAGAAATACCGGCCTAGATTCAACATTCAGTTCATGGATGACAGCTCGTATCCTTACATCAAGCTGACCAGCGAAGATTACCCGCGGCTGCTGATCGCACGGGATATGAAGAAAGACCGGAAGGCAAGATACTTTGGCCCGTTCCCGGATGCTTCTGCTGCCAGAAGCACGCAGAAGCTGCTGCAGTCACTGTATCCGTTCCGGCGCTGCGTACATCTGCCCGATAAAGTATGCCTGTATTACCATATGGGCCAGTGCCTTGGCCCGTGCCAGTATGAAGTGGACCCCCAGACTTATCGTAAGATGGCAGAGGAGGCAGCTTCGTTTCTCAACGGCGATACGGATGACGTCATAAAAGAACTGACGGTCAAAATGCAGGAAGCCTCTGCCGATCTCGAATTCGAGAAGGCGATGGAATATCGGAATCTGCTCGACAGTGTTCGTTCTATTACCGCTTCGACGCAGAATATCGAAAAGGTATCCGGAAACAATTTTGACGTGTTTTCCTGGTATGACGATAAGGGCTATATTGCTGTTACCGGCTTCCTCGTACGCAGGGGTGTCGTGCTGAACAAGGAGTTCCGTCTTTCACCTTTATACGGAGATGCCCAGGAAGAATTCCTGACCTTTGTGATCCAGTACTATGAAAATCACCCGAAGATGAAACTCTGTGTACCGGCTGCTCTGGACGATGATGCGCTGGAACAGCTTTCTTCGGTACTGAACACCGAAGTCACAAGACCCATGCGCGGCTACCGCAGACGTCTGATCGAAATGTGTACGGATAACGCGCGGAAACAACTTGAATTAAAGTTTGATGTTGTGGAACAGCAGGAAAGCGCAACACTGCAGGCGCAGCAGGATCTGAATCAGCTTGCCGGCTGCCCGATGAACCGCATCGAACTGTTCGATAACAGCCATACCGCAGGAACACTGACCGTTGCGGCGCTGGTTGTATATCAGGATGGAATCCCATCCCGGAAAGACTACCGGCTTTATAAGCTGCATACTGCCAACAGTGATGTGGATTCGATGAAGGAAGTAGTCTACCGCAGATACTTCCGGCTTCTCAAAGACAACGGCAGGATGCCGGACGGCATTCTGGTTGACGGCGGCTGGACACAGATCGCAGCCGCAAGGGAAGTGCTCGACAGTCTGGGCCTGTCGGATCAGATTCGGATTATGGGACTGGTTAAGGATGACAGGCATAATACGAATGCACTGATGGATACCAACGGGGATACATTTGATATCCCGAAAGACAGTCCGCTCTTCTTTCTTCTGACCAGGATGCAGGATGAAGTACATCGATCTGCGATCAGTTATCACCGGAAGCTGCGGCAGAAAGCGCAGACCCGTTCTGTATTGGATGAGATTGAAGGAATCGGACCGAAACGGAAAAAACAGCTGCTGAAGGCATTCGGAAGCTTCACTGCACTGAAACAGGCAAGCGAAGAACAGCTTGCGGAAGTGGTGCCGGCTGCGGCTGCGAAGAATGTTTATGAGGCGCTTCATGAAGAATGATATAATGCTGAAGATGCTTGATACGACAGTACTGGAAGGGAAAGCGAAGAAACAGTGGACGGCGGTATTTGTATGTGCCATCGTTCTGTTTTCAATATGCTGTCTGGAGATCCTGAATGTCAAATATGACAGCCTGGCAAGATATCCTTATGAAGATGAAAACAGCCGCAAGCTGATCCGACAGTATCTGACGGAAGAAGAGATCGAATATATCATTGAGTATTCCATTCCGCCGAACATGTTTATTGCCTATATTCAGGAAGACGGATTTTCGATTTATCATGCCGCAGAATACAAAAAGCTTTCGGAAAGCCAGTGGGACAAAAGCCCGGCCATGATCGTCAAAATGGTCGAAGAGACCCGCAATCTGATGACGACCGATCAGCTGGCATCGTATCTGGCTCCGGGAAACTACAAATATGAGGATATCCAGTATTACATCCAGAATGAGATGGATGAGGACTGTTCTCTGATTGCCTATGCGATGAATACAGATGCCTATCCGGACGCAGCCCATACACTGAGTACACGGAAACCCTCGCTGCAGTATCTCAGTGAAGAGATTCCGACCAAAGACGGTGCGATCCTGGAAGTGAATGAATCCCTGCAGCAGCCTTTGCTCTCGTTATGCGGGGGAATTACTTCCACACTTTCCGATGCCCATGCCTGCGGCGGTCTGCAGATTGAAACCGGATATGTATCCCACACGAAACAGAAACGGGCATACGAAGAAGCAATGGAATCCTATGGGGAGAAAGCCGGCCTGTATGTTTCAAAGCCCGGGCATGATGAACATCAGCTTGGACTGGCAGTAGACTTTTCCGTCGAAGGACTTTCGGATGAAGAATTTGAAAAAACGATCCAGTACCAGTGGCTGAAAGAAAATGCCTGGAAGTACGGATTCATGGAGACCTGGAACGTAGATGATGAAGCACTGACCGAACATCAGGCTGAACCGTATCATTACCGTTATATCGGTACGGATCTTGCCAAGACCATTCATGACAGCGGATTATCCTTTGCCCGCTATAAAGCGCAGATCAAATAAAAAACTTCGGGGCTGCCGAAGTTTTTATATGGAAATCTTCGAAATTTTACGGGCGAGCTCCAGATCGTTTTTATTGATCTCTTCCCGTGCGGTTTTAACCGCCGCGCTGCTGACGCCTTTAATACCTTTTGCCTCACCTTCAGAGTTGTAGTTTCTGCGAAGGGCATTCAGTACCAGAGCTGCTGTAACAGCTGTCTTCAGCGTCTTGCCGGTATTCTTTATCGTGTCGCTGACCGCAACCGATTTGGTGGAAAACGAATCTGCATTCCGGCTGATCGCATCAAGATCAGGTTTCATGGAGTCAATTGCTTTCAGCAGATTGCTCAGCGGTTTGATCAGGGTGAGAATCATGATAATAACGGCTGCGATCGCCGCATACAATATATAGTAGTTCCAGGGATTCAAATTAATCATTGGTCCTGTCTCCTTGTGTTCATTATATATTTTTTTCGCCTCTTTTCCACCGTTTGCTTTGCCTGTATAATTCGGATATGGAAAAAGATTCTCTCATCAAGATCGTTGCGGTATCCGATAATCACGGAATGATGGATCCGATTATTCTTCTGCCGACACTGTTTCCGGATGCGGATTACTTTTTCCACTGCGGCGACAGCAGAGAACCGGTACGCCGGTATGGTCCGTATGCACAGGTTCGCGGCAACAACGATTTCTATGATGCACCGGAAGAACTTGTGCTGGAAGTCGGGCAGCACCGTATTTATTTGACCCACGGCACACGCCTGGTCTATTTCGGTGAATATCACTATTTAGCCCAGCGGGCAAAGAAAAATCAGTGTGATATCGCACTGTTCGGACATACCCATCTCTACACCGATCAGACAGTAGAAGGGGTGCGGTGTCTGAACCCCGGCAGTATCTGGCATAACCGTGACGGCAGTGAGCCTTCCTTTATGGTGATCGAGCTGGAAGGCAGTGAAATACGTGTCTATCGAAAGAGTGGTCTTGCCTTGAAATAGAAGAGTCGATTTGCTATAGTAATTGAGCTGTCCTTGTAGCTCAGCTGGATAGAGCTTCCGCCTTCTAAGCGGACGGTCAACGGTTCGAGTCCGTTCGAGGACGCCATTTCTGCCATCGGAGACTCCGGTGGCATTCTTATTTTTTATGAACTATTACGATGAAATCAAAACTGAAATCGAACAGGCTCTGGATTCCGGAAACCTGGAAGAAGCCCGCTTTCTTCTGAAGCGGGAGTTTTCAATGCCGTATATTCCGGAAGATGCGGAACAGCAGCTGCGGCAGCTGGAAGGGCGCCTGCGGTATTGCGAAGCGGAAAAGAGAGAACATGGGGAACAATCCATGGAACATCTTCTGCATCAGCTGAAAGGAAGACCGGCATCCCAGCTGGCTGCCGTGAATGCGCTTGCCGATCGGAATCTGCGCACGATCGTACCGCAGATTCAGGACTGGCTGAGCAAGGATCCGGTACCGGAAGCAGCGGCGATGATGATCGAACTGCTGGCAGAGCAGGAGATCGCAGAGGAATTTACCATTCAGAAAAACGGGATTGAATATACGTTTCACGGGGATGCGGTCACTCCCGTTACTCGAAGTGAAGGTTTTCGGCTTGCGCTGAACTGTATGAACCAGTGGCTTGGGAAGGAACCCTCACTGCTGGAAATTGCCAAAACGGTTCTGGTATCCAGGTGCTATATGGCTTTGCCGCTGAGCTATGAAGCCTCTGAGGCAAAGGAACTGGCATTGCAATCCTGTCTGGAGGCCGCTGAAGCGATGGGAATGCAGAAACTGAAAGAACGGCTGAAAGGGATCGCCGAACAGGATGAAACCGTACGGAAATTCGCATAAATCAAGCTGTTCAGGCAGTTAGCACTTGATAGTTGACAGTGCTAAACTGACGGGATATAATGCTTTAGCAGGCTTTGTGTGAGAGTGCTAAAAATCGTTATAGCTTGATTTCATAAAAACTGCTATACTGGTTCAGGTTATTTATATAGATAAAGGAGTATGTTATGTCAGAATGGACATTAAAAGAGCATTCCAAAGGTGAACTGGTCGTTGTCGTAGACGGCAGTGACTGGAAATCCGTATGTGAGAAGGCATTTAACAAGATTGCCAAACAGGTTGCGATTCCGGGCTTCCGTAAGGGATTTGCCCCGAAGGCAATGCTGAAGAAATATATTACAGGCGAACAGATCTGGTATGACGCAATTGAAAAACATGCCAACAAATGGATGTTCGATGCAATGAAAGAGAAGAATCTGGAACCGGTAAGCCGTCCGACACTGGATGTACGTTCCGTAAACGATGATTCCTGTGAGCTTGTATTTGAGTTCTATGTAACTCCGGAAGTAAAACTTGGACAGTATAAGGATCTGCCGTATGAACTCGGCGATACTACCGTTACCGACGAAGAGATTGAAAACGAACTGAACCGCATGCGTGAAACTTATGCGGATATCGAATCAACCGAGGAGCCGGCAGTGGACGGTGACACCGTCAACATCGACTATGAAGGCTTCAAGGACGGTGTTTCGTTTGAAGGCGGAAAAGCAGAGGGTTATGATCTCCGCCTTGGCAGCAACTCCTTCATTCCGGGGTTTGAGGAACAGCTGATCGGCGCAAAAGCCGGTGAAGAAAAAGAGCTGAAACTGAAGTTCCCGGAGGACTACCATTCTGAGGAGCTTGCCGGTGCAGATGTCGTCTTCAAGGTAAAGGTCAACGAAGTCAAGCATAAGGTTCTTCCGGAACTCGATGATGATTTTGCGAAAGATATCAATGCTCCGGGCGTGGAGACCGTTGAACAGCTGCGCAAGACCGTCACGGAACGTCTTGAAAACAACAAGAAGAGTGCTGCAGAACGTGAGGCAGATGAAAAGCTGCTTGCGAAGGTTGCAGAGAATGCAGAAGTTGAGATTCCTCAGCCGATGATTGACGATGAAGCAGAACAGATGGTTCGTCAGTTCGAAACACAGATTCGTCAGTATGGCATGGATCCGAAGCAGTACTATAAGATGCTGAATACCGATCCTGACAAGATCGCTGAAAATTATAAGGATGATGCAGAAAAAGCAGTTCGCCTGCGTCTTGTCTTAGAGCAGATCGCCCGTGAAGAAGAGATCGAGGTAAGTGACGCAGAGCTCGAACAGGAATTCCATGATCTTGCGGATATGTACCGTCTCGATGCAGAACAGGTACGCAATGCAATTGATGAAGGAATCGTAAAGAAGGATATTGCCAATCGAAAAGCAGTGGAATTCGTAAAAGAGCACGCTGCGAAAGCCTGAAATAACAAAACAAAACAATAAGACGCGCCCTTGCGTCTTATTTTGTAAAGAAATGGAGGTATGCAATGACAGCTCATAACAATGTAACAACAAGAGTACCTGTTATCTGCACCCGTGGAATCGTCGTATTCCCTGGTCTGGATGTCATGATTGAAGTCGGACGTCAGAAGTCGATCAATGCCGTCAACGAAGCTTCCGCCAACTACGACGGAATGGTCTGGGTCGTATGTCAGAACGATATTATGGTCGATAATCCGGTTAAGGAGAATCTCTATGATATGGGCACACTGTCCAAGATCAAGATCGTACGACGCAAGGAAGGCTTCATGCGCGTCACATTTACCGGTATGAAGCGGGCCAAACTGGTTGACCTGGAAGATACGGAAGATATGATGATGGCTACCATCATGCCGATGGATGATATTCAGGGCAATTCGATGGAAGAAGTGGCTCTGGTCAAACGGATCATCACAAGTTTCGAAAAGATGTCCAATCTTTCAAGCGCATTCCCGGCGGATATTATTTCTCAGCTTTCCAAAGGTGTCAGTGCGCTGACTCTGACGGATCAGTTTGCACAGTACTTCCCGCTGGAAACACCGGTCCGTCAGCGGCTGCTTGAAACCGTTGATGTAAATGAACGTATGGTTCAGATCATCGCAGAACTGGAAAAGCAGCAGCAGTTCTCCAAACTGGAGACTTCAATCAATGACAAAGTCAAAGAACATATCGACGACGGACAGAAGGAATACTATCTGCGGGAAAAACGCAAAGCCATAAAAGAAGAACTTGGTGACGTATCCAATCTGACCGATGATGTTTCTACGATGCGGGAAATGCTCGAAAAGAATCCGTATCCGGAACATGTCAAGGAAAAGGCCAGAGAAGAGATTCAGCGGTATGAACTTCTCCCGCAGGGAAGCGGAGAAGCCAGCGTAGAACGCACGTATCTTGACTGGCTGCTGAAGGTTCCCTGGTGGCAGCAGACGGAAGATAATTCCGATCTCAAGGCTGTCCGCGGTATTCTCGATGAAGATCACTATGGTCTGGAAAAAGTCAAACAGAGAATCATGGAATATCTGGCCGTCAAACAGATGACCGGAAATCTGAATTCTCCGATTCTCTGCCTCGTCGGTCCTCCGGGTGTCGGCAAGACCAGTCTTGCCAAATCCGTTGCGAGATCGCTGGACCGGAAATTCGTCAAAATGTCTCTTGGAGGCGTTCGTGATGAAGCGGAAATCCGCGGTCACCGCCGCACGTATCTTGGCTCACTGCCGGGACGCGTAATTCAGGGAATGAAGAAGGTGCAGGTTATCAACCCGGTATTCCTGATCGATGAAATCGACAAGATGGGTGCTGATTATAAGGGTGATCCGAGCAGTGCGCTTCTGGAAGTGCTGGACCCGGAACAGAACCAGTTCTTCTCGGATCATTATCTGGAAGAACCGTATGATCTTTCCAACGTGCTGTTTATTGCCACAGCCAACTATCTGGACAATATTCCGGCACCGCTGCAGGATCGTCTGGAAATCATTGAACTTCCTTCCTATACAGAAGTAGATAAAGTTCAGATCGCTGTGGATCATCTGATTCCGAAACAGCTTAAGGCGAACGGCCTTCAGGCTTCTCAGTTCAAACTGAAGGAAAAGGAGATCCTGTATCTGATCCGCCACTATACCCGTGAAGCGGGCGTTCGTCAGCTGGAGCGTGTGATCGGCAGTCTTTGCCGAAAGACAGTTCTTGAAATCCTCAATGAGGATAAGAAGTCCGTCACGATCACCAAAAAGCTGATCAATGAATGGCTTGGCAAGGAAATGTTTGAGTACGGTGTTAAGGAAAAGAAGGATCAGGTCGGTGTCGTCACCGGACTTGCCTATACTTCCTTTGGCGGCGATGTGCTTTCCATTGAAGTGAATTACTTTGAAGGAAAGGGCAAGCTCTCACTGACCGGAAAACTGGGAGATGTCATGAAAGAATCCGCCGAAATCGCACTGGACTATGTCAAGGCTCACGCCAGAGAACTTGGCATTGATCCTGCATTCTTCGAGAAACATGACATTCATATTCACATCCCGGAAGGGGCAGTTCCAAAAGACGGTCCTTCTGCAGGTGTGACGATGACGACGGCACTGGTAAGTGCACTGAGCGATAAGCCGGTTCATGCGGATCTTGCGATGACGGGTGAAGTTACGCTTCGCGGTAATGTTCTGCCGATCGGCGGACTCCGTGAAAAGTCACTTGCGGCCAATCGTGCCGGGATTACAAAGATCCTGATGCCCAAGGCAAATCTCAGAGATCTCGATGATGTTCCCCAGCCGGTAAAAGACAAGGTTACCTTTGTACCGGTAGAGACCATGTCTCAGGTACTGAAGGAAGCGCTGGTGCGCTGATGCAGTATCATGACGTAAAGCTTCTGGCCACTGCGGCAGACCGTTCACAGTGGCCGGAAAGCAGTCTGCCGGAGATTATGTTTGCCGGACGTTCCAATGCCGGCAAAAGTACACTGATCAACACCCTGGTGAATCGGAAAAAACTTGCCTATACCGGCAAGACACCGGGCAAGACAAGACTGCTGAATTTCTTTGAGATTGACGGCAGATATGTCTTCTGCGATTCTCCGGGATACGGCTATGCGGTTGGAGGTGATTCTTCTGCTGAATCCTTTCAGAAGCTGATCGATCCGTACATGCATGAACGGGAAACCCTGAAGGGCGTCGTTCTGGTACTGGATATCCGAAGGACTCCGAATGAAGATGATCTTCTGATGCGGGACTTCGCACGGGAAAGCGGCCTGAAGCTGCTTCCGGTATGCATGAAGGCAGACAAACTATCAAGAGGTGCCGGCATTCAGGCAGCCGCAAAGATCGCCAGGCTGCTGGAAGTGACACCAAAAGACATCTGTATTGTTTCCGGTACGGAAAAGACCGGAATCGAACAGGTATGGAATCAGATTGAAGCAATTGCGGCAGAATGACACTGCCGCTTTCTTACAGGAGAACAACCATGGATAACAGCAAAGATGAAGATCTGATCTGGGAAGAGGTCCGTACGGAACATCTGGTACAGGACGAATGGATTGATTTTCGACGTCATGCATACCGGTTTCCGGACGGTACGGTATTCGAACCGTTCTACAGCTATTCCCGCAGAAATTTTGTTGTCATTGCCGCAACCGATATCGAAGGCAGATACATCTGCGTCAAACAGTTCCGTCAGGGCATTCGTGAAGTTACGACAGAGTTCTGTGCCGGAGGTATTGAGAAAAAAGACGGTTTGGAAAAAGATCAGACCGAGGCTGCGCTGGAAGCGGCCAAGCGGGAGCTGCTGGAAGAAACCGGCTATATCTCATCGGAGTGGCGTCATCTTCTGACGATTCCATCTCACGCTACGATCGCAGACAACTATGCCATACTTTTTGAGGCAAAAAACTGTGTACGCACTTCCGATCAGCATCTGGATGAAACCGAATTTCTGAAGGTTGAGATCCATACCGAAGAAGAGGTAAACGAGCTGATCAAAGAAGGAAAGTTTCAGCAGGCACTGCATATTCTTGCGATGCTGTGCTCCAAATACCGATAGGTTTCTATGGCGAAGCAGGATGTGCATCGCCATTTTACATATGGGGTGATATGATATCGAATATGGAAGAGAAAGATCAGTTAGACAGCAGTATTGAACTGCTGAAAGAATATGGCATTGAGCCTGAAAATATCGTAAATCCGCAGGAAGTTTCATTTAAAGAGGGCGATATTCTCTGTGAAGACGGAAAACCGCTGGAGTATCTGTATTTTCTGAGAAACGGCACGGTAAAGACGCTGATTCCGGCAGGAGACAAACCGGGTCTGATTCTTGGACGCTATGTCAATCGCGGCATGTTTGATGAATCCGCATTGTTCCGCAGTGACGGATGTGCACATACAAGAGCGGTATGTGAAACCGACATTGAAGCGGTTTCCATCCCGTTTGAAACGAATCGGGAAACACTGCTCGGACAGAACAGTTTTCTCCGGAAAGAAGCAGAGAATCTGTCTGCGACTCTCGATCAGTCGATGAATTCCTTCTTCTTTCAGAAATTTCCGTTTGAATATATGCTTTGCTCATATATAGCGGTAAAGCGTACGGATGCGGAATGGGTGGCAGATCTTGATCAGACCTCACAGGATCTGAATGTCAGCAAGCAGATCATCAAACGGTGTCTGGATCTGCTTGTAAACAAAGGAATTCTGGCAGTCGGAGAAAAAGGATATCTCGTGTCAGATGTTCTGCAGTTTGAAAACTATAACAAGGGATTATACAAACCCAGAAGAAAGCGGATCAAGGTAAATGCAGGAAAAGGTAAAACAGCTGGTTGAGCGCTACGGACTTTCCGCCAGTAAAGAAAGCCGGTATATCGATCTGATTGCACAGGCAGGGGATCTTGGAAAAGCATTGCTTGGATCAAGTGACTACGGCCTGCAGGAACTGCATACCAGCGAAGAAATCCGGGAGGAAGCAGGAAACCTCCTGTTTTCTCTGCTCGCGCTTTTGAATGATTTTGACATTGATGAAAATGAAGTGCTGGATCAGGTGATCGCACGTTATGAAGAGCGGATGAAAGAAGTACTCGGTGAAAAATAAAAGAAGGCTACGCAGCCTTCTCATTAACGTTTCCGATCTTCATGAGGTTCATGATTTTGATGCTTCCATTGCGTTCGCTTGATAAAAGTTTCTGGTAATCAATGGTCGTCATATATTCACGGACCACGGAAGAATCGGTCTCGTAGTCGACCATAAAAATGGTCTTACTGTCGATACTTCTCATATATTGTCCTTTCATTGTTGCTCTATGCGACATAAATATTTTAAGACAGTTTTCTGGTAGTTTCAACGAAAATTTTTTGTACAATTTCGGGTGTATGTTGATGTATTTGCAAAAAGGAGTGTCACATGGAAAAAGATGAACTGGCTGTTTATTACAAGCATCATGGGTGTAACTGTGCCCAGTCGGTATTAATGGCATTTCAGGATCAGCTGCCGCTGGAGGAAGCGATGATTATGAAGCTTGGTGCGCCGTTTTGTGCAGGCATGGGCGGTATGGAAGGTACCTGCGGCGCATTGATCGCTGC
>JAEEGL010855347.1_pt1 | contig 12610 bp, 15 predicted proteins | sample 9134231 | NCBI WGS metagenome assembly JAEEGL01 (sample SAMN16246548, study PRJNA631951) | gut metagenome | biome: gut microbiome; feature: rumen; material: fiber-attached | host: Bos | place: Iran: Karaj | collected 2018-10
AGGCGCTTTATCTCATCAAAATTATTCCCGGTATACTGAATCCGTTTCACACAGCAAAGATAGCGTTTTTGCCCGGCAAACGGCTTCGCGGCTGCAATGCCTTCTGAGGAGCTCCGCTCGCTTACAGCTCGCTTCGTCCCTCCCACAATCTACTTCGTCATCGCTACGCGATAACTCGTATCTTGCGGGCCCCTCCCGCCCATGACGCGGCGGGTGGCGACATCCTCAGAAGGCATTCAGCCGACTTCGCTGATTGTTTGCCGGGGCATCCATAGTCATCACCATATCAATCACTCCAAAGTAGTCCTTAGTGCCTTCCGAGACGCCGTTGCCTTTGAGCAGGAGGTTCTGCATCCAGCGTTGGATATTCGATATCCACACGATCCGCTTCGCCTGCCATATCTGACGGGAGGCGGCAAGGTCGGCCTTGGGCTTGTCAGAGACAGTGGCCATCCAGGCCGCGTGGTCCTCTGCCGGAAGCAGCGCCTTCGCCTGCTGGGACACATATGGCAGCAGACTCAGATAGCCGCTGTAACGCACTGCAGCGTTGGAGCTCTGCCGGCAGCACACAAATCCCCAATACGAGGCCTCGGCTTCGCTGGTAACGCCCGCAAGGTGCGAGAGTTCGTGCGCCGCCACATAAGGGTATTCGGCCGCCGAGACAATGCGGTTCACCTGCGATTCGGCCAGGAACGGCCCCATATAGCCCTGAATGCCCACGGCGGTGAAAAGAGGATTTATCAGAGGCGCCTTGACCTTCTGCCAGCTGTGGAGTCGCGCATAGCCATAATCGCTCACCACATCTGAGTAGAAAGCTTTGATCTCGGCTGCCAGAGTGCTTGCATCATAATCCCCAGCTTCCCCGGCAGCCTTGTTCAGACTGTCGGCATAATTTGCCAGAAACTGTCTGAAAGCCCCTTCGTCATACTCGATACGCTTGATGTTGTTTCTCTCGTACAGCCCGGTCCGGTGATAATTGTTGCCCCAACCCATATAAAACCACACGAGAAGCCACATAAGCGTCACCAGAGTCTTTCCCAGCCACCGGACAAACTTCTCCTTTCGGATAATTGCCTTGGCAGTGATGGCCACCAATATGGCGGCCAAGGCAAGAACGACTATCTCTTCAAGAGAAAACGGGATAACAGAACTCACCGCCGACAAGCCTGCTGAAATCGCCGGATAGAGCGCGCGGGCATAAAAGTCCGCCACCGGCCTGCAAAACCTGCAGACTGCACAAAACGCCAGCAACACAAGGCCTATGACGGTACTCTTTCTCATTCAGCGCAAACTTAATCATTTTGCTCCAAGATATTATTATCCTCGAGAGTGAATGCTCTGCAACAGTCAAGGCAGGCGAAACGATCGGTAATCAACGGCCGCTCAAGCCAGGTGTGGCCGAAGATCTGATAATCACCAACCAGGTCTTCGCCACACAGGCCATACTCATTCACGTCGGCCCAGACCATAGAGCCAAACTCGTCCGAGCCGCCGCGCCACCACGAAATCAATGCAAGAGCCTTGAAGAAATCTTCTGAGTCTTCATTGAACTTGCCGTTTAGAATCTCTGCCAGATTCTCCTTACCTTCATTCACCCCGCAACGCTCAAGAAACGGTTTTGAGATTCCGGCGTGGGAAAAGAGATATCTCCTGCCCCCTATCTGCTTCTGATATGCCAGCTGGAACAAATCCCTGTTATCACAGAAACGGGCAGAAATCTCTTTATTATGATATCGGTCATAGCGGACCCTCGCCCACTCCCTGTTTGTCCAATATGATATATCGTGATTGCCAAGCAGCAGCACGACATTATCCGGATCGCTCTTTTTCAGACTGATGATCTCGTCAAAATTCGCAAGCGCTTCGCGATAGAAGATACCGTCTACCGGGTACATATCCATATAGTCGCCAAGAAAAACTACCATCCCCCTTTCCGGGTCTTCTACGGCTTTTCTCCAGAACTGCCGGCCGTGTACGTCCGGTACAATTGTCATCTTATTCATAGTCAGATCCATCACGCTTCCCATTTATTTGCAGCTCCCATCAGCCGGGCAAAATCGTCCATACTTCCCTGATGAGCATTGCCAGCTATCTGATAATACTCGTCCATAAATATGCCGTAATTGTCGCTAATAAGCTGAAGATAGTAATTCAATGAGTCGCGAAAACTTCCATAAGTAAGATCGATGGACGAGACACTGAACACTAACACACGCTCGTCTTCGCCCAAATCATAATAATTGACCTTTCCAATCATTGTACTGTCAGTCACTTTGCGTGCCACATTATTTACATAGCCAAGATTCCAGTGAGCACTATCGACGGAGTATGCGCACCCAATCGACACCATTGGAAGATTATTTGCCCGCACCTCGATCATTACATTTCCGTGCATAAATGATATGCTGTCGTTTACGGCCGTCGGATTAAAACCATTCTCGCGAATGGCTTCCATCAGGAGCTGTTGGGTCAAAGCACGGTTATCCGGATTATCCACCGGCAGCTTTGCCCTGGCCACAGCAGCATCACGGGCGGCTTTGGCCTCCGCTTCACGTGCCGTGGCCAACTGCTCCGCAGCCTTTGCGGCAAATTCCCTCTCAGAGGCGTACCTGGCGGCATCTTCCATTGCCTTCAGGTCGGATACCGCCTTCTTGGCCGCCTCCTGCGCGGCACGCCTCTCAAGATTCGCCACATCCAAATTCAAACTCATCTCTTTCAAATCGCTCTTACACCCAAAATAAAGAACGAATCCCACCAAGGCTGCCGTGATAACCACGACAAGTGAACCACACAATGCTTCCATAATTCTGTCTATCTCGCGTAAAAGTTTTTCAAATGGTATACCTTCATAGCTTTTACTTGTTTTCTTTCCCTACATTATCATCCTCATACCAGTCATCTGCGTTCTCTTTGCGGAAGAGCGCATAGTCACCCTTCGCCTTACGGATATTGTCTACCCTCTCATAGTATGCTTTTCTGGCGTACAATTCCTTTTCCCAAGCCTGCGCTGTGCCGGCATCGCTCTTGTCAAAGGACATTGAGTTCTTGATAGCAAGATCCCGGGTGACCATTGACACGTCGTGATCAGTGCCCATATAGGCGAAAACCCAGCCCATTTTGGTAAGCTCCTCAATCAAAGAACGGATGGACGCACCCGAGAATTGTACCGAAGAATTCTCGTAACCGTCGGTAATGATGGTGACCAGTATGGTGGCGGTAGGATCATCCGCCGTCTCTTTCTGCAGACGGTTCAGAGTAACGCCTATTGCATCAAACAGTGGCGTGCATGCGCCCGGAACATAACTCTTTGTGTCCAGTTTCCTGGCTGCTTCGGGATCGGTGTCCCAATAGACAGTGTCAATAGAATTAGAATCAAACAGCACCAGCGAGAGCAACTGCAACTGTGTGTCCGCAAACTTCTCCTTTGCGGCCTTAACCCCGTTCAGCAATTCGTTGTAACCGCCAATTGCCGCCATCTTGATGCTCTCCATAGAGCCGCTGCGATCCATAATAATCACGTTGTGAACTTTCACCTTCTCTACTTTCTCGTTTTCCATATCAGTAATATTTATGCGTTATGTAATTTTTACACAGCAAAGGTATAATGTGTTTGTTTACTGTGCAAATTTTTTGTGTACTTTTTACATAGATTTTTGCAAAAAGATAAAAAATGCTACTTTTGCAGTATGAATACTGCAGCAGAAGTCTCTAAAATGTATGTTGCCGTCAACTGCATAGCCTTTGCATTTGACGGTCTCAAGCTCCGGACTCTCCTTGTCCGCCGACAGAAAGATCCCTACAAAGGAGCCTGGAACTTCCCGGGGACTATGCTTCTGGAAGAAGAAAACGCCCGCGACTGTGCAATACGCATAATCAAAGGCGCCTATGGATTCTCCCCTGCCAGCCTGCGCCAGTTCGGCGTTTTAACCGCTGTTCACCGCGACCCCCGCGCGCGCATTATATCTATAGGTTATTACGCACTCATACGCGATGTCCCTGTGCCGGACGACGACCCGGACGCAGACAGGAGGTGGGTCAGTATAGACGAGCTTCCCGAACTGGCGTTTGACCACAGGCGTATGTTCGATATGGCGATGGATTCCCTCCGCAAGTCGGTACACTTCGAACCCGCAGCCTTTGAGCTGATGACGGAGGTGTTCAGCCTCCCCGAGCTCCAGAAACTCTACGAGACTATCCTTGGAACCACTTTTGACCGCCGCAACTTCCAGAAAAAAATGCTCTCGCTGGGCATAATCGACGAAGTTATGGACGAAGATGATTTCGAAATGGACATATCCCCCCGCCGGCTGAAACGATTCTCGATAGATGCCCTATGGGACGGCAAAAAACCGACAGTCAAAGACACATCGGCAGCGTCCGTGTCCGCTGACCCCTACATCCCGGCTTCCACCTCCACCTGGTCCCGTCGCGCCCTCCACTACCGCTTCAACCGCGACCGCTACAAAATCTTCAAAGAGAACGGCTACCGGCTGGAGTTCTAGGCCTCCCATTTTTGCGCATAATCGGGTAAGGAGACGGGCATTTCGGACGTAGTACTGTCTCTTTTATTGATCAAATGTCCAAAATAAGAATCTGCCTCATCCAAGACCTTCATATAATGAGTAAGACTGTCCCTGAAATGTCCATACTTCTTTTCGTAGCAATCTACCATAAAGATAATTGAGTCTTCATCCTCCGTGAATAACACCTTCCCCCTTATTTCATCTGACAACTTAGAGGCAGCCTTATGCATTAACTCCATATCAAACTCCTTCTTGTCTAGATCATACCACTTAGTTACCCAACAGACAGGCAACTTGTCAATCCTGACAGAATAATACTGATCATCCGATTTAAAACTTACAAAATCGTCTACGGCCTCGGGGGCAAAGCCATTGGCCCTTATTGCTTCCATAACTGTATCCTTATCCAGAATGCGGTCATCATCTCTTTCTGCGGGAGTCTGACAGAGATCCGCACGAGCTTCCTCCCGCTGCTTCCGCAGCCACTCATTGTCCTTATTCAAGCTTGCATTATCCTGCACAGCAGCGATATACAGACATAGAAACGTAACCGCTATGGCAATACTGATTATTATTCCGATTATTAATCCAGTCATAACCAATTAGTGTTTGATTAAGAGTTTGTTATTGATGTTGTCGATGGTAATGGTTCCGAAACGCTCCATCGCACTTTGTCCGAGCAAAAGCGGTGCCTTCTGGCTCTTGACGACCGAAGCATCTACATTGCGCAGAACGGCATCTCCAATCTTAACCTCTCTGAGGGTGATGGTCGTGCCTTCACTTATCTGGCCGTCAGCTATCTGATAGTATTTCTTGCCCTTCACATCTTTAGGAGATAAGTACCCGTTCTTGAGCATAAAGTTGGCCTCGACAGAAGAAATCGTCACATCTGATGCTCCGGTATCAAAAATCATCTGCAAAGGCAGACCGTTGATGTCGCAGGGGACTTCGAAAGTACCGCCAGAGTGTCGTTTGACAGCTATCTCCGTAACGATCTCCTCCTTCTCCGGCATAGACAACTCGAACTGCTTCAGGTAATCAGCGTGCTTTGCCTCATACTCTTCTATCAGTGCCTTGAACTTAGGCAGATCGCGCACAGCATCCATATCATCGTCCAAACGGATATGGGCAAAACTACGGTAACCTTTTTCGAATGCCTTGCGCAGCGCTGCCACAGAATCGTCCAGCCTTCCCATACGGGAATACAGACAAGCCTGGTCGTAATAGTTGCCGGCTTCTTCCGGATCGGCCGCGATAATCTTATCCATCCATTCCTCCGCCTCTTTGTCCTTGCCAAGGAAATGCAGCGCATACATACGGCAACTGCTATTGTCAGCGAGAGTATCTAACTTAATAACGGCTTCGAAATCAGCATTAGCAGCAGCCTTATTTCCGGAATCAAGCATCAATTCGCCGCGCATAAGATAAAGATAAGGATAGTCTTCACTCAACTCAATGCCCAGATTGTAATCTTCGAGAGCCTTATCTTTCTCACCTTTCATCTCATAGCACCAGCCGCGCCTGTAATAAGCAAATCCCTCTGCGGGTTCCTCTTCAGATGCGGCTGTGAAGTCAGCAATCGCAGCATCAATGTTGCCGCAAAGCCGGTAATAGTCTCCCCTTCTGAGAAAACACTCCCAATCAGGATCGTCTCCCATAACCTTTGAAATGTCATCAGCGGCTTTTTCGTTAAGCCCAAGTTCACTATAGCAAGCGCTTCTGCCGATATTTATTCCTCTGATATGTCCGAACTCAGACTCTAACTGGTCATAAGTCTTAACCGCTTCTGCATACTTGTGGATATCTTCGTAGAACTGACAAAGCATAGCCTTCCACATAAACGGCTCTTCTGCTGTCTTTGCCCGCTGTTTGATAGATGCCTCAGCATATACAGGGCGTTTTTTAAGTACTTCTGAAATCTGCGAGAAACCTGCATCGTCCGATTTTTCAAACCAGTCCAGCGCGGCGTCTATCGCTTTGGTCTGATGACCAAGGTCATCATATGCAATCAAATAATACCGATAGACCTCTTCATATTCCGGGGTGAGTTTCTTGCACTTTTCCAGCAATGCTAGCGCCTGGTCGTACTGCTTGCGCTTAATCATAATATGCACCCGCCCAATCATCGCCGACACATCGGTCTCATCTTCTTTGAGAAGACCGCGATAGATCTCGTCTGCGACATCATAGTCGTCCAGGATCAGCAACGTTCTTGCATAGGCATAAGCAATGTCTTTATGCTTATCCTTGGCATCCTTTGCCGACAGCTGATATGCCGATTTCATAGCTTCAGCCGCCGCTTCATTCTCGCCCATCTCGCTGTAGAAGCCACCTTTCCACCAAAGAATCACAGAATTCGGCACCTCGGTTTTCTTAGGTTTGTTCACCTTGAGCGCGTGATTCAGATCGGCGAGTGCAGCGCCATATGCATCTTTATCCCGGTTTAACCTGGCCCTGAGCATAAGCGCACTGACATAGTCCGGAGTCTCACCAAGCTGCTTATTAACCAATTCGAACGCCTTGTCCACATCCTTCTCCTCCCGGAGCACCTCAACCGCCTTCTGATAGTTATAGTCGTTTACCGACTTGGCCTTCTGGGCAAAGGCACCGGGTCCCAGCAGCACCAGAAGCAGAATTAAAAATGTTGTTTGGTATGATTTCATATACAAGATATTTTTTTATTGCCACACCCTAATGAACCTGGGCTTCTTCACACCAAGAGAAATAACCTTCCTGGAGCTGTTCCTGTGTTATATCCTCTTGTCTGGCTCGCTCATAGTAAGCGACTCTGCTTTCGCGTTCTTCCTGCCACATATCACGCGTTCCCTCTGGAGAAGAAATGTATGGACACGCATTGTTGATTCCCATACGTCCTGCCACATCTATGGCATCTTGATTGGCGCCCAAATACGCGAATACCCAGCCTTTGGCCCGAAGCCTCTTTACAAGAGCCTTAATGTTGCCACCATTGTAGTATCGTGATGCATTTTCATAACCGTCTGTGATTATTGTAACAAGAACAAGGTCATCTTCTGACGTCTCTGTTTCCAACTTGGTCAAAGCAAAACCCATCGTATCCCAAAGAGGAGTATTTCCCATAGGCTGATAGTCATCTATGCTCAGTGGGCGGACATATTCGATATACATATCATAAAACAGAGTCCTGAACGGATCTCCCCCTCTGTTTGAGAAAGTAACAAAAGTCAAATAATGTTCTTGGTCAGAATATTCCTCATTTGCTGCCTTTATAGTTTGAATAGTTTCATTGGCTCCATCAATAGAAACTTGTCGCGTTTTCCACATAGAGCCGCTCTCATCCAAGATAATGAGGTTGCGAATAGTACGGATGTTGGATTTGGTGTTCATAGTGGTGTGTATATGTTTAATAATCAATGTTATTCGCGCACATCTTTATGTTCCACTTCTACTACAGGATCGCAGACGCCATTCATATCACGGGAACAATCTTGAACAACACCAATATTGAGGCTCAGTATCAACCACATTAGACCTCCGTAAAGCCATTCGGCAAACACGCTTCGTATATTAGACCGATATTGCCGTGATTCTCCCATCTTTCCTCTACCCCAATGGAAATCGGTGTTCTTATAATAATAACCATAAGCCGAACCATAATAGCTACTGTATCCGCCGGCGCTTGCCGAAGAACCTGTCCCGCCACCGTTAGGACTATCTCCAGACCGTGGCGAAGAAGACCGTGGTGGATATGCCCAAGGTGCCCGCCTGGCATCATACGCCAGACGCTTTTCTGAATCAGACAATACCTCATACGCCCTCGCTACTATCTTAAACCGCTCCTCAGCATAGGCCATAGCCTCCTGCCCCATATTGGCATATCTGTCCGGATGCCACTGAAGGGCAAGCTTGCGATACGCTTTCTTTATCTCAGCAGGGCTGGCGGTATCCTGTACCTCAAGTATTTTGTAATAATCCTCCATATTAATCAGGTGCTCCTATCAGTCAGTCTACGATTGTACAGGTTTTGCCGTAAACTGTCTCTTCCCTGACAGCATCCAGAATCGTTTTGAAAATATCCGGAAACGGACGGGCTACTCTCTCTGCCATAGCGCGAGGAATCTCTTTATAAAATGCTTCCGCGATACCTCCGGTAATACAGGCCAGCGTATCGCTGTCTCCACCGAGCGATACAGCTTTACGTATAGCATCCTCGAAATTCGTAGAGTCAAGGAATGCGATCATTGCCTGCGGAACTGTACCCTGGCAACTGGATTCCCAATGATAGATGGGATGCCAATACTCATACGTCTTCTGGAGATCGTAGCCATAAGTATTCTCGATGTACGCCCGGATTTCTTCTTTGGACTTTCCGTTCCTGGCCATCCATATAGCGGCGGATGTAGCCTGGGCACCTTTGATTCCTTCGGGATGATTGTGTGTGATGCAGGCAGAAATGGCAGCAACCCGTTCAGTCTCTTCCAGTGTATCAAAAAACCAACCTACGGCACTCACACGCATTGCGGAGCCATTGCCCCAAGAGCCATAAGGATGACGGCCAGTCTTTGATTCATACGGAGCCTCCCCATATTGATCATCAAAGCTATACAATCTTTCCGGAAAGAACAGCCAGGTATGGAATCCCCCACCATATCCACCCATAGGGCAAGGACACTTTTCTCCGAACATCACCATAATGTCCTCAAGTCCCTGGTAAGTGTGCTCTTTATCCTTCAGGAGCCAGTATGCAACAGCCATTGTCATCACGCTGTCATCCGTATATGCACTGTTACTCTTAAACAAAGTAAAGTCATAGTCTTTAGTATTGTGAAACTCATAGGCAGAGCCTATTGTATCTCCGGTGATTGCTCCTAACATATGTTTTTGAGTGATTTTTACACAAAGTTATGGCGTTAATTCCACATCTGCAAATTATTTGAGTAATATTTACACAATTTTATATTATTTGTATATTTGTACTTAATTCGTGTTTTACATCATATGGCAAAGAAAGGTCAATACACTTATGAATATCCGCATCCGGCAGTGACCGCGGACAGTGTTGTATTCGGTTATGATGGCAAGGAACTAAAAGTACTCCTCATCAAACGAGGAGCTGAAAAAGAAGCCAGCACCACGGCATATGTCGGAGAATGGGCCCTACCCGGTGGATTCCTGGACGTAGAGAAAGACAAGACCGTAGCTCACACTGCCGCACGGGAGCTGAAAGAGGAGACAGGACTCAAACTTTCAGTCAAGGAGTTCAAGGAGGTGGGGACTTTCAGCGACATCAAAAGAGACCCCCGCGAGCGCGTGATAACAGTCGCCCATTATGCCCTTGTAAAGCTTGCCGAAGTACAAGCCGATACTGATGCCGACAATGCAGAATGGTTTAGCTGGGACGATATCCCCCATCTTGCCTTTGATCATGACAAGATTCTCCGCGTTGCATTCTCGCAACTCAAAAAGGACATTCACTTCGAGCCGGTTGGTTTCGACCTCTTGCCTGAAACCTTCACCCTCCCCCAACTGCAGAATCTATATGAGTCCATCCTGGAGGTCAAATTCGACAGAAGGAACTTTGCCAATAAGATGAAGCACTTCGAAATCCTACAGGAAGTTGAAGATGACACACCCCGCCACGGCACTCGCACCCCAATCAAATACCGATTCGATAAAGAGAACTACGAACGCTTGAAAGCAAAGGGCTTCCAGTTGGAGTTTTAAGATGCCGAAAGCAAGCACATACGATGTCTTTATCAGTTACCGCCGCCAGGGCTGCGCCGTTAAAGCTGAACTCACGAAAGACGAGCTGGCAAAGCGAGGCTTTCGTAGTTCTCGTATGTTCCTTGACACCAGAAGTCTTACCTCCGGGAATTATCTCAAAACCATTCTCGAAGCGATAGCGAGCTCCCGTAATATCGTAGTTATCATCACCAAAGACTGCTTCAAGAACCTGCCTACTGATAGTAACTGGGTTAGGGAGATTGAATATGCTGTCGAGCTTAACAAGAATATTGTCCCCATTTATTTCGACGGTATCACCGAATTGAAAGCAGACGAGATACCCTCAAGCATCAAGCACCTCGTATTCGAGAATGCCGTTCAGTATGTTCACCAATATGCTGACGCCAGCTTTGACCGTCTTGCGTCCCGCTTATCCAAGGAGCCCATTGCCCTCCCCAAGTGGAGCAAATGGCTTATTGGTGCCGTCGCGGCTGGCGGCTTGGCCGCTGGTGGGTATACAGCCATTAATAACACTGCCGACCTTAAGCCAGGCGAAGTCTATGTTGTTAACTCTGAGACAGCAAAGAGTTACCACATAGACCGTAATTGCGCCACCCTAAAGAATGCAAAGCATCACATCAAAAAGATGACAGAAGAGGAGGCAATCCGAGATGGGAAAAAACCCTGCAAAAAATGTTATTCCTCCGCCAAATAATAAGTATTCTCCTGATTTGTGCTATCCACAAAGTACCTATCATCATACTTAATGCTATCATATATTTGTTGCGGAGAATAGTCTTCATGGTATATCTCCAAAATCTTATCCGATAGCTCTTTCTTATCAAGCCACTGTTGAGTATTGATTAAAATCTCATCTACCAAATCTCTAATGTGTTGCTGCAATCCCATCCCACTTTATTCAAGACTAATCTCGCAAGTATCAAAATTAATACTCCACTTACCATTAGGAGAAGACTCCCAATTATATTTCGCTGCCATATCATCCCACCACTTCTGGTATTTTGTGCTTGTCGCGCCCATATCGGCCACCAGTTTCTCATATAAATCATTATCTGGAGTCAGCACCTTTGCCAACTCGGATAAGCCATTCTTACGTTCGAAGAGCTTTTTAATCGCATCTCTCTCCTCGAGAGAAACTCTACCTACTATTTTTGTCATATTATCTGGATATTAATTCAAATGGATCAAGATAAGCAATATCATCAATAACTGTCTCTTTCAGGAATTCCGAATCAAACTCTCTAATCCTATCAAGCAATTTTTTACTCTGTTGTCTTTCAATATGAGAGATGACGCATTGTTGGTGGGATGGCGTATTAAGTTCTCCGGTTAATTCTTGGTTAAGCCATACACAACGTTTACAGTGGTATGCATCACACTTTCGACAAATTGGAGCATACCTTAAGTTCAACAAATGTTGATTTGGTATTGAAATACCATCTGGCAAATAATTGACACCGCAATTGTTATGGTCATAATAGAATGCCGGACAAAGGTAGTATTTGCCGTCTGGCCCCATTGTGATACTCTCTACACCTGCATTACAGTTATTCATTTCACTTAAAAAGAGACGGTCTGAAAGAATATTTACCTGAACATCTCCTCCAGCACTGTATATAGTCTCTATCTTATCGGAGAGCGACTTTAATGCCCGTGAATAGACCTCTATATCCTCGTCTTTGAATAAAGGTACGTCTTTTAAGATGATATTAAGACGCGATGTATTTCGGAGTTGTCTTTCATCTATGTCAAATAATGAACTCAGATCTTTTATGCTTATCGATAAACTGGCAATAACATCAGGGCGTAACATAAAATTGTTATAGACGTTCACGGAGTCGAAGCATATTACGTGAGCGATATACGAATAGAATGAGTTCGGTGATGAAATTAAGACAGGGGATAATCTGCTACAACATTCTAAATAGCCAGATGGAAGTTCATTATCTGGCAAGAGAAGTTGTATAGATAAATTGTGTTTCATTGAGAGGACAACGGCCTCTTTAAGAGAATCTATACTTAGGGTTGTCCTAGCGTTATCACCCGCACTATAGTGGCAAAACGACGGCACATCATCGCTCAACATTATAACCAAGTACTTAAGCATTCTTTTCGCCTTGTTGTTTTAAAATATTCCAGTAATAGTTATTTGCTCTGACTCTTGCCTTATGCATTAGACAAATTGCTGTTGAACGCTGAAAAATAGTGGGAGTGTCGGCGGCATCATAATTCTCACCTTGGCACCATGCACAACCACTAGCCACCTCACAATCAATACATTTTTGTGGTGACTGAGTCGTTCGATCCAAAGATAAAAATGGCCTCAACCTGTTCTCATCCAGACCTTCAAATATATTACCAAC
>JAEEGL011207392.1_pt1 | contig 12610 bp, 10 predicted proteins | sample 9134231 | NCBI WGS metagenome assembly JAEEGL01 (sample SAMN16246548, study PRJNA631951) | gut metagenome | biome: gut microbiome; feature: rumen; material: fiber-attached | host: Bos | place: Iran: Karaj | collected 2018-10
CGAGGAGAACACGCGGGTGGCCCTGGCCCTGCGCTCCTCGTCCGGCATCTGGGCGTCGATGCGGGCCTCCGCTTCCTCCCGGGAGAGCCTGTCCCGCTCCGCCATGCGCCGTATCCGGGTCTCCCGCTCGGCGGACATCACCCACACTTCGTCGCACATGGCGTCCATGCCCGTTTCAAACAGCAGGGGCACGTCCAGCACGGCGACCTGCGCGCCGCTTTCGGAGGCCTCGTCCAGCTTTTTCAGCATGTCCCGCTGGATCAGGGGGTGCAGGATGGCCTCCAGCTGCCGCTTGTACGCCTCCTGCCCGAACACCATCGCGGCCAGCGCGCGGCGGTCCAGGCTCCCGTCCGGCAGGAACACGCCCTCGCCGAAGGTCTCCCGGATCGCGGGCAGCGCCTCTCCGCCGGGGGCCGTGAGGGCGTGGGAGATGGCGTCCGCGTCGATGTGGAACGCGCCCAGGCTCTTCAGGATGCGGGCCGCTTCGGATTTTCCGGAGCAGATGCCGCCGGTGAGTCCCAGCACAAAGAGATTATTTGCACGCACGCCAATCCCCTCCAACCGATATATCCGTCTTCAGCGGCACGTCCAGCCGCAGCACGCCTTCCATGGCCTCCCGCAGCAGCGCCTGCACGGCGTCTTTTTCCTCCGCGGGGCATTCCACGATCAGCTCGTCGTGCACCTGCAGCAGCAGCTTCGCCCGCAGGCCGTTTTCCCGCAGGGCGCGGTCCGTGCGGATCATGGCGATCTTGATGATATCCGCCGCGGTGCCCTGGATGGGGCTGTTCATGGCGCAGCGCTCGCCGAAGGAGCGGACGTTGAAGTTGCCGCTCTGCAGTTCCGGCAGGTAGCGCCGCCGGTTCATGAGCGTGGAAACGTAGCCCTGGGCCCTGCCCGCGGCCACCGCGTCGTCCATGTATTTCTTCACGCCCGGATAGCGGGCGAAGTAGCGGTCGATGAATTCCCGGGCCTCCCGGCGGCTCACGGAGATGTTCCGCGCCAGGGTGAAGTCCGATATGCCGTACACGATGCCGAAGTTCACCGCCTTCGCGGCGGAGCGCATCTTCGCTGTCACCTGTTCCATGGGCACGCCGTTGACCTCCGCCGCGGTGCGGGCGTGGATGTCCTGGCCGCTGCGGAAGGCGTCGATCATGGTGGGGTCGCCGGACATGTGGGCCAGCACGCGCAGCTCGATCTGGGAATAGTCCGCGTCCACGAACACCCAGCCCGGGCGCGCCACGAAGGCCGCGCGGATCTCCCGGCCCAGCTCCGTACGCACGGGGATGTTCTGCAGATTGGGCTCCAGGGAGCTCAGCCGGCCTGTGGCGGTGGCCGTCTGGTCGAAGCGGGTGTGCACCCGGCCGCTTTCGTCCCGCAGGCGCAGCAGCGCCTCGATGTAGGTGCTCTGCAGCTTCTGGTACTTGCGGTATTCCAGGATCTTCGCGCACACGGGGGATGTCTCCGCCAGCTGCTCCAGGGTGGCCGCGTCGGTGGAATAGCCGCTCCTGGTCTTTTTCGGCGCGGGCAGTCCCAGCTTCTCAAACAGCACCTCTCCCAGCTGTTTGGGGGAATTCAGGTTGAACGTCCCCCCGGCCATTTCGTAGATCTCGCCGGTGAGCTCCGCGATGCGCGCCTGGTACTGCTTGCCCAGCGCCCGCAGCACGCTTTCGTCCACCAGCACGCCCTCGTCCTCCATGCGGCGCAGCACGAACGCCAGGGGCATTTCGATGTCCCGGAACACGGTCTGGCAGTCGTCCTGCCGCAGCTGTTCCCCGTAAATGCGGGCGAGGTCGTACACCGCCCGCGCCGGGTGCCCCTGCCAGTCCGCCAGCCCGGCGGCCTCGCACAGGTCGCCCAGGTCGAAGGAGGGGCGCTGGGGGTTCAGCGTGTACGCGGCGAGCTTCACGTCGGAGATCGCGCCGCGGATGCCGTCGATGCGGCAGGGCAGGGATTTGACGTCGTACAGGTACTTGGGGCACTCCGCCGCCAGCAGCGCGCCGCAGGCGGCCAGGGCGTCGGCGGGGTCCACGCCGGGGGTGAGCAGGTCGCCGCCGAAGGGCAGCGCCAGCAGGGCGGCGTCGGTGGCCAGGGTAAAGTCCTGCCCCACGGCGACGGCGCACCAGGCCGCGGCGGGGGAGAGCTCCCGGCAGCGCCGCTCCAGATCGGCCACGGAGGACAGTTTCTCCACCTCCGGCAGCTTTTCCCGGGGCACGGCGATGGGCGCGGGCGCGGCGGGAATGGCGCTCCCGGCGATTTCCGCCAGCTTCTTCGCCGCCTGGACCATGCCCAGCTCCCGCAGGCGCGGCAGCCCTCCGGCCAGCCCGTCGGGCTTCCACTGGGAAAAGTCGGGCTCGATGGGAACGTTCCGGTCGATGGTGGCCAGCGCCTTGCTCATGACGGCCAATTCGCGGTTTTCCATCAGCCGCTCCCGCAGCTTGCCGGTCTGGCGCTCGCCGGCGGTATCCAGCACCGCCTCCAGGGAACCCAGATCCTGGATGAGCTTCAGCGCGGTCTTTTCGCCCACGCCGGGCACTCCGGGGATGTTGTCCGACGCGTCGCCCATCAGGCCCTTGACGTCGATCAGCTTTTTCGGCTCCAGGCCGTAGTTCTCCATAATATATTCGGGCGTGACGAGGCATGTGTCCGCGATGCCGCGCCTGGTGTACAGGATGGAGGTGTTCTCCCCGGCCAGCTGGAAGGAGTCCCGGTCCCCGGTGACCAGCACCGCCCGGCGGCCCTGCTCCTCGCACATGCGGGATATGGTGCCCAGGATGTCGTCCGCCTCGTAACCCGGCAGCTGCACGATGGGGATCCCCATCAGGCCGATCAGCTCCCGGATCACGGGATCCTGCGCCCGCAGGTCGTCCGGCATGGGCTTGCGGGTGGCCTTGTACGCGTCGTACATCTTCGCCCGGAATGTCTTTTCGTGGGTATCGAAGGCCACGCCCAGCAGATCGGGCTTTTCCTCCTGGGCGATCTTCAGAAGCATCATGATAAAGCCGTGCACCGCGTTGGTGGGCGTGCCGTCCGGCGCGGTCATGGGGGTGGAAAGCGCGTGATACGCGCGGTACATCAGGCTGTAGCCGTCCAGCAGTACGAGCTTTTCCGCCATGGGCATTCCTCCCGGGGATAGAATCAGGATCTGCGCGACATAATCTCCTATAATACATTATAACCGATTCCGCGGAAAAACGCAAATGGGGAAGGATCCCGCGCCCCGCGGGCGGGAACGATATGCCCGGGGAAAGCGGCCCGGTATTCAGTTTCTACTGGACAGGAAGGGGATTTCGTGATATATTGATTGGGAGAGCCGGAGGTTTTCCGGGTCGGGGCGCAAGGGAGCGAAGCGAGTTGCGCAGCGCGCCGACAATCGCGGAATGAACGATTAGGCAACCGGCGCGAAGCGCGGTTGGCCGGGTCGCCGGAAGCCCACAGGGGTTTTGGCGACAATCGTGGGGCACGGCGTGCGCGGACACTGGCCGCCGCCACGTTTGCGGAGGCCAAACAACGGTCCCCGCAAAGGTCCGCCCTTTGGGTCGTACAGAATGACCCAAAGGGCTGCCAATGAACAAAGAATCATGGAACATTGATTAGGAAAAACGAAGTTTTTCCGGGTCGGCGCGCAAGGGAGCGAAGCGAGTTGCGCAGCGCGCCGACAATCGTGGAATGAACGATTAGGCAACCGGCGCGAAGCGCGGTTGGCCGGGTCGCCGGAAGCCCACAGGGGTTTTGGCGACATTCGTGGGGCACGGCGTGCGCGGACACTGGCCGCCGCCACGTTTGCGGAGGCCAAACGACGGCCTCCGCAAAGGTCCGCCCTTGGGTCGTGCAGAATGGCCCAAAGGGCTGTCAAGGAACGACAATCCCGGGAAGAAACAAAGCGCAGAACGCATGGAGGACAGTTGAATGCGGGGATTTATAGCGTGCCTGGCGGTGATCCTGGTTTTGATGATCGCCTTTGTGACATACTTTTTCGTGGGCGGGACCCTTTCGGCGGAGCCGACGGTGGTGTCTGTCCCGGCCTCTCAGCAGGCGGACGCTTTCGCGGCGGCGAAGAGCGTGGTGGAGGGCGGCGTCGCGCCGCAGCGGTTTTCCAACGCGGAGATTGGCAACGCGGACGGCTACCGGCTGATTGACGTGACGATCTCGCTGAAGAACATCGGCGTGTTCGCCGCGGAGTGGCTGGAGATTGACGTGAGCCCGGCCCAGGGCGACGTGGCGGTGTATTCCGTTACCGGCGACGGCACGGACGTGGCCAGCTTTACCCGGAGCCAGGCGAACCTGAAGCTGCTGACGGCGGCAGGGGAGAACGCCAGGAGGACCGTCACCGTCAGCTATTACGTGCTGGGCATGCGCCGCAGCGTGCGCATAACGGTATAAACCCGGCCGCGGCATAAAAGCCGGCCCCCGCGTTCGCGGGGGCCGGCTTCTCGTGCGCGCGGCCGCCAGAGCCCGTCAGGTGCGCTCCAGGTCGAAGGAGTACATCTGCCGGCCCGCGGGCTGGTCGTATTCCAGGGTGACCAGCCACAGGTCGCCGGAGAAATCCGCGGAGGAAACAGCCTCGGCGCGGAGGCGGGGCTCCCCCTGCCAGCCGAACCATGTGTTGCCCAGTCCCATGCCGTCCCGGGAGAGCTGGGGCTTCTGCGCCACCACGAAGCGGAAGACGACGGCGGCATCCCGGATAAGGTCCAGCATATCGATGAGCCGCACGCATTCCTCCCGGCGCTCGGCCATCAGCGTGCGCTGGTAGGCGCGCAGGCCAGCGCCCCGGGGGTATGTCCCGGTGAGGTCCACGGACATCATGGCGCGCTCGCGGCTGAAATCGCAGTCCCCTTCCGGCGCGGGCGGAGCTTCCAGGGGCGCGCAGCCGCCGACGACGGGCAGGCTGCGGGCGGAGCAGCCGCGGCCCCCGTCGGCGAAGAGGGGGCGGTCCTCCAGGAACACCGCCACGTCCCCGGCGTTGCCCCGGGTCCCGCCGGTATACAGCCCGCAGAGGAAATCCCCGCAGAGGGCGGTGAACAGTCCGGGCGCGGAGGCCTGCCGCAGCCGCGGGGGTCGGCGCAGGTCCAGGGATATGGCCTGGCGCAGTTCCCCGGAGAGAAAGCGCCCGTTGACGGAGGCGGGAGGGACGGGGTTTAATCTGTGCAGCGCCGCGCCCAGGGCGCACAGCGCGTCGTCCCCGGCGTCCGCTCCCAGGCGGTACACATCCGCGCCGGAGACGGCGGGCTGCATGCCCTGCCCCGCCGGGTTGAAGAACTGCGCGCCGGCGGCGTGGGCGGCCAGTATGGCGTCCAGCCAGCCGTTCTCCGGGTACTGGTCGCAGAGATCGACGGTGTCATGGGAAAGCTGGCGCAGAATCTTTGCCAGGTCGGAAACGGCGCAGGCGTCCGCGACGAAGCTCTCCATGGGATGGAGGGCGTTCAGGCCGGGGACGGTGTCGTCCAGCAGGCGCGCCAGGCGGCGGAGCGCCGCGTTGCGCCGGCTGACGTCGGTTTCCAGCAGCACCACGGCCGTGAGGGCGGAGCACAGCACGGACACCGCCCCGGGGCAGCCGGGGGACATGAAGGGATAATCCTCGTGGGAGAGGATGGGGGTGAACAGCCGCCTGCGCGCCTCGTGGAGCACCCGGGGAAGGAACCCGGGCAGCCGCTCCGGAACCCGCTTGTCCAGCGCCAGCTGCGCCCAGCCCAGCAGGCACGCGGTCTCGGCGCACTGCAGGTCGATGGCCGGGTGGGCCATGTCCTGCATGGGCGCGCCGGAGGCGGGCGACGCCCAGTCGGCTTCCTCGCAGAGCTGGCAGATGAGGTCCAGCGTCTTTTCCGTGCGCTCCGGGGTCTGGGGGGCCGTGACGAGCGCCTCCAGGTCGTCCCGGCGCAGGCGCTGCAGCCGCGCCCATTCCCGGGGGTTGTTCCTGCGCTGGAACAGGGTCATGGTCCCGTCCTGGCGGAGCATGATCGCCTGCAGGCGGCTCTCCAGCTGCGCGCTCAGGCGCGCCGTCGGCGGGGTCAGGGCGGCGGGGTCGCACCGGCTGAGGAGCCCGGAGATCTTTTTGCTGAACATTCCCTTCTCCTTTCGCGGTTTTGCGGGCGGGAGGTCACTTCAAAAGGCCGCCGCTGCGGGAAAAGGCGTATGCGCCCACGGAGACGGCCACGGCGAGATTCAGGGAATCCACTTCGTCGGACTGGGGGATGAACACGCTCTGGCCGTAGCCCGCGAACTCCGGGGGCAGGCCGGTCTGCTCGTTGCCAAACACCAAAGAGCAGGGAAACCGCGCCTGGGACGATACCTCCGCGAGGGCCTTCGCGCCGTCCAGCATGAAGGGATACAGCGGGCGGTCCGGATAATCGGCGCGGTAGTCGTCAAAATTGTCGTAGGTGCGCACGCGCATGTGGAAGAACGCGCCCATGGACGAGCGCAGCACGTGGGGATCGAACACGTCCACGCAGGGGCGCACCAGGGCGGCGTCGTGCAGGCCGAATGCCAGCAGGGAGCGCATGGCCGTGCCGGCGTTGCCCCCGTCCGAGATCTGGCACAGCACCGCGTGGGTGCGCCGCGGGTCCGGGGCGATGTCGTATTTTTCAAAGGCCACGGCGGCGAAGCAATTTTCCTTTTTGGATTCCCGCCGCAGCACCTTTTCGGCCATCTCCTCGCGCACGCCCCGCGCCGCGCAGATCTCCCGCAGCTTGATTACGCCCTGGTTTTCCAGGCCCTCCGAGCTCAGCAGCAGGCGGAAGGCCTTCTCGGGGTGGTTTTCCATCAGCTTCAGCGCGGGGAACACGCCCAGCGCGTAGCTGTATTCCAGCTTTTTTGAATAGGGTTCCAGCTTTGGCATACGGCCCTCCTGTCATGTCTCCAGGTATCGGAACCAGCCCCGCAGGTAATCCCGCAGCGCCCGGCCATGGGTCTCCATGGGGAAGTGCCCGGCGGAGCGCAGCACGTGCTTTTCCGCGCCGGGCACCAGCCTGTCGACGGCCTTTACCGCCCTGTCGTCCATGAGGCCGTCTCGCCCGCCCCAGATGACCATGGCGGGGCAGAAGCCCGATGACGTGGGGGCGGGGGTCTCCTCACGGGCGACCTGGATGAACGCTTCCCGCGCGCCGGGGCGGAGCAGAGGCAGGCGCATCTTTTCCAGCACGTAGTCCTCCAGCGGATAGCCGCTGAGCTGCTCCATCTCCCGGCGGAAGCCCTCCTCGTCCGCGATGTTCCGGTCGAACCAGCGCCCGGGGTTTCGGCCCAGCAGCGCGGCGCAGGAATGAGACAGGTCCGGGGAGAGCAGCACCTGGGAGGACACAGAATCCGGGGATTTTTCCAGCATGGACAGGGCCGTGGCGCAGCCGATCCCGTGGGAGATCAGGTGCCACATGGACATGGGCGTGCCGCTGCGGCGGTCGATCTCGTCCAGGATGCCCCATATGATGCTGGCGCGCATGCCGCAGTCCCGGGGCAGGCCGTGGGCGCAGTCGCTCAGCCCGAAGCCGGGCAGGTCCACCATCACCGTCAGGCAGCCCAGCTGGGAGAGCTCCGGCACCAGCTTGCGCCAGTGGAAGGTGGTGATCACCGGGGAGCCCAGCAGCAGCACCCGGTGCCGGAGGGGCACCTCCGGCCTGACCACGCGAAAGTGCACGCGCAGCCCGTGAAAGGCCAGATACTGATTTTCCGCGGCCACGCGCACTTCCTCCTTTGCAAGTATCCGCGCCGCCCCAAGCGGCACATATTATCTCAGTATTATTCTAACACAGTTTGTTCCCGCAGGCCAGTGACGAATGCTTTACAGAAGTGTGAATGAAGGCGGGTCAAACGCAAAACTTCCCGAAAATTTTACAGAAAACGCCTGAAGCGGGATTTCCGGCGGCGGATTGCGCTTGATTTCTTGCCGGGAGATCGGTATAATAGAAAATAAGCAAAAATATCCATCGGCGCCCCGCATCCGGAGGCGTCGGCGCGGTGTGCTCGCCTTTGGCGGTTCACCGCTGGAAAAGAGCGACAGGGGGAACTTTTTGTGCCTCTTTACGAATACGAATGCCCCGCCTGCGGACACCGGTTTGAAAAGCTGCTGAGCATTTCCCGGCGGGACGAGGTCCGCTGCGACAAGTGCGGCGCCGAGGTGCGGCGCGTGTACCAGGGCAAGTGCGCCTTCGGCGCGAAGGCTTCCGCGGGCGGCGGACAGGGCGGATGCAGCGGCAACTGCGCCGGATGCCACGGCTGCGGCCACTGACCGCGGCACGCCCGGGCACATCGTTGAAGTACGCGAAGGGACAGGGAAGCGCGAATGAAGGACAGACTGAGGATCCAGGGCGGCATGCGGCTGGAGGGCGAGGTAGCGGTCAGCGGCGGGAAGAACGCCGCCGCCGCCATCATCCCCGCGTCGCTGCTGGCGGATTCGCCATCCACGATCGAGAACCTGCCGGACATCGAAGACGTCCACGTGTTCGTGGAGCTGCTCCGGTGGCTGGGGGCGAAGGTCGTTTTTGAAGGCAACACCATGCAGGTGGATCCCCGCACGGTGGACAAGCACAATCCTCCCTACGAGCTGGTAAGCAGGATCCGCGCCAGCTATTACCTCGCGCCCGTGCTGCTGGGTCTGTTCAAACGGGCGAAGGTGCCCATGCCCGGCGGCTGCGACATCGGCGCGCGGCCCATCGACCAGACGCTGAAAGCGCTGCGGGTGCTGGGCGCGGAGGTCAACACCGAGGACGACGTGCTGGACTGCAGCGCCGACGAACTCATGGGCGGCGACATCTTCCTGGACATGCCCTCCGTGGGCGCGACGGTGAACAGCATGCTGGCCGCCGTGAACGCCACGGGGGCCACGGCCATCCACAACGCGGCCAAGGAGCCCCACATCGTGGACCTGGCCAACTTCCTCTCCAGCATGGGCGCCAGCGTGAAGGGCGCCGGCACGGACCTGATCCGCATCCGGGGCGGCCGGCAGCTGCACGGCACCAACTATACCGTGGTGCCGGACCAGATCGAGACCGGCACGCTGATGATCGCCGCCGCCGCCACGGCGGGGGACGTGATGATCACCGGGGCGATCCCCACGCACATGGAGTCCCTGTCCGCGAAGCTGCTGGAGATGGGCGTCAACGTGCAGAGCGAGGACGACTGGATCCGGGTGCGCTCCAACGGCGCGTTCCGGGCGGTGAACGTCAAGACCCAGGGCTATCCCGGGTTCCCCACGGATCTGCAGCAGCCCCTGAGCGCGGTGCTCACGGTGGCCAGCGGCACATCCATCGTCACGGAGACGCTGTTCGAGAGCCGCTTCCGCTTCCTGGACGAGCTGCGCCGCATGGGCGCCAACGTGCGCGTGATCGAGAACACGGCCATCATCACCGGCGTGGAGCGGCTGCGGGGCGCCAAGGTGAGCGCCACGGACCTGCGCGCCGGGGCGGCCATGGTGATCGCGGGGCTCATGGCGGAGGGCGTCACGGAGATCAACGGCGTGGACTTCATCCTCCGGGGCTACGAGCGGCTGGACGGGAAGCTGTGCGGCCTGGGGGCGTCCATTCAGCGCATACAGGTGGAATAATGCCCCGTGGGAACGCAAAAGTAACATCTCCGTCTTGTTTTTTTGAACAAATTTGGTTGTAATATGCCGCTTCTCGTGGTATAATGATTAAGCGGCCGGCCCGAAGAGCGGCTGGCGCGCATTGGATGGATCCCCCGCGGGCAAGGCTGCCCGCGTTTGCGGAAGGCTTCGATAGAGGCCCGTTCCCTTGACGGGGCGAAGGCGTTCGCCGTCGGCGGCTGCCGGAGCTCCGCTCCCATGGGTCGGGGCGTTCGGCCTGCGGCCGGATTGGTTCCGGGCGCAGCCCCGCCGTTTTCCAGGGGTTTTGCCCCTGGCGTTTTTCTGAATGGATGAATTGGAGGGGTCGGATGCCCGAAAAGGCTATGTCTGTCCGCGAGGCGGCGCAGATCGCGCAGAAAATCGCGGACGAAATGAAATTGGAAATGGTGGACGCTGAGCTGGTCAAGGAACCGACCGGCCATTTTCTGCGCTTTTACGTCGATATGGAGGGCGGCATCACGCTGGAGCAGCTGGAGGCGTTTCACCGCAGGCTCCAGCCGCTGGTTGAGCGCGTGAACTACGATTACATGGAAGTTTGTTCTCCCGGCGCGGACAGGCCCCTGAAGACCCAGCGGGACTTCGACAAGGCCATGGGCCAGGCCGTGGAGGCCAAGACATACAAGCCCGTGAACGGCGTCAAGCGGTTCGTGGGCACGCTGTCCGGGTTTGCGGACGGCGTCATCACCATCGCGGCGGCGGGCGGCGAGATCGCGCTGAACCAGAAGGAAGTGGCCGTAATTCGTCCCTTCATCGAAGTGGACGAGGCCGAACTGATGCGCGCTCTGCCCGATGAGGAGCCGCCCAAGCAGAAGTAAGGAGGGAATCGCATGGCGAACAATACCGGGATCGATTCCGGCGAGTTCATCAGCGCGCTGGATGAGCTTTCCAAGGAACGCAGGGTCAACAAGGACGTTCTCTTCGGCGCCATTGAGGCGGCGCTGATTTCCGCATATAAGAAAAATTACGGCAAAAACGCCACCGTGCGCGCCACCATCGACCGGGAAAAGGGCCAGGTGGAAGTGCTGTCCCGCAAGACGGTGGTGGAGGAAGTGGAGGATCCCCAGTGCGAGATCTCCCTGGACGACGCGCGGCAGATCCAGCCCCAGTATGAGCTGGGCGACCTGGTGGAGGTGCCCGTCACGCCCCGCAACTTCGGCCGCATCGCGGCGCAGACCGCCAAGCAGGTGGTCGTGCAGCACCTGCGGGAGGCGGAGCGCGGCGTGATCTACGACGAGTACAGCCAGAAGGAGAACGAGATCCTCACCGCCATCGTGCAGCGGGTGGAGGCCAAGCAGGCCTTCGTGGAGATCGGCCGCACGGAGGGCGTCATCGAGCAGAGCCAGATGATGCCCACGGAGGAGCTGCGCGTCAACGACCGCGTGAAGGTGTACGTGCTGGAGGTCTCCCGCCAGGGCAGGGGGCCGCAGGTGTTCGTCTCCCGCACGCATCCCGGCCTGGTGAAGCGCCTGTTCGAGATCGAAGTGCCGGAGATCGTCACCGGCGTGGTGCAGATCAAGTCCATCGCCCGTGAGGCCGGCTTCCGCACCAAGATGGCCGTGTTCTCCACCGATCCGCTCATCGACGCCGTGGGTTCCTGCGTGGGCCCCCGGGGCATGCGCGTGGAAAACGTGGTGGCGGAACTGAAGACGGAAAAGGTGGACATCGTGCGCTGGAGCCAGGACCCCGCGGAGTACATCGCCAACGCGCTGAACCCCGCCCGGGTCATCAGCGTGTTCGTGTCCGATACGGAGAAGTCCGCGCGGGTCATCGTGCCGGACAACCAGCTCTCCCTGGCCATCGGCAAGGAGGGCCAGAACGCCCGCCTGGCGGCCAAGCTCACCGGCTGGAAGATCGACATCAAGTCCCAGTCCCAGATGGAGCAGGCCATGGAGGAGATGCAGCAGGCGGAGGCAGAGGCGCCCGCGGAGGAACCCGATGCCCAGTAAGCCGAAAAAGATCCCCATGCGCATGTGCGTGGGCTGCCACGAGATGAAGCCCAAGAAGGAGCTGCTGCGGGTGGTGAAGCCCGCGGAGGGCGATTGCGCCATCGACCGCACGGGCAAGGCCTCCGGCCGGGGCGCGTACATCTGCCCCAGCGCGGAATGCCTGAAGAAGGCGCAGAAGACAAAGGCGCTGGAGCGCGGCCTGGAAGCGGCCATATCGCCGGAGGTGTACGCCACCCTGGCGGAGCAGATCGCCCAGGCGGCCCAGGAGGGCGCGTGAACAGGCTTTTGTCGCTGCTGGGGCTGTGCGCCCGGGCGGGAAAGCTCGTCAGCGGGGAAAAGGCCGCGGTGGCGGCCATCCGCGGCGGAAGCGCGCACTGCGCCCTGCTGGATAAGGCAGCGGCGGCGAACACGGAGAAATCCGTCACGGATGCCTGCGCGTATCACGGCGTGCCGCTGATACGCGTGGAGGAGGACGCCCTGGGGGACGCCATCGGAAAGCCCGGCAGGATGGCCGCGGCGGTGACGGATCCCGGCTTCGCGGAGGGCCTTCTGAAATTGGCCCAACAGGACAAACCGTGAACCAAACCGGCTTTTCTATCAAGAATCATTTTTTACGGACGACTATCGGGGGTGCATGAAGGGAATGGCGAAAGTCAGGGTTCAGGACGCAACGAAGGATTTGAGCACGAACGCGAGCAAGATGCTGGAAAGTCTGGCTCGTCTGCGCACGCAGTCGCAGGACGTGCTTGGTTCCCTGCGCAGAATTTCGGACGAATTTGCGCGGCAGGAAAAGGAGCGTCAGGATCGGGCGGCCAGGGAAGAACTGCAGAAGCAGTACGAGGCCGCGGCGCAGTTTATGACCGCGTATTCCAGCGAGCAAGCGCCCGAAGTGCCGCCGGAGCCGCCCAAGCCGGCCGAACCGAGCCCCGTCGAGGAAAAGAAGCCTGAGATCCCGCCGGAGCCGGAAAAGCCTGTGGAGATCCCGCCCGCGAAGGAAGAGCCAAAGCCTGCGCCGGACAAGGAGGCCCCCAGGGCCCAGGCTCCCGCGCAGGAGGAACGTCCCGCGCCGGCGGCCCCGCGCCCCTTCGGACGTCCC
>JAEEGL011229178.1_pt1 | contig 12610 bp, 13 predicted proteins | sample 9134231 | NCBI WGS metagenome assembly JAEEGL01 (sample SAMN16246548, study PRJNA631951) | gut metagenome | biome: gut microbiome; feature: rumen; material: fiber-attached | host: Bos | place: Iran: Karaj | collected 2018-10
GCATCAAAAAATCCTTTGTTCTTTAGTTCTTTAGTTCTTTGAATTACTTTCTTAATCCAAGTTCTTTAATAAGCTCTCTGTACTTGTCAAGATCTGTCCGCTTGAGGTACTTGAGAAGCTTTCTTCTCTGTCCGATCAGCTTGAGCATTCCTCTTCTTGAATTGTGGTCCTTTGTGTGAATCTTGAAGTGCTCGGTAAGCTCGTTGATCCGCTTTGTGAAAAGTGCGATCTGAACCTCTGTTGAGCCTGTGTTGGTCTCACTGCCACCGAATTTTGAAATGAGTTCAAGCTTTTCTTCTTTTGTTAAAGACATACATTTCTCCTTTTAAATAAATTCCCACCCCACAGCCGTCTTTTCAGCCGTAATGGAGGCATTCCTATATTCTCCCCTGTCGTAAAGCTGCATAGTGTAGCTTCCGGCAGGCGGTAAAACCTGGGTTGTATCAGACCTGAGCATAGGGCTCCTGCGGCCTGATATATCTATGGAATATCCAAATTCCATAATCTGCGGAAGAATCTCAAGCTCTCCCACCTGGATGAAGGTGCGGATCATTGTGCTCTTCACCGGCACGCCGGAAAACTTGAACTCCGGCAGCACCTGGACATCAACTCCGGTACCTTCGAACATGGACACAATATCTGCACTGGCGGTATCGTTTCCGCACCCGCATTTGAAATCGTATCCTACGGCAATTTTTTTAAGCATAAGGCGCTCCCCTATGATAGAAAAGAATTGCCTACCCTTCAGTTTAACAAAATCAGCGGAAAAGTCAATCAGTACAACGGTATCCACTCCCAGTCTCTGAAGGGCTGAAACCTTCTGCTGCAGAGTGTAGATGTCACCCTTGAAGCTCCCCTTGAAATAGAGTGCCGGATTAGTGCGGAAGGTGAACACCACCGACTGTACACCGCCACCCTGGGAAAGCACCTGGTCAAGGATTTCCATGTGGCCTTTGTGGATGCCGTCGAACACCCCGACAGTAATGGCGCATGGGACACCTGCAAGAGGCTTGTTATCTGTAAACTCTTTCCAGCTGTATATATTCAATTCACACCTGCCGCAAACTCATAATAGAGCCTGCCCTTCCGTTTTCCCACCATGGCACAGAAATCGCCCTCCTCGTCAAAAAGGGCCTTGTATATCCCCTCCGGGATGAAAGGGGCGACCTTGGAGGAAAACTTCTTTGTAAACTCCCGCCCTGCTTTAAGCATATCTGCCTCGGTCCTGGGCACAACCTGGGTGGCCACCCCGCAGAGGGCCATCCCTTCCGATGCGGACAGCAGCTTATAAGTGCCTGGAGCAATGCCCTGGACACTGAAAGGACCGATGGCAGTGCGGTGAAGCTCTGTAAGGTACCCCTTGGTGCCGCACATGGCTGCCAGATCCCGGGCTATAGCCCTGATGTAGGTGCCTCCCGAGCAGGTTACCCTGAAACGGAGGTCCGGCCTGCTGTAATCCAGTATCTCAAAGGAATAGACAGTCACCTTCTTGGCAGGAATATCCAGCTCCTCGCCCCGCCTTGCCAGCTTATAGGCCCGTTTGCCGTCCACATGGACTGCCGAGAAGGAGGGTGGCACCTGCATCATGTCGCCGGAGAAAGCAGCAGCCGCCTTTGCCACGGCCTCCGGCTCCGGCACAGGAAGCCCATGGCACAGAAGCTTTCCGGTGGGATCCAGAGTATCAGTCTCTTCCCCGAACCGGAGCACAGCCTCGTAGACCTTGGACATGTCTGCCATGTAGGTCATGAACTTGGTTATACGCCCGGTAAGGGCAAGAAGGAGGCCGTCGGCAAAGGGGTCAAGTGTGCCGCAGTGGCCCACCCTCTTGTCGCCGATATCCTTTTTAAGCTGGTTCATGGCCTGGAAGGAGGAGATGCCCGCTTCCTTGTTCAAAAGTACAAAACTTGGAATCAAGAAAGAATTTCCTCAATCTTCTTGTTGATCTCAAAGCCTTCTTTAATAGAATCGTCGTAAACAAAAGTGAGCTTTGGGGTAAGGCGGGTCTGAATCTTCTTTCCCACAATACCCTGGATAAAGGGAGCGGCGCTGTTAAGCCCCTCCACGCTCCGACGGGTCACCTTCTCGGACTCAAAGCCTGAGACAAATACCTTGGCCACGCTCAGGTCCGACGCACACTTGACCCTGTTTATGGAGACCATCCTGCTTATCCTTGGATCCTTCACCTTTCCGGTGAGGATAAGGGTGCTGATGATCTCCTGTATCACGCCTTCTATGCGCATAAGTCTATATTCTGACATTCATTTACCTCAAAGCTTTCTGGCAATCTCTTTGATCTCGTATACCTCGATGATATCGCCGACCTGGATATCGTTGAAGTTCTCAAGACCGATACCGCACTCAAAGCCCTTCTCAACCTCTTTGGCATCATCCTTGAACCGCTTGAGGGAGGAGATTTTGCCGTTGAAGATCTCCACATCATCCCGGTATACACGGCATACAGAGTTGCGCTTGACGCTTCCGTCTGTAACATAAGCACCGGCAATTGTACCCACCTTCGGCACCTTGAAGGTGTCCCGCACTTCCACAGTACCGATCTGCTCTTCCTTAAGCTCCGGAGAGAGCATACCTTCCATGGCTGCCTTGATATCTTCCTGGGCATGGTAGATTACGTTATACCGCTTGATCTCCACCTTCTCCTGCTCTGCCAGGAGTGCGGCCTTTGCAGTAGGACGCACGTTGAAGCCGATGATGATGGCGTCGGAAGCAGATGCCAGGTTGACATCGTTCTCTACAATCGCACCTACAGATGCATGGATTGTATGGAGACGGATCTCGCTGGTTGAAAGCTTCTCCAGTGTGTTCTTGAGAGCCTCTACAGAGCCCTGCACATCTCCCTTGATGATAACCTTGAGCTCCTGAACCTCCCCTTCCTGGATAGATGTATAAAGGTTCTCCAGAGTGACTTTCTTCACATTCTTGGCAGCTCCGATTCTCTCCAGCTCCTGCCGTTTCTCGCCAATCTGACGGGCATACTTCTCGGATTCTGTAACCTGGAAAGGATCGCCTGCGTTAGGCAGACCCTCAAAGCCCAAAATCTCCACAGGGGTGGAAGGACCTGCGCTCTCTATCTTCTTGCCACGGTCGTTGAACATAGCCCTTACTTTTCCAGCATAAACACCTGCAATGAAGGCATCGCCGATCTTAAGGGTACCTCTCTGGATAAGAACTGTGGAAACCATACCGCGTCCCTGGTCGACCTTGGACTCGATGACTTTTCCTTCTGCACGGCAGTTAGGATTGGCCTTGAGCTCCAGCATGTCGGCCTCGATAAGAATGTTCTCCAGCAGGTTGTCGATACCTTCTTTCTTGAGAGCAGAGATCGGACAGTAGATAGTGTCGCCGCCCCACTCCTCAGGAATAAGGCCGTACTCGGAAAGCTGCTGCTTGACCCGGTCCGGATTGGCCTCGTACAGGTCTATCTTGTTGATTGCAACAATTATCGGAACCTTGGCTTCCTTGGCATGGTTTATAGCCTCGATAGTCTGGGGCATGACACCGTCGTTGGCGGCAACCACCAGGACTACGATATCGGTAAGGTGGGCACCGCGGGCACGCATCTGGGTGAATGCCTCGTGGCCCGGAGTATCCAGGAATACAATGCTGCGGCCGTTGACTTCGACCTTGTAGGCACCGATGTGCTGGGTGATGCCGCCGAACTCGGTGGCAGCCACGTTGGCCGACCGGATTGCATCCAGAAGCTTGGTCTTACCATGGTCTACATGGCCCATTACTGTAACAACAGGAGGCCGTTCCACAATGTCGGCATCGTCGCCCTTCTCCCCTTCTACAATAGTCTGGTCGTACAGGGATACGATATTCACCTTGCAGCCGTATTCGTCGGCCAGGATTGTGGCTGTGTCGGCATCGATCTGCTGGTTGATGGTGACCATCTGTCCCATGCCGATAAGCTTGGTTATTACATCAGATGCCTTAAGGTTGAGCTTCTTGGCCAGCTCCGCAACAGTTATCACATCCATGATGTCGATGCTCTTCGGAACAGGATTTGCCTTCTGCACATCCTTCTTCTTGATCTGATAGTTCTTTTCGATCTCTTCTATGTTATCCTTGCGGGTCTTCTGATAATCGGTCTTCTTCTTGGTCTTGAAGAATTTCTTGCCTCCGGTGCGTCCAGCCATCTCCGGTGGCATCTCTGAGCCTTCGCCCCTTGGCCGGAAACCGCCCTGTCCCTCCGGATGAGGTCTGAAACCGCCCTGGCCTTCCGGCCGCTCGCCGCGAGGCTTAAAGCCGCCCTGTCCCTCCGGACGAGGTCTGAAACCGCCGGGCTGGCCTTTCCAGCCGCCCTGTCCCTCGGTCCGCTCGCCCCGGGGTTTGAAACCGCCGGGCTGGCCTTTCCAGCCGCCCTGTCCTTCGGTCCTCTCGCCGCGGGGCTTGAAACCGCCGGGCTGACCTTTCCAGCCGCCCTGTCCTTCGGCCCGCTCGCCGCGGGGCTTGAAGCCGCCGGGCTGACCCTTCCAGCCGCCCTGTCCTTCGGTCCGCTCGCCCCGGGGCTTGAAGCCGCCGGGCTGACCTTTCCATTCGCCCTTTGCAGGGGCAGCAGGCTTTTCCGGCTTCGGTGTTGCAGGAATATCTGTCTTTGGAGCTGCTGGCTCCTGGACAGGAGGAGCAGCAGGAGCTGCCTTTGGTTCTGGCGCAGAAGTCTCCGGTGCAGGAGCAGCTGTTTCTGCCGGAGCAGCAGGCTTCTTTGCTACAACCTTTTTCTTTTTGACAACAACTTTCTTCTTTTTCTGTTCAGCCTCTGGTGCTGGTGCCGGTTCCGGCTTTTCTGCCACAACCTCCCGTTTCGGCTGCTTGATCAAAGTTGCCCTTGGTTTTTCTTTCTTATCCAATTCTTCAGACATATATTCCATAAACCTCTTTATTTATCTTCGCTATCGTCAGTCTCTTCCTCGGCCTCATCCTCATCTTCTTCCTCGAAGCTGAGCTCCACACCGCAGTTCGGACAGTGGTCCATATCCTCTGTAATAGGCTTGCCGCATTCAGGACACTCGTAATATTCCTTCTCCTCATCGGCCTCTTCCGGAGTTTCAGCCTCAGCCTCCTCCTCTTCCATAGGCTCGATGTCATCATCCATGATCTCCACATTCTCTTCGATGATGGATTTCACAAGCTCAAAGTCATCCTTTGTGAAGCCTGGAATCTCAAGAAGCTTGGACTCGCTCATGCTGATAAAGGTTTCGATATCAACAATATCGTGCTCTGCAAGCAGGCTGACAATGCGTTCCGGAATATCAGGAAGCTCTGAGAGCTTTGTGATCTCTTCGGTCTGGTCGCCGTTCTCTCCGAACAGGTCGGAAACTGCTTTCTTGGTCTCGAAGATATCCATCTCCTGGAACTGGGATTCGGTCTTTACATCGATGTTCCAGTCCACAAGGCGGTTTGCAAGCCGCACATTGAGTCCCTGCTTTCCGATGGCAAGGGAAAGCTGGCTGTCGCTTACAACTGCCAGAGCCTGTCGTTTTGCCTCGTCCAGGATATAAACCTGCTGAACTTCTGCCGGAGAAAGAGCATTCTTGATGTATACAGTAGGATCGGTGTCGTACTTGAGTACATCGATCTTCTCCCCTTCCATCTCCCGGACTACAGCCTGGATGCGGGCACCCCGGAGACCTACGCAGGCACCTACCGGATCAATGTCATCACGGTGTGTGTAGACAGACATCTTTACACGGTAGCCCGGCTCCCGGACAATCTTGAAGATCTCGATGGTCTTGTCTGCAATCTCAGGAACCTCAAGCTCGAAAAGCTTTTTGACAAATTCTGTATGGGTTCTGGAAAGGACTATGCTGAGTCCGTTCTCATCCTTCTTCACTTCGTAAACATAGGCCTTGATACGGTCGTTGGCGTGATATACCTCACGCGGAGACTGATACCGCTTGGGCAGGATTCCCTCGGTCTTTCCAAGGTCAACGAAGATGTTGCCGTTGTGTTCCCGCTGGCAGTAGCCTACGATCATCTCTCCCACCTTGTCGATGAACTCGGAGTAGATCTTGTCATCCTTGATAGCCCTGCCCCGCTGGTTTATCCGCTGCTGGGCGCTCTGGACCTCCATACGCTTGAAGGTATGAGGATCGATGTCGATCAGGAGCTCGTCGCCGATCTCGCAGTCGGTCATGCCGAACTTTTCCTTGGCCTCATCAATATCAATCTCAACAGCATCATCAATGACATCATCAACGATCTTTTTCTTAACCTGAAGATATACTTCGTTCTCGTCATCGCTGAACTTGACTTCGACACCTTCCACAGTACCGAACTTCTTCTTATATGCTGCCAGCATTGTATCTTCGATTGTCTTAAGGGCAAGCTCGTGGGAAATACCCTTTTCCTCTTCAAAAATTCTGATCGCTTCAGCTAATCCAGATGCCATTTCTTTATGCCTCCTCCCAAGAGAAATCCAGCTTAGCCTTTTTTATCCGGCTGTAAGGAATCTTCTTCTCGGACTTTTCAATTTTATTTTCGATTATTTCACTTGTTTCAACAGTCACATTCTGAGCATCGGCCGACACGATGACACCATGCAGCCACTCGCTCATTCCGTCGCACAGAACCTTTACACCCCGTCCTGCAAAAACCGCAAACTCATCTGCATACTTTATGTTGCGGTTGATTCCCGGAGAGGAGACCTCGAAGTAGACATCACGGGTGTCAGAGGCAACCTCGGCACGGGCGGCGGCAAGACGGTGCACCTTCTCGCAGTCTTTCACTGTAACTCCTGAAGGTGAGAAGATGACAAGGCTGATGTGGATGCCGTCCTGCCGGTTTGCGGCAGTAAGCTCTACGATACTGAAGCCAAGCCCCTCCACCACAGGGGAGAGCAGCTGGTAAAATGTTCCATTTTTATCTGCAAAATCCATAAAAAACCTACAAAAAAAGGAGCCGCTTTTACGGCTCCTTTAATACATAAAAATATTAAAAGTTACCTTATAATAGGAAAAAATTGAAAATTAATCAATAGCAAATGTGATTATATCTACACTTTCTACCCCATTCTGTTTCAGAATCAAAGCGCAGGCCGAGGCTGTGCTCCCGGTGGTGAAGACATCATCCAGCAGAATGACATGCTTTCCCAGGGCCAGAGCCCTGAATTTCTGGGCATCCCTGGGCTTTATATAAAGCTTGTCCACCAGCTCTGCCTTCCGCTCCTCCTTGTTCAGCTTCTTGAGCTGGCGCCCCCTGCGCCGCCGCAGCACGTCGGCAAAAGGGATGCCCTGCATCCCTTTCAGAGCCCGGCAGACTGCTGCCATGTGGTTATAGCCTGTTTTCTTCAGTCTTGCCGGGCTGCAGGGGGCTGGGACCAGGATCACATTCTCAAGGCCCCTCTTGCGTAGATAGCGGTAAACTACCAAAGCAAGAAACCGGCCTATACGGCGCTGCCCTTTGAACTTATAGAGGCCTATCACAGTTTTAGCTGTCCCCTCATAGTCCCAGAAGCAGTGGTTTGTATTGAAGGCATACTCCTCGCTTCTGCAGCGCATGCATATGCCATCCTCGGAGATCAGAGGAAGGCCGCAGACACGGCATTTCTCCCCCTTTTCCTCGTGGAACAGAAGCGGAAAAGCACAGTGTCTGCAAAGGCCGTATTTCTCTGAAAAAGCGTCACCGTGTCCGCACAGCAGACACCCCTGGTCAAAGATTAACGATAGTATGTTCATACTACCTATTACTCAGAAAAAGTTAATTTTGATTGGACTTTTGAGAAAAAAAATGAAAAATAATTTCCGCTTCACTCTACAGACTTGATCTCGTCCTGCAGATTCTGTTTAAGAGAGTATGTGTCAAAAGCCGGTTCCTTGGGTAGGTTTATCTCTATGCAGGTGATCTTATCCACTTTTGCTGTTCCTTCCCGTATACATACATCAAAGACATGTCCCCCTTTTGATCTGTCCTCGGAAAGGAAATGAAGATGCCATCCCGGCATATTGATTCCATCCATATAATCCGGGAAATATACACCCACAAGCGACCCGCATATATTCTCAAAAAGGAAAGCTTTCTGGTTCTGTCCAAGTATCTCCTTCAGTGTGATATGGTGAGCCCTGTAGGGAGCCTCGGATCTGGCATCCACCTTTGCGAACAACCCGTCAATCCTGACTATATGCATGCTGTTCAGACCATATCGCTCTTCAATCTTTCTTGTAAGTTCATTTCTGACAGATGTGATATCCGGCATATCATTGAGCGGAAACTGCTGCTCCCCATAATGCTTTGCCACAGCTGCGAAGGGAACCCCGGTCTCAAGGGGAACCAGTGTCACATTTCCGTCCTGATCAGCCCTGAAGCAATGTCCGTCCATCACGATCATTTCTCCATTCACATCTTCAAAGGTTCCCAGGCCGGTGTCTCCTTCCCTAAGAAGTTCCTCGGCTTTTATCACTGCCTTGCTGTATCCTAAGGCAAGTGCCTGCAGTGTTGAAACCTGATACATCTTATTCTGCATACAGTCACTCCTCACACCAGCTGGCCCGGCAGCTTAAGCTTTTCTTTATATGGGAAGGTTGCCTCGTAGGCGGCGAAATCCTCCGGGTTCTGGTCTGCCGCAAAGTAACATTCCGGCGGGCCATATTCTCCTGTGATACCGTTCAGGTATCCTGGAACCAGCTCTCTGCACAGGAAGAAAGAGGCATCGGCTCCGGCCGGAAGGTCATGATATCTTATTCCAAATCTGCTGGCATAGGTGAATCCGCTCTTTCCATAGAAGTCGATATTTCCCTCGAAGCAGAGAGCAGGACAACCGTATTCCTTAGCCTTCTCAATTGTGTAATCCAGCAGCATCTTTCCATACCCTTGCCGCTTGTATTCCGGGGCAATGCAGATAGGCCCCATAGCCATGATAGGAATCTTCCTGCCGTCATCGGATGCGATATGGGCATGGACAAATACATTCTGCCCTATAAGCTGGCCATCTTTCTCCATAACATAATCAAGCTCGGGAATAAAAGCAGGATTTGATCTCATCTGTTTTAATACATAGTGCTCGGCACAGCCAGGTCTGTATACATTCCAGAAGGATTCCCTCACCAGGTTTTCCACTACCCTGAAATCTTTCTCATCTTCTCGGCGGAATACGATTGCCATTATCTGACTCCTCTATTTTACAGCTCTATCTTAGTTCCGGCCGGAACAATCAGCAGTGAATCGGTCTTGAGCTTCTTGGCTGTCTCTTCGTCAAACAGCTTGCCAGGTGCCATGTGATATGGAACTGTGTGTTTTGCTTTAATCATATTGGCACACTCAGTGGCCTCCTCCGATCCCATGTTGTACTTGCCGTCCATAGGAAGGAATGCGTAATCAAGATGACGGTCTGCAAAGCCTTTCATTGCTTCGGTGGTTGATGTGTCACCGGCCAGGTATATGGTCTTTCCGTCGATGGTCAGGATGTAGCCCACACACTCTTCTTTCTTATGATTCTTGTTGTATGCAGGAACGGCCTCAATTGTTATATCACCGATTTTCTTGGTCTGATAATTGCAATTGATATTCATATCCTTGCTGCGGAGAATCACAGTCTTGTCTGTCTTCTTGACCAAGTCGATATTGTTGTGATCTCTGTGCTCATGGGTAATCAGGATAAGGTCGGCCTGCTTGTCGTAGCCTTCACCTGCATAAGGATCCACATAGATTACAGTGCCATCTGCAGCCTCAATCATCACACTGCCATGTCCCTGATAAAGCAGGGATGCCCCGAAAACCGGTGATGCAGCCAATGCTGCGATACATACAAAAAATAAACTTTTCATACCTCTATGATACCACATTTCTCCAGGTTGTGAAACTTTTTCTTTTATGATAGCGTACAGCCATGATCAGAATCATCGGCAGGAATAAATGCAACGACACAAAGAAGGCTCTCCGCTTCTTCAAGGAACGTGGAATTAAAGTGCAGTTCATGAATCTGGATGAATGGGAGCTTACCGCTGGAGAGCTTTCAAATATATTCAGACTGATTGCACCGGATAATCTTCTGGACACCGAGTCAAAGGAGTATAAGAAACGCGGTATGGCTTATATAGATTTTGACTTATCCCAGGAACTTCTTGAGGATCAGCAGCTTTTAAAGACTCCCATCATTATCTCGGGAAAGTCGGCTGCAAAAGGCTTCGACCCCACCTTCTGCAAAAAGCTGTCAGATGAGGAAAAAGCCTGATTTTTTACTTAATAATTGCTGTAACACAGTTCATTCCATCGGCATAAGAATGTCTATATGAAGAAACTGCATTCTCAACTATCTTCTTAGAAATCTCGTCGCACCCTGCCAGCGGATCAGTCTCTGCTCCACTAAAGCGCATACGCAGCTCCACCTCACTGGTTTTCTCTGAATACTCTATAGTAATAGCCAGGTCAAACTGCCGTGGCAGCTGCGGGATCAGGGACTGCATCACCAGCTCCTCAAAAACATGCTGCATATTTAAAATGGTTTTCTGAGAAATCAGATGCTTTCTGCCGAACTCCTCCATATGGCTTAATACACCCATAAAGTCGTAGTCAGTACCGGTAATATGCTCCTCGAACACCTTCAGGTGGTGAATGAACTGCCTGGTCTTTTCCCTGAGAGGATGGTCAAATATCTGATCGGGAGTGCCATCTTCATATATAATTCCTTCGTCCATATAGAATACACGGGTGGAAACATCTCTGGCAAACTGCATCTCGTGGGTCACTATCAGCATAGTAAGTCCCTGCTTTGCAAGACTGCGGATAACAGCCAGAACTTCTCCTACCATGGTTGGATCCAGAGCACTGGTGGGCTCGTCGAACAGCACAATCTCCGGATCCATAGCAAGAGTCCTGGCTATTGCAACCCTCTGCTTCTGACCTCCGGAAAGTTCATCCGGGAAGGCATCGGCCTTGTCGGCAAGTCCTACCTTGCGCAGCAGCTCTATACCCCTGTCGTAAGCCTCTTCCCTGGTCTTATGCAGGATATCCACCGGAGCCGCCATTATATTCTCCATGACAGTCATATGGTTGAACAGATTGAAGGTCTGGAACACCATTCCCATCTTACGCCGTAAAAGCGGCACCTTGCATTTGGGATCGGTTATAGACATACCATCAATAAGAATTTCGCCGCTGGTAGGTTTCTCCAAAAGGTTGATGCAGCGGAGGAAAGTGGATTTACCGCAGCCGCTGGGTCCGATGATGGAGATGACTTCCCCTTTTTGAATCTGGGCATTCACATCTTTAAGTGGCGTAGCATCTGGAAACTCTTTCCGCAGGTGTCTTATGCTTATTAATGAATCAGCCATATCTGTTCCTTATTATCTCCGTCTTTTAGGGTCGAAATGGTTCTGTAACGCCACAAGGATACGGGTCAGAAGCCATGCGATGATAAAATAAATGACTGCTATGACAACAAGGGGGAAGAATGCCTCAAAGGTCCTGCTCTTGATGATATCCCCGGCCTTGGTCAGATCCTGTATTGCAATATATCCTACCACCGAAGTCATTTTAACCATGCTTATGAATTCCCCCTGGAAAATAGGGAGAAAATACTGGGCCGCCTGTGGAAGCACAATTTTGTTGAATGCCCTGAATTTAGGATAACCAAGAGCCAGAGCTGCCTCCATCTGACCCTTATCCACCGCCAGGATTCCAGTCCTTATCATCTCGCTCACATAGGCACCGAAGTTCATTCCGAATCCTATTACAGCCACCAGGATGCTGTTTAGGCCTGTCTTGGCAAAGACAACATAGAAAAGAATCATCAGAAGAACCACAATTGGAGTTCCCTGCATAATGCGGATATATCCCAGAGCCACACCGTTAAGCAGCCTGTTCCTGCTCATGCGCAGAGCGCAGATTCCAAACCCCAGCAGAGTGCCGAACAGAGCAGCAAGTGTGGAAATAATAATAGTCACACCTATGCCTTTGGCAATCAGCTTCCAACGGGCCTCCCGGACAAATGTCCTCTCGAAGCTGGAAGATAACCGCTTCCACACACCAGAGTCAACAGATTTCTGACCTAAATCCCGTACCATAATTGTATTTGCCATGGAAAAGAAGGGATCAGAGAAAGCTATTTTCTCCTTCCGCTCCTTGGTGATGTTCAAGTTTGCCATGATGCAGTCTATATCCCCTGCCACAGCAGCTGCAACAATACTATTAAAATCGTATATTTTGAATTCCAGGTCTGCATCCAGCCATAGTGCAAACCGCTTGGCAAACTCAATGTCCATACCGGTAAGCATTGTCCCTTTGTAATAGCTGTAAGGAGGTACCTCTGCCGTGGTGCCTACTGTCAGATGATACTTTGGTTCAGACGCTTCCGGAATATCCGGCATTGCATCATTGTCTTCTTTGAGCCAGCGATTCTCTATCTTTTTAAAAGTGCCATCTGCTTTTATCTCTGTCAGAAAAGCATTTATCTTTTTCTCAAGATCCGGAATTTTAGAAACAGGGGAAAGACCTACTGCAATATCAATAGGATCGCCTAAGTTTTTATCCAGAAGCCGTACCCCTGAAAGGCCATTATCAATAGCCAATTCCATCTGAAGCCGGTCATAGGCGTAGCCGTCTATCTTTCCCAGCCTGGCTGCCTCAAAGCCTATTATATGGTTGTTGAAAGAATGAA
>JAEEGL011254532.1_pt1 | contig 12610 bp, 10 predicted proteins | sample 9134231 | NCBI WGS metagenome assembly JAEEGL01 (sample SAMN16246548, study PRJNA631951) | gut metagenome | biome: gut microbiome; feature: rumen; material: fiber-attached | host: Bos | place: Iran: Karaj | collected 2018-10
CCACAATCCGACGTGTTAACCAGCTACACCAAATCCACCATAGTGGATTGCGATACCTAAATGTCTATCACAACGCTATTTTATTTTAAATCATTTTTTCGCCTTTGTCAAGTATTTTAGCTTAATTTAATGTATAATTTTAAAATGATAAAGGGCGAATTATTTTAATTATAATATGTAAATATAGTAGAAATATATATTATAAAAAATTTATTTTAAGTAACATATAAATTACATTTAATCTATAATTATTGACTAAAAATGGCTTTTGTAATAATTTTAATATGATAGGATAGCTATAATTATAAAGGGGAATAGCATGAGTTTATTAGATAGAATAAAAGGATTATTTAACAAAGTATTTAAAAGACAGCAGGAACTTCCTCCTGTAGTTGAAGAACCAGAAGAAAAGAAGGAAGATGTTTTTGATACAGTATTTGAAGTTGACGAATATGATTTTGATCCTAAAATAATAGAAGATGATTCTGGTAAAACACAATCAATAGGAGAAATGATTGAAGAACTAGATGTTAAGGGAAGAAATGATAGAAGAAATCCAATAAGAATGGATTATGATCCGAGTCGTGATGATAAAGCAAAAGATAAGAAAGATTATACTTTAAAAACTGAAGTTTCAGAAAGTGATATAAAATTAGATTTCGACAGTGTTTCAAAAGTAAAAATCACAGATGCTTCTCTAAATACTTATGATGAAGAAGGAAGGTCTTTTGTTCAAAAGAAAGTAGAAGTAAAAGATAAAGACGGCGATTATTTAAGAGTAAGTGACTTAACAATAGGTCATAATAGAGAAGGCTTTTTACTAGAAGATGGAGAATATGCTTCCTATGATGAAATTATGAAAGCCTTAGAAAAAGCTTTAAAACCAGATCATAATTTAAATCAAGTTGTAAGAGTAAAGAGTAAAACAACAGGAAAGTACATTGATACAAAAGAATTAACAAATACTATTGCAGGAATAATAAGAGGAAATTCAAAATTTGAAATTCAAAATGAACCTAAAAAAGATGATGAATTAGATTCTGCATTTGTTAAAGTAAGAAATGATAGAGACGATTTTATAAAAAAAGGATTACTAATTTTAGGTGAGGGAAATATTACTCTTCCAAATGGTGAATATGTTTCTAAAAAAGATATAGAAACAGCTTTGGGAATGTATTTATTTGAAACAAAAACCTTTACCTTAGAGAAAAATAATGAAGAAGATATTAATGGAAGACACGTTGCAAGGGATGAAGAAGGAAATCCTATAGTTACAGAATTAGATTCAGATTATGTTGGTAAACACACACCTAAAGTGGAATTAGCTGAAGATATTTATCATGATGTAAAAGATGAAGAACTTGAAGCAGAGTTAGAAGAGGATATTCCAGAAGTAATAGAAAGACCTAAAAAAGCTGGAAATTATACAAGAGCAGGTTATGTTCCACCACAAAATGAAAAAATGGATAGACCTGAAGATAGAATGAAATATACAAAGGCAGGTTATGTTCCACCACAAAAAGAAGGAATGGAAAGACCTGAAAATAGAATGAAGTATACAAGAGCTGGTTATTCTCCAAAACATGTTAAAAGAACTGGAAGAAAATGGAAAGTTTGGCCACTTGTTTTGGCTGGAGTTGCAACAATTTCATTGGGTTATGGAATAAAACATGTTCCAAGAGATCCTCAAGATAATTTTGTTGCAAGTTATAAATTAGTTCAATTATATGAAAAAGATCGTCCAGAAACAGAAGATGAAGTTATAAGAAGAATTAATTCTCAATTTGAAATAGGAAAAACTGTTGCAGTGCCTGATGGAGTTGTGGTTCATGCAAGTTCTGATTATACTCAAGAAGGTGCCAATAAAAGTCAAGGTATAATAGGTAAAAGAAGTCTGCAATTAAATGGTCAAGCAAAAATTGATTATATTTCTTTAATAGACGCAAGTGGAAGAATAGTTCAAGTAACATATGATAAAGAGCAAGATGCTAATGTTGAAGATGCTATTAATAGAGCAGTACAAGAAAATGGATTTGATAGAAACACTGGAAAAGTTATGTTACACTTAAGTGGTGTAAACATTTATGGAAAAGAAGTTCAAGCTGGTTGGGCGGAACAAAGTGATTTAATTACAGAAGAAGATAAAACTCCAAGACAAATTTCAACATATGAGGAAGGCCCAGTTATTTCAAATACTAAAGAAGGCTTTAATGGTTCAGTAGTTCTTGATGCCCCTGATGGTGCACATATAGTAGGAAATATTCCTAATCTTGATTTTGATAATCCTGGTGAAATCATAGGAACTAAATATACAGATATTAATGGAAATATTATAGAATTTAAAGAAATTAATATTGAAAATCATCCAATAGAACAAAAAGACGGAGTAGAGCTAGAGTGGGAATTTGATAATGTTGAAAAGAAAAAAGCTTTAGTTGGCTTATTCGCAGCATTAGGCGTTGCTGGGTTTGGCGTAGTTAATAAAGAAAAATTTGCAAAAGATACTAAAGATAAAACCAATAAACATGATGAAGAACCAAGTTTATAGGGAGGTATGATATGAATTATAGAGAAGGTGAAATAATTGAATTAGATGATAAAGAATATATTATTTATTCAATTATTCAAGATGGAGAAAAATACTACTATTATTTAATGAGCAACTTCAAACCAATTGATATGAAATTTGCAACAGATGGGGAAGAAGAAGGCACTATGGATGTTGTTGTTGATGAGCAAGAAAAACTAAGAGTATTTGATTTATTTAAAAAGAAATTTAATTAAAGATATATAATAATATTAGATATAAATAATAAAAATATATAATACTTGAAGTATAACAATTATACTTCAAGTATTGATAATGTAAATAATAAAAAGCCAATATTGTATTATACAATATTGGCTTTTTATGTAAAAAAATAGACGTTAGCTTTGGTGTATTTAGGTGTGAATTGGTGGTGGAAACCTAAATACGGCTAACGTCTTGGTGGCCACATAATAAATAAATTTATTATGTGGGGTGGTGGTGGTTCCGACGGGAATCGAACCAGTGACACGGGGATTTTCAGTCCCCTGCTCTACCAACTGAGCTACGGAACCAAAAATCATCTTAAAAAAGATGATCTTGCTTTTAAAACTCAAACTACAATAAATTGATTAAAGTAATATGGGTTTTCTTAAGCAAAAATATCTAGTAAAACTAGATATTTTGTGGCGACCTGGAACGGGCTCGAACCGTCGACCTCCGCCGTGACAGGGCGGCATTCTAACCAGCTGAACTACCAGGCCAAATAGTGGTGGTCGCTATAGGGTTCGAACCTATGACCTCCTGCTTGTAAGGCAGATGCTCTACCAACTGAGCTAAGCGACCATTCATATTATCTATGTAATTGCCTATGTACAATTGACAAGTATTATTTTACAATGTTTAACCTTATTTGTCAAGTATTTTTTTAAACTTTTTGTTTTTTTTAAATAGAGTAGAGTAGTATTATGTAAATATTAGTTTAAATAAAATGTTTATAGATTTAAAATTAGACAAAATTTACATAAATTTGTAATAATTTTTGTGTATAAGTTGATAAAAAAAGTTGCGATTTTAATACTTGTACACAGAGTTATCCACTTTATCCACAAGGAAAAATGTGTAAATTTTTATAAAAAAATTGATAATTTTAGCTTAACATAAAATTTATTTCCAATAATTTTATAAAAAATATAAGTTAGAAAAAGTCTAGTATTTTCAATACTTTCATAAGTTCGGAAAAAAGCATTTGAAAAAATATTTTTAAAAAAGACTTTACAAACGAAGAAAATCGTAGTATATTAGCTAAGGTTTATTTCAAAACAATTTTATCAATCTAAAGAGTTCCAGTTTGTTTCAAACAAATTTCAGCTTATTTAGAATTTTATATTACAAATTATTAATTATAGTACATATGAAAAATCAATTAGGTATTTTTATGCTTAATAGAATTAAGTTTTTATATTTTGAAGAAAGGAGAAGGCTTAGTTTTCTTGTACAGATTTACAAGAAGAAATTATTAAATATGATTTAAAAATTGATACTAAATTTATTAAAAGGAAATATTTGTAAAAAAATAGTTCTTTGGTTTTTATGTATAACAATATTATTATTTCAGAGTATTATTTCAACTAACTTTTATGATCAAAAAAGTTTAAATCAAGAAATCTTTACAAAAATATCAAATATAGTTACTACAAAAGTAAATAGAATAGATCCGTTTTATAGTCGAAAACTAGGTTTATCTAGCAAATTAAATAGTTTTAATTATTTAAATGGTAAAAATAAAAATCTTTTTAGAACTAATACTTTAATATTTAATCAAAATACTAACTCAAATCAAAATAATGATAAATATAGTTCTGACTTAGAATGGTTTATTTGTATTCCAAAGATTAATCTTAAAGCAGAAATAAAAGATGGAGTTTCTCAAGATGTATTAAACAAGTATGTTGGACATTTTGATCAAACACCTAGATTTGATGGAAATGTTTGCTTAGCAGCACATAACAGAGGATATAGCGTTAATTATTTTGCTGAAATTAAAGATTTACAAATGAAAGACTCAATATTTTATTTTTATAATAATAATTTGTATGAATATAAAGTAATAGATATGAATGAAATTGAAGAGACAGATTGGACTAAGTTGGAAAATGCCAATGTTCCAATTTTGACGCTGATTACATGTGTTGAAGATATGCCAAATTTGCGACGATACTTGCAAGCAGAATTAATTGGTGTTGCAAATGAGCGAATGGACATATTAGTTTTAGATTAGAGATTTTTTGGAATATACTATTTTTGAAATAGCCCGTGAAATCTGTTTAAGAAGTAGATAATGTTTTTATGAAAGGGAAAAGGCATATTGTTCTTAAACAGATTTCGAAATAATTAAAACTTAAGAAAGGATTGTTTTATGAAAAAAATAATTACTATACTACTAATGATAATAACTATGATTAATGTGGCATTACCATGTTTTGCATTTGATTTTAATCAAGTTAATTTATATAAAAAAGGGGATTGTCCGAGTTTGTTAAAATATTTTGGAAATCCTCTAACTATATCTTATGTTGTTTATAAACATGATGGAAAGGAATATCCTGCATATTGCTTAAATTCTAATTTAGCTGGAGCAGAAAGTGGAAGCTATAGCGTAGAAACATTATCTAAATTAGATGATAATTTAACTTGGAAAGTAATAATTAATGGATATCCATATAAAACTCCTCAAGAATTAGGAGTAGCAAATGAATATGAAGCTTTTGCTGCAACTAAACAAGCAGTTTATTGGGCTTGGGAAGGAAGACCGGAAAGTGAATATTCTCCTGTTGATAGTGATGCTGGAAGAAGAACTTATAATGCATTTATTAATATTATTAATGCAGCAAAAAATGAAACTAGAAATGAATCTGTAAATGCAGTATTAAATGTTTTACCAGTAACAAATATATGGGAAATAGATGAAAATGAGGAAGATAGAGTAAGCAAAATATATAAGGTAACAAGTTCAGTAAATAGTGGATCATTTTCAATTAATATAGACGGTGAAGTACCAAGTGGATTAGAAGTTACTGATTTATCTAATAATATAAAAGATAGTTTTAGTGTTGGGGAAAGTTTTAAAATAACTATTCCAATTCAAAGTTTAGATAAAAATGGTAATTTTACAATTTCTGCAACAAGTAAATTAAAAACTTATCCAGTATTATATGGAAGAACCTATGATGCAGATAAGCAAGATTATGCAATTACAGGTTTAATTTATGAAAATCAAAATGCTGTTTTTAATGAAAGTTATCAACAAAATAATTCCAAAATAGTTATAACTAAAAAAGAATATGGAACATATAAACCAATGCAAAATGTAGTGTTCGAATTACAAGATGAAAATCATAATATAATTTATGATAATGTTAAAACAGATGGGAATGGAATGATTACATTTGATAATTTATTACCTGGAAAATATTATTTGAAGGAATTATCAACTCTTGATGGATATGCTCCATATACTGATTTAATTGAAATTGAATTGCATTTATTTGAAGAAACAGGAGTTACTGTTTATAATACTAAAATAAAAGAAAATGAGGTGGTTAAAAATTATCAACAAATTGAAGTTACATCAAATAGTGAATCTAATTCAGTAACAATTAATAATGAAGAAACAAAAATAAAAGAGAATAACAGTAGTTTAGAAATAAATAATAATAGTACTAATAATATTAAGGACACTACAAATAATAGTGTAGACATTAATAATAATCATAAAAATAATATAAATAATAAGATTAATAATGTAGTAAATAGTACTAGCAATTTAGATAATGTTATAAAGTATTCATTAGAAAATAGAATTTCAGGTCAAACTACTATGAAAGCATTACCTCGAACTGGAATATAAAAATAGGCGAAATTATAGTATTTTCACATAATTTTCACAAAAGTATTGTATAATAGACTTGTATTTTGAAAAAAATATGTTAAAATTGAGTTAGCATAATGTCATAGTTTTATGACAGATGGAGGTAACAAATGATAGCAATTGGTTCAGATCATGGCGGTTTTAAATTAAAAGAACAATTAAAACATTATTTTGACGAAATGCAAATACCTTATAAAGATTGTGGCACATATTCAGAGGAACGTACTGATTTCCCAAAATATGGTGCAGAAGTAGCAAAATGTGTTCAATCAGGTGAAGCTGAATGTGGTATTGTTATTTGCAAAACTGGTTTTGGAATGGCAATTACAGCAAATAAATTTAAAGGTATTCGTTGTGCAGCTGTATATGAAGAAGAAACAGCTCGTCAAGCAAAAGAGCATTTAAATGTTAATATGCTTGCAATTCCAGCAGAATATGTAAATGAAAGTCAAGCAGTTTCAATGGTACGTTTATGGTTAGGCTCAGAGTTTTTAAAAGGTCGTTATGAAGAAAGAATACAAATGATAGCAGATATTGAAAGTGAAAATATGAAATAGAGTTTATCTCTAAAAGAGGTTGGTATGTGGGGAGACATTGCAATAGCCTTTGTTGTAGCATTTATAACTACTTTTATGACAGTGCCTTATACAATAAAATTAGCCCGTAAATTAGGTGCTGTAGATACTCCAAAAGATTCAAGACGTATTAATAAAATTACTATGCCGAGACTTGGAGGTTTAGCTATAATTTGTGGATTTTTAGTTTCCATAGCTTATTTGCTAATAATAATGGCTGTTGAAAAAACAATTAATTTAAGTTTTGAAAACACTTATGTTAAATTGATAGGATTTTTATTAGGTGCTTTGGTAATATGCTTAATATGTTTTTATGATGATGTTAAAGGTGCAAAGGCAATTATTAAATTGCTAGCACAATTAGTAGCTGCTATAATAGTTATTTTATGCGGAATAAGAATAGATAATATTGATGTTCCTGGACTAAATGAATTACCACAATGGGTTTATGATTTGGTAACTATAGCATGGATTATAGGTATTACGAATGCAATTAACTTAATTGATGGCTTAGATGGTTTATCTAGTGGAATATCAATTATTTCTTGTGTTTCATTATTAATGATTTTTGCATTAAATGGTTCACCATTAATTTCGATAGTATTAATTACAGCTTTATGTGGTGCATTATGTGGATTTTTGCCATTTAATTATAATCCGGCAAAAACATTTATGGGAGATACTGGTTCAAACTTTTTAGGATATAGTTTAGCTATTATTAGTATTTTGGGTTTAGCAAAAACTTATACTGCGGTAGTAATTGTTGCGCCAATTATTGTTTTAGGAATTCCTGTGTTTGACACAGTATTTGCAATCTTTAGAAGAATAAAAAATGGAAAAAGTATTAAAGCAATTATGCAACCAGATGCAGGACATTTACATCATAAAATGTTAAAAGCAGGTTTTACACAAAAGCAAGCGGTTTTAATAATGTATGGCTTTACAGCATGTTTAGGAATTTTTGCCATAGTATTATTAGAAAGTGGATGGATAAAAGCATTGATATTTGCTGCAATTATAGTTATAGTAGTGCTTGCAGGATATAAAGAGTTTTTTGCACAACGTTTATTATCAAATGCAGAAGCAGAAAAAGAACTTAAAAAGATTACTGAAAAAGAAGAACACCCACATAAGAATTCAAAGAAAAAATAGAATAAGAATTAGATAGTTTAAAAGGCAGTTTTTATAACTGCCTTTTTTGTTTATATATAGGGAAAAATCGAATAAATTATAAAGTATTAAAATACTTTACAAAAGTACTTGTTTTGTGATATAATACGCGTGTTGAGGTAGATTATGTATTATAATTGGAAAGAAGATACAAGTACAGAAGAATTAAGAATAGTATGTAATTTAATAAAAAATGGCGAAATAGTAATATTTCCAACGGAGACAGTATATGGTATAGGCGCAAATGCATATGATGCCACAGCTGTAAATAAGATCTTTATTGCAAAGGGAAGACCGCAAGATAATCCTTTAATTGTTCATGTTGCAACAAAAGATCAAATTGATGAAATTACTACTAGTCGTACACCAGTTGAGCAAAAGTTAATAGATAATTTTATGCCAGGTCCTTTTACGCTTATTTTACCTAAATCAGATAAAATACCTGATATAGTATCAAGTGGACTTCAAACTATTGGGGTAAGAATGCCAGATAATATAATAGCACGAGCAATTATAGCAAGAAGTGGAGTTCCAATAGCAGCTCCAAGTGCAAATATTTCGGGTAAACCAAGTGGTACAAGTGTAGAAGATATTCGTAAAGAATTAGAAGGTAAAGTAAGTTGTATAGTAGATGGTGGACCAACTGATATTGGAATAGAGTCTACAGTTGTAAAAGTAGTAGATGAAGTGCCTATTATTTTAAGACCTGGAAAAGTTACTCCTGAAGAAATAGAAAAAGTAGTCGGCAAAGTAGAAATAGATAAAAACGTCTTTTCAAAAATGGCTAAAGAATCTTCTCCAGAAAGTCCTGGAATGAAGTATAAGCATTATGCACCAATTACTAAATGTAAATTGTATTATGGACATAATGAATTAGACGTTTTATTTGAAATAAATAAGCAAATAAGAATTATGAACTTTAATGCTGTTGTGATAGGGTTTAAAGAACATCAAAATAAAATTAAAAATATTCCTCCTGAAAACTTTATTGCAGTTGCATCAAAAGATAATATAGAAGAGTATGGTAAAAATATTTTTTCTGCATTACGCAAGGCAGATACTTTGAAAGCTGATGTTATTTTAATTGAAGGCGTAGAAAAACAGGGCTTAGGTATAGCTATTATGAATAGATTACTTAGAACTTGTGAGTATGATTATAGAGAATTCGATTAAAAATCGAAACCAGAGGAAATTATGGAAAAAGAAATTAATTTTGGTATTGGATTTGTAACTGGCAGAAGTAATGTATGCAATATTATAAACGGATATTATGAATATTGCTTAGAACAATTACATAAGTTTAATCCAAATATAAAACTAACTATTTTTATTATGTATGATTTGAGCTATCAATACACAACTCGTATGGATTTTTATAGATTGATACCAGATATATATAGAAAAAATATTAGAATAAAATACATTTCACCAGAAGATATTGAAGAAGAAAAGGGTTATTTACAAGGTCATTTCAATATTTCTGAAAAAGATGCAAATATGTTTTTAGGAGCAGGTCACGCTAAAGGTCGTAATACTGTTATGTGGTATGCTCTTAAAAAGAAAATGGATTATTTATTCTTTTGGGATGATGATGAGTATCCAGTTGCCTGTATGAAAGACGAATCAGGAAAAGTAACTTGGAAAATGCAAAATAATCTAATAGAACATTTAAAATATATGCAAAAAGAGGGAGCAGAAGTTACTCGTGGATACCATTGTGGTTATATTGCACCAATTCCTTATATAGAAACAGATGAAGAGCTAACAGAAAAAGATTTAAGTGATTTTATTTCAAGTGTTGGTAATGAAGCTGTTAATTGGCAAGCAGTTAAAGAGTGTTTTGAAAAAGATAATGGTGTAACTTATGCTAATAAATCAATTGCAAGTGGAAAAGGTGCTTTTGAAATATTAGAAGAAGGTAATGAGAAAAAATGGGTTGCTGGTTCAACTTTATGTTTAGATATGCGTAAAATTGATAAAATACCAGCATTCTATAATCCACCAGGAGCTAGAGGAGAAGATACATTTTTTTCTGTAAATCTTACAAATACTAAGGTTATGAGAGTTCCTGTATATCATTTCCATGACGGATTTTTACAATATCAAGAGATAATGAAAGGTCATTATCCTAAAAAATTAAAATTAATTCAAGCAAGTGAAGATAATAATGTTGAACAAAGATTTTTAAAAGTTACTACTGGCTGGATTAAATATAAACCTCTTCTTATGTATATTCAAAATAGAGATAATTATCGTAAGTTGATGGATGATAACAAGAAAAAATTAAATAGTAGTATTAAAAAAGTTGCTTTAAAATTTGAACATGGTGGATTTAAAAAATTACCATCAATTCTTGCAGAATATGATGAAAGAGTAGAAGATCATTACAAAGAATTCTTAAAAACAAATGAAATTTGGAATGATTTAAAACATAAATTAGTTGAAGAAAAGGGATTATAAACTAAAGAGGAAGATAAAATGAAATTAATAGTTGGACTTGGAAATCCTGAAGATCAAGAAAATTATGCAAATACAAGACATAATATGGGTTTCAAAGTATTAAATAAATTATCAAAAAAATATGAAATAGAAATATCTCGTACAAAGTTTAAAGGATTATATGGAACAGGCGTTATTGAAGGAGAAAAGGTAATTCTATTAAAGCCACAAACTTTTATGAATGTTAGTGGAGAATGTGTTATAGAATTTGTTAATTTTTATAAAATTCCTTTAGAAGATATTATTTTAGTATATGATGATGTTGATATTTTACCAGGTCATATAAGAGTACGTAAAAGTGGATCTCCTGGATCACATAATGGAGTTAAGTCAGTGACTCATTATTTAAATGATCAAAATTTCCCACGAGTTAGAGTTGGAATTGGAAAACCAGAATATCATGATGATATGATAAATTATGTTATTGGTGATGTTCCTGAAGAAGAAATGAAAGTGTTAGAACAAGGAGTGGATTTAGCAGAAGAAGCACTTGAAGTAATTTTAAAAGATAATATCGAAACAGCAATGAATAAGTATAATTCACAAGATATTAAAGTTACTGAAGATGAAGAGCAAGAAATAAAAGATGAACATAATGAAGAACAAGAAGAAAGTGAGTAAACAAATATAAACAAAATGAAAGAACTTATTATTTACGAACAAGGCAATGATAAAAAAATAATGTATGTAGAAGATGAGAAAATCATCGAAAAATATGAAGAAAATGAACAAAATCATACAATTGAAGGAAATATATATATTGGTAAAGTGCAAAATGTATTAAGTGGTTTGCAAGCAGCTTTTGTAGATTTAGGAAATGGAAAAAATGCATTTATACATTTAAAAGATATTTTACCTAAACTTGATATAAACGAAGTACCAGAAGAAAAAGAACGTATTGAAGAAAAATATAAGATTACTGATTATGTTCAACCAGGTCAACCAATTATTGTAGAAGTTAAAAGAGATGAAACAAGTAATAAAGGTGCTCGTGTTAGCACACATATTAGTTTAAAGGGTAGATTTATAGTTTATATGCCAAATGCTACCTTTGTTACTTGCAGTCAAAAAATAAAAGATAAGAAAAAGCGCCAAGAACTAATTAAATTAGTTAAAGATATTATTCCAGAAGGAACAGGCGCTATTATTAGAACTGTTAGTGAAAATGCAAAGAAAGAAGATATTTTAGCTGATATTAAGCAATTAGTTGATAATTGGAATAGTATTAGAAAAATGGAAGTTGAAAATTATCCTATGGAAATTTTCAATAGTGGTGGAATTATTAAAAAACTTGTCATTGATTTAGTTGATGCTAATTTAGATAGAATTGTAGTTACTACAAAAGAAACAAATGATAAGGTAAAAGAAATATTAAAGGAAATTGAAAAAGATACTAAAGTAGAATTAGTTAAAGACAATGTTTTAGAATGGTATAACTTAGAAAAAGAATTAAAAGCAGCTGATGAACGTAAGGTATGGCTTAAAAGTGGTGCATTTATTACTATTGATAAAACAGAAGCTTTAACTGCAATAGACGTTAACTCAGGAAAATTTGTTGGAAAAAATGATTTAGAGGAAACAATTTTTGATGTTAACGAAGAAGCAACTTATGAAATTGCACGACAAATGAGATTACGTGATATTGGTGGAATTATTTTAATAGATTTTATTGACATGTTTAATGACTCACATAAGAAAAAAATAATTGAACTTATGAAAGAAGCTGTAAGCTCTGATAGAAGTCGTGTTCAAATTGAAGAATTTACAAAATTAAATTTATTAGAGATTACTCGTAAACATATTTGCAGTAATTATAAATAAAAAGGAAATAAAAATGAAAGTTGGATTTGTGTCATTAGGATGCACTAAAAATTTAGTAGATACAGAAATGGCAATAGGTTTATTAAG
>JAEEGL012000646.1_pt1 | contig 12610 bp, 8 predicted proteins | sample 9134231 | NCBI WGS metagenome assembly JAEEGL01 (sample SAMN16246548, study PRJNA631951) | gut metagenome | biome: gut microbiome; feature: rumen; material: fiber-attached | host: Bos | place: Iran: Karaj | collected 2018-10
CGCTCCCGCGGGATCGAGCATCCAGGTGGTGTTGCGGCCCAGAGGCGAATCCGAGAAGTCGAGCGTGTTGAAGAAGACGACCGCGCCGCAGCGGACAGCCGCCTCCCGGCAGGCTTCTTCAAGGACCGGGGCGTTCTTTTCGTGCTCCGCGATCACCGTTTCGCGGTCCGGCGCGGCCCAGAGGACATCGCTGTACTCCGGCAGAACGATGCAGTCGGCGTCGTCGATGCCCCGGAGCATTGCGAGCTCGCGGCGGAAGCAGTCGTCGCCACGTTCGCGGCTTTTCGCGTAGGGCGGCTGGATCAGACAGATTTTCATGATAAGCTCCTCCGGAATGACCAAGATGGAAGGGGGATCAGCCGAGGTGCAGAAGCACCTTCGAGGCGTCGCCGACGAGGGATGCGAAGGTCTGGCCGTCGCCCGGTTTCCCGACGAGCGAACCGTAGTGCGTGGGGATGACCGCGGCGGGCTTCATGCGGCGGATGAGCGACGCGGCCTCGGCGGGGGTCATCGTGTAGGTCCCGCCCACCGGGATGAGCGCGAGGTCACAGGCCACCGCGGCCGCTTCGTCGGTCTCGTCGGTGTCGCCGGCCACATAGACGCGGATGCCGCCGAGGGTGACGACATAGCCGACCCAGCCGTTTTCCCGCGGATGGAAGCGCTTCGCGGGATTGTAGGCCGGGACCGCTTCGCAGGGGATGCCGCCCGCGGTGCAGGATCCGCCGGGGACGACGGTGATGAGGGGGAGGCCCGCATCCTTCGCCTTGTCCGCCATCGACGCGGGGACCACGAGGACCGTATCGGCCTTGCGGATCCTGGCGATGGCGGCGGGGGAGAAGTGGTCGCCGTGCGGATGGGTGACGAAGATCACGTCCGCGTCCTGCGGGGTCCCGTCGATTTCGATGGGGTCGAAGTACAGCGTCCTGCCCTTGGCCTCGATGCGGATGCTGCTCTGCGTGTTGACCGTGATCCGGTCCGCGAGGGAGAGGATGTCCTTGAGATCCTTCATGGTTTGCTCCTTTCGGCAGTCCCACACCTCCCCGGAGGGCGGGACAAGGTCCGTTTCATATCCGACGGGCTCGCCCATCACGGGGTACCCGGTCTCGTCAAAGGATACGCGCTGGAGGTTGAAATACCGCGGCGCATAGGTCACGGTCTCGTTGTGCGCCTTCATGCCGTGGTACGCGCACCAGAGCTCCCGCCCGTCCGGAGAGCGGAAGAACGAGGCGTGCCCGGGGCCGAAAACGCCGTTCGCCATCTCGAAGATCGGCTTGTCGTGCTTGAACCAGTTCGCGGGATCGCACATTTTCGCGGGATCGCCGCGGTCGTCCCCCGTGTATTCGAGGACGCCGAAGCAGTAGTGGTCCGACCAGCAGCCGTTCCCGGAGTAAATGATGAAGAGCCGCTCGCCGGACTCGACGAAGAACGCGCCTTCGTTGATCGTGCCGTCGCCGTTGTAGGGCGGGACCGTCTCCCAGTCGTACGAGGCGCGGGCGATCATGGCGCGGTGTGTCCCGAAGGTCCACGGATCGGCGAGCTCGCGGATATCGAGCACCTGGCCCCGGTCAACGCGGGAGCAGCACAGAAACTGCTGTCCGTTTTCCGCCGTGTAGACCGTGGGATCGATGGAGAACACGTCCGGGGACGGCTTGCACTTGAACTGCCAGTCGCCGAAGGGATCGTCCGAGAGCGCCTCCATGATGAAGAGGCATTTCGGCGCGCCTCTCTCTTCGCGGATCCGCCCGCTCGTGTAGATGTACCACCGTCCGCCGGGCGCGCGGTGCATCTCGGGGGCCCAGATATCGCCCCAGATCCCGTCCCGCGGACCGTTCGCATGGTAGATCACCTTGGAATCGCCGGCGGTGCAGATCTCGGCGGCATGGCGGCTGCGGAAGAGCTCGAGGACCCGCCCGCGGGTGAAGAGCGCATAATAGTACCCGGTGACGGGGTCGTAGGTCATGAAGGGATCGGGTGCGTCGAAGGGGGAGACGGGATTGCGGAAGGTTTTCATCGTCGAATCCTCGCGTTTCATGAGATCGCCGCGGCAGAACGGCTTTGCTTCATTATAGCAGAAAAATGCGCGGGTGTCAATCGAGCGGCGGCCGCCCACGCGATTCTGCCGATTTTGCGGGGATTTCTTCCCGTCCGCATTGACATTGCCGGCGCGACGATTTATAATACAGACAGAACCCCCGATCAGGGGGAGGAAGGGAGGCGCTGTCCTTGAGACGATCTGACACCACCGGCGCGGTGCGGCTGTTCGACCTGCTGCTGTTCCTTCTGGCGGTCCTGCTTGTCTCTCCGTCCTGCGAAAAGAAGCCGGAGCCGGAGGCGGGTCCGGCTGCGGAGACGGAGGCGGAAGAGGGGATCCCCGAGGATTTCGTCTGCACCATCGTGCGCGGGGACGAATCGAGCGGGGCCGTGACGGATGCCGCCGTCGCGCTGCGGAAGCTGCTCGAATCCCGCGGCCTCACCGTCGACATCAAAACGGACTGGGTGAAGCGCGGCGAAGAGATCAAACGCTTCCCGAACGAGATCCTCGTCGGCCCGACCAACCGGCCGGAATCCGAAGCGCTGTACTCCAGATTCCGGGACGCGGCGGAGCCGTTCGACTACCTCATCACCGTCGGTGAAGAGAACTGCATCGCGGCGACGGACGAGGCGATCCTCGGCGCGGCAGAGGTCTTTGCGGACGCATACATCCGGCGGCTGAAAACATCGGAGGAGGGCATTATGGACCTCATGCAGAAACACGTATTCCCCGCGGCGGGGATGACGCTGTACGGCGCGAGGATCGGCGACTGGTCGATCGTCTGTCCGCCGGAATACACGGACGAGGAGCGCGCGGACCTCGAGCGGATCGCGGACCTCTTCTACCGTCTCACGGGCGAGCGGATGAAGGAGAACGCAGCCCATTCCATCCTCGTCGGGACCGCCTCCCCCCTCACGCCGCGGGACTATGATCTCGGTTATCTCGTCGAGTATGACGGGCGGGATCTCCACATCGGCGGCGGAAACCCGTGGGCCGATCTGCGCGCGCTCTATCAGGGCCTGCTCTCCGGCGCGCTCGGGACGGACGGCGGACTCGGGATCCCGGAGAATCCGCCCGCCGATCTGACGCTCGCGGAGGGGGAATTCCCCGATTTGGCGAAGCACCGCGCGTTCTCGATCTCCGGGTGGTGCACGTCGGGCGACGCGTACGATTCGGAAGCGCTCGTGCGGCAGACGGCGGAGGCGGGCTTTACCAAGATCAGCGTTGCCGGGATCCGCGACAAGGCGCTCTGCCGGAACCTCATGCGGTGGTGTGCGATCTGGGATCTCGAGATGCTCTGGACGGGCGTCTCGTGGGACGGGTTCGGCGAGGCGGTGTGGAAGGGTCTCGGGGACGCTGTGAACGCGCCGCACGTCTGGGGTCTCTACCTCTGCGACGAGCCGAATTCCTCGATCTTCGGCGGACTTGCCTTCGCGGTGAAGGAGATGCGCGCCGTCACCGATCAGGTGCCGTTCATCAACCTCTTCCCGATGTACGCGAACGAGCAGCAGCTCGGCAACCCGACCTACCGTGAGCATGTGCGGGAATTCTTCGAGACGGTGAGCCCGCCGTGGGCGTCGGTCGACATCTATCCCTGCAACACCCGGGGCCTCTGGGACGGCTATATGGAGAACATCGAAGTCGTCGCGCGCGAATGCCGGGAGAGAGGGGTCCCGTTCTCCGTCTATCTCCAGAGCGTGTCGTTTGCCGCGAGCAAGCGGACGCCGTCGGAGAAGGATCTCGAATGGCAGACCTGGTGCATCAGGTCCTTTGGCGCGTCGGAGGCGATCTACTTCACCTACATGACGCCGTACAGCAGCGCGGAGGACTTCAAGCCCGCCCTGATCGACCATGACCTCCAGCCGACGGAGCGCTGGTACGCCGCGAAGAAGATCAACGCGGAGTTCGCCGCCCTCGACGACGCCTTCGCGCGCTATCCCGAAAACCTCGGCGCCTTCACCGTGAACGATTCCCGCGCGCCGTACATGAAGTTCTCCGGGCAGCTCGATTTCTCGGCGGTCCTGCCGGTTATCGAGACGGAGGGTCGCGTCCTCTTCGGCGGCTTCACGGACGGCGCGGGCGGATACGCCTTCACTGCGGTCAACTGCGAGGACCTGCAGAAGGACAAGGGGGCGACCGTGCGCGTCAAGGCAGGCGGGGACGTCGTGCTCTGGCAGAACGGCGAAGCGAAGCGGCTCGCTCCCGACGCGGAGGGCTTTATCTCCTTCTCGATGGAGAACGGAGAGGGCGTCTTCTGCGAGATCGTGAAATGACAGACCATCCATCAACCAGGAACAGATAAGGAGACAAGCCATGTTTGAATCCGCGTGGATCACCCACCCCGATGCCGTCTATTCCGAGAACCGGATCTGGCTCTTCCGAAAGACCTTCTCCCTCTCACAAAAGCCGGAGCACGCCCCCGTGAACATCTCCGCCGAGGCGCGGTACAAGCTCTTCGTCAACGGACGCCGCGCCGCCTTCGGTCCCTGCCGCCCGTCCGCGGAGGAGAAGTATTACGATTCGCTCGACCTCGCGCCGTATCTGCGGGCTGGGGAAAACGAGCTCTTTTGCGAGGTCCTCGCGCTCGCGGACAACAGCGACATGACCAAGCCGACCCTCGTCTACGGCGTGCGCCGCACCGGGAACATGCTCCTCGCCGTCGAGCTCGACTGCGGGGAAACCGTCATCCGCACCGATGAAAGCTGGCTCACCGCGCCCTCGCCGACGTCGGAGCCGGAATCGCACAGCTGGGATGCCGCGGCCGCGATGTTCGAGGAGCACGCGCACGGCGGGGAGCCCGTCTGGTGTGCCGCGAAGGTCGCCGCGCGGGTCGATTCCCTCCGCGAAAAGCCCTATCCGTGGGGCATCATCAACCCGATGTTCGTGATCCCGCGGCCCATCCCGATGCTCTATCAGAAGGACGTGCCGTTTCGGGACGCGGGCGACGGCTACCGGATCGCCGACGAGCTGACCTTCGGCTTCCCGCGCTTCTCCTTCGAGGGACGGGGACAGGTCCGGGTGACGTACGCCGAATCCTTCGGCAGCGGGCATGAAAAGGGGGACCGCCTCGACCGCTCGCTCCCCTTCCGCGGTGTCTATGACGTGATCGACGTCGACGGGGAGCTGACATGGGAACCGTTCTGGCCCCGGTGCGCGCGGATCCTGCGGATCGAGGGCGAGGGGGTGCGGCTCGTCTCGTTCACGTTCACGGAGATCGGCTATCCGCTGACGGTTCCCGCGGGATGCGACTTCGGCAGCGAGGCGGACAACGCGCTCTGGAAAATCTCCGTCGCGACGCTCATGCGGTGCATGCAGGAGAGCTACGAGGACTGCCCGTACTATGAACAGCTTCAGTACGCGATGGACACCTCCCTCCAGATGCTCTTCAACTACCAGCTCACGGACGACGATCTGCTCGCGCGGAAGGCGATTCGGGATTTCCGCCTCAGCCAGCGCGCCGACGGCCTCCTTTCGAGCCGCTACCCGACGGTCGAGGCGCAGTTCATCCCGTCGTTTTCCTTCTATTATATCTTTATGGTCGCGGAGCATTGGCGCCGATTCGGGGATCTCTCCCTCGTGCGCGAAAATCTCCGCGCGATCGACGGCGTGCTCGAGTGGTTCGGCGGCTGCGTCGATGAAACCGGACTGATCCGCACCTCGATGTACTGGGACTTCATCGACTGGGCGACAACGTGGCACGCCGGGGTCCCGTCGGTCGGGGACGACTGCCACATCGCGGCGGCGTCGGCAATGTACGTCTATTTCCTGCGCGCGGCGGCAGAACTCTCCGATCTCTGCGGCCGGACGTCGACCGGGGACGAATACCGCGCGCGTGCGGACCGGTGTGCCGAGGCGATCGAGCGGCTCTGTTGGGACGAGGCGCGCGGCCTCTATGCCGACGAGACGAAGCACGCCTATTTCAGCCAGCATATGCAGGTCTGGTGCACGCTCTCCGGAATCGCCGACGAAGCCCGCGCCCGCCGGATCATGGAAAACGCCGTGGGCCTCGGGACGAAATGCACCTTCGCGTATGCATACTTCTGGTTCCGCGCGCTCGAGCAAGTCGGGCTGTATGACGAATGCGAGCCGATGATCGACCGTCTGCGCGCGCTGCCTTCCCTGAACTGCACGACGATTCCCGAGACGCCGGACGCGCCGCGCAGCGACTGTCATGCCTGGGGCGCCATCGCGATCTACGAATTCGCGGCGGTGGTCCTCGGCGTGCGGACGGTTTCGGCGGCGGAGAAGAAGATCCGCATCGCGCCGCGCATCGACGGCCGGGATCACGCGCACGGTACCGTTCATACGGGATGTGGGCCGGTGACGGTCGCGTGGACGTTCAGGGACGGCCTCTTCACCCTGCGCGTCCGTTCGGCCTCCGGGTCCGAGAAGGAGATCGTCCTCCCCGACGGACAGAGAATCGTCACCCGTTATGCCGACGTCTCCCTCGCCGCGCGGCTTTGAGTTTTGGATGAGAAAGGAGTTCCCCATGTCGCTCTACGATCTGCACACCTCCCTGGCGGACGCCGATCTCGCGGCGCGTCTGCCCTATTCGTTCGATCCCGCGATGCCGCTTGAGCCCCAGAAAGCCCGCGCGGACCGCGTCTTCCGCAGTCTCCTCGGCTATGACCGGATGCCGGAGCCGGCCGCTCCCCCGGATGTCGCGTTCGAATTCACCTCCGACGAGGATCCGCGCTTCACCGAGATCCGCTTCACGTTCGAGAGCGAGCCCGGCTTCCGCGTCCCGGCGCATCTTCTGATCCCGAAAAAGGCGTCGGCCCTATCGCAGGACGGCAGACTCCCCGTGATGATCTGCCTGCAGGGCCACTCGACCGGGATGCACATCTCCATCGGCCGCGCGAAGTTCCCCGGGGACGCCGAAACCATCGCCGGGGGCCGGGACTTTGCCCTTCAGGCCGCGGCGCGCGGATACATTGCCGTCGCGATGGAACAGCGGGGACTCGGCGAGCTGAAGCACGGCGGCGGATGCCTTCTTCCGGCGTCGCAGGCGCTTCTGCTCGGACGCACCCTCCTCGGCGAGCGCATCTACGACATCGGCCGCCTGATCGATGCGATCGAGGGCGGTCTGTGCGATGCCGCCGATCCCGCGCGGGTGTATCTCATGGGCAATTCCGGCGGAGGGACCGCGACCTGGCACGCGGCGGCGATCGAGCACCGGCTGGCGGGCGTCATGCCGTCCTGCGCGTTCAACCTCTACCGCAAATCGATCTTTGCGATGGACCACTGCATCTGCAACCACATCCCGCACATCCTCGAATACATGGAGATGCCCGATCTCGCCATGCTGACCGCGCCCACCCCGGCCGTGATCGTGTGCGGACGCGAAGATCCGATCTTCCCGCTCGACGGCGTTCTCGAGGGATTCGAGACGGTGAAGGCCGTTTACCGGGCCGCGGGCGTGCCGGACAAGTGCCGTCTGGTGATCGGAGAGGGCGGCCACCGCTTCTATCCCGAGGACGGCTGGCCCGTCTTTGAGGAGCTGACCGCGAACGCGTGAGGGGGGCTGGGACATGACAGAAAACAGACTCTGGTATGCCGCGCCCGCCGCCGACTGGAACGAAGCGCTTCCGATCGGGAACGGTCGGCTCGGCGCGATGGTGTTCGGCGGCGTCGGAGAAGAGCGCCTTCAGCTCAACGAGGAGTGTATGTGGTCCGGGTGGGTATGGCCCGAATCCGACAGCCCGAAAACGAAGGAGCACCTCGACGAGATGCGCCGGGCGATCTTCGAGGGACGCTACACCGAAGCCCAGCGGCTCTGCGACCGGTACATGGTCTGCCGCGGGGACGGGCATCACAACGTCCGCGGGGCCTACGGCTCGTATCAGACCGCCGGCGAGCTGACCGTCACGTTCCCCGAGCTGGACGATGCGGTCCCGGACGGCTACCGCCGCGAACTCCTCCTCGACGAGGGCCGGGCGGCGGTCTCGTGGCCGGGCGTCGAACGGGAGGTGTTCGTCTCCCATCGATACAACACCATCGCCGCGCGGTTCCGGGGAGCGGTCGGCGGGGCGTCGGTCCGGTACGCGCGGGAGAACACGGCCATCCTTCCCGACGACGGCGAGATCACGGCGGTGGGTTATCTGCCGCTTGCCTTTGCCGTGCTCGTGCGGTATGAGACCTGCGGGGACGAGCTCACCGTATGGGCGACCGCCGCGACGGCCTATCACACCGACCGGGATCCGCGCGAGGTCTGCCGGGAAACGCTGGATGCCGCCATGGCTGCCGGTGCGGACGCTCTCCGGGACGACGCGAGGGCGTATTTCACGGATCTGCTCGGGCGGGCCGCGATCTCCCTCCACGGAGCGGGTGAAAAAGCGGACGTCCCGACCGACGAGCGGCTCCGGGCTCCGGAAAACGATCCGGGACTCGCCGAGCTCTATTTCAACTTCGGGCGGTATCTGCTCGCGGCATCGTCGAACGGCATCCTCCCGGCGAACCTGCAGGGGATCTGGTGCAGGGACTACGAAGCCCCGTGGAGCGCGGACTACCACATCAACATCAACATCCAGATGAACTACTGGTTCGCCGAGGTCGCGGACATGCCCGAGCTCGTGCGGCCGTTCTTCGATTTCATCCGCATGATCGCAGAAGCGGGGGAGCGGACGGCCCGGATCGCCTACGGATGCCCCGGATGGGTCGCGCACGTCGTCTCGAATCCATGGGGCTACACCTCACTCGGCTGCAACCCGGTGTACGGGGCATTCGCAGCGGCGGGAGCGTGGTGCCTGCGTCACGTCAAGGAGCGCTGGCTCTACAGCGGCGACGATGCCGTCATCCGTGAGTTCTACCCGGTGATCCGCGGCGCGAGCGAATTCTTCGCGGCATATCTTGTCCGCGATCCGCGCACGGGATACCTCGTCACCGCGCCCGCCTCTTCGCCGGAGAACAGCTTCATCAGTCCGACGGACGGGAGCCGGGTCAACGTCTGCGCCGGCCCGACCATGGACATGAGCATCATCCGGGAGCTCTTCCGCTTCACCGTCGACGCGGCGCGCGCCCTCGGCGAGGACGGGGCATTCGCCCAAAAGCTCGAAGCGCTCACGGCAGAACTCCCGCCGCTGAGGATCGGAAAGCACGGCACGATCATGGAGTGGTCCGAGGACTGCGAGGAGGCCGAACCGGGCCACCGCCACATGTCCCATCTCTACGGCCTCCATCCCGGCTGTGAGATCACGCGCGCAACACCGGAGCTCTTCGAGGCCGCCCGGAAGACGATCGAGCGGAGGCTGGCAAACGGCGGCGGCCACACCGGATGGAGCCGGGCGTGGATCATCAACTTCTTCGCGCGGCTCGCGGACGGGGAAGCGGCGCACGAGAACCTCCTCGCGCTTTTCCGCAAGAGCACCCTCCCGAATCTGTTCGACAACCATCCGCCGTTCCAGATCGACGGCAACTTCGGCGGGACGGCCGGCATCGCGGAAATGTTGATCCAGAGCCACGACGGCGCGATCGACGTGCTCCCTGCGCTGCCCGGCGTGTGGAAGGACGGCGCCTTCCGGGGACTCATGGCGCGCGGCGGCTTCAAGGTGGACGCCGTCTGGAAGAACGGCCGCGTCGTGAAGTGCTCCGCCGTCGGAAAGCCGGGGAAGGCGGGCGTGCTCCGCGTCAACGGGGAAGAGATCCCCTTTGCGGGGTCCGTCGACTATACCGCCTGACGGCACAGAGCTTCGGTCTTTTTGCGGGATCCGGAGCTCTTTTCCCGCATGCATTGACAAAACGCGGCAAACCGTGTATAATAGGGGGCAAATCCGATTCGGGAGGCGTATATGGCGGAGCGTGCGGTCTTTACCAACATGTGCATGGTGGAGCGCGGGGACGAGGTCCTCGTACAGCGGCGCAGCGACCGAAATTGGCCGGGGATCGTGTTTCCCGGCGGACACGCGGAGGAGGGCGAGGCGTTCGTCGAATCCGTGATCCGCGAGGTGCGCGAGGAGACGGGACTTTTGATCGAGCGGCCCGAGCTCTGCGGCGTGAAGCAGTTCGTCGACCACGAGGGATCGCGCTACGTCGTCTTCCTCTACCGCACCGACCGTTTCAGCGGCGAACTTCGTTCCTCCGACGAGGGCGAGGTCTTCTGGGTGAAGCGCGACGAGGTGGCGTCCCTGCCGCTGGCGTCCGGTGTCGCCCCGATGCTGCCCATTTTCTTCGACGATTTTCCCCGCGAGCTGATCTGGCGGGACGGGGAACCCATGCTGATTTGACTGATACAAACGTCGTGTATTTGTAAACATTTGCTCCGAATGCAACTTTTGCCCCGGAAAATCTCCGAAAATGTTTGACAAATCGCTCTATTTGTGCTATACTATAACGGTATTTAGCGCCGCGGGCATGATCGGCGCGTCGGAGCGGAGGACGGTATGCCGAGATTTTTCATCCAGTCAGCCGGAATCTCCGAAGGCCGCGCCGTCATCACGGGCGAAGACGCCGGGCACATCACGAGAGCGCTCCGGATGAAACCGGGCGAGCATGTGACCCTCTGCGACGAAGCGGGTGTCGAATACGAGACGGTGCTCCTTCTCACGGGCGAACGGGTGGAATGCGAGATCCTCTCCGCAAAGCCGTCCGGAAACGAACCACCGTATCGAGCCGTCGTCTATCAGGCGCTCGTGAAGGGCGACCGGTTTGAGACGGTTCTGATGAAGGCCACCGAACTCGGCGCCGCACGGATCGTCCCTGTCGCCTCCGCGCGATGCACGGTCCGGCTCGAGGCGAAGGAATATGCGAAGAAACGGGAACGCTGGCAGCGGATCGCCGCGGAAGCCGCCAAGCAATGCGGCCGCGCGAGGATCCCCGAGGTGACCGATCCCGTGCCCTTCACCGCCGCGATCACCGAAGCCGCGCGGGCGGACCTCCCCCTCTTCTGCTACGAAGCGGAGGGGACCGAACCCCTGCCGGTGCATCTCTCGCCGGAGAAGATCCCCGGGACCGTATCCGTCGTGATCGGACCGGAGGGCGGATTCGAGGAGGCGGAAGCGGACGAAGCGCGGGCCCTCGGCATGAAGATGACGGGGCTTGGACGACGGATCCTGCGGACGGAAACCGCAGCGCCCGCCGTGCTCGCCTGTCTCTCCTGCCGGTACGAGATGGAGCGGACATAACCGTACATTCAAACAACAACAGCATTCAGTTCAGAATATACAGAAGAGCTCCGGGCACGGCGTGCGTCGGGGCATGGAAAGGAGAAGGCCTCCCCCCGGGAGGTCCATCGGGACATTGGATATGGCTAAGGCAAGAAAGTCCGTGAAGAAGAGCGGATCCAACAATATGAAGGCGGTGAGCAAATCGAGAGCGGGACAGATCGTCCTCGTTCGGATCCTGGTCATCGTTCTGGTCGCACTCATCGTCGGGATCCTGTTTGATTTCGTGCGCGGCGACGCGATCCGGGAATTCCCGTTCCATACCTACACCCTGCCGGTGCTCCGCCTGGCGTTCCCGGTCCTTTTCGCCGCGGCCGTCGCCTACCTCGTCGTCACCATCGTGAAGAAGATCGACACCTCCACCCACTGGGTCACCCCGGAAATGCTCGTGGGGATCGGCTTCTACCTCTCCCTGACGGCGCTGTTCTACGACCGCTTCACGTCATTTCCCCCGCTGTTCTACACGGTTTCCGTGATCGGCTGCGTGCTGTTCGCCGTGTATTACATCTACACCGTGCTGCTTTACAAGTAAACGGACGGTGCTCCCGACCCGATGGCTTGACAGATCATGAAGAGATTCCGTCAAGCCATTTTATGTCATCCTTCCCGGTTGTTCACACCAAATTCACGAAATAACGACGGAAATCACCCGGTTTTGGCGCGTACCTTGTGCTAAAAGATGAAGCGACACGAAAAAAACACACAAAAACTATGAAATTTTCCGATTTCCCTATTGAAAAAACACAAAAAGTGCGATAAAATATAGTATAGTATTTACAATAAAAAATAAATAAGGAATTCAGGAAGGGTCAGATTATGTCAAACCGTCTTTTTCAGGGAATCATTCACCAAATGAGAGATGCCGTTGACCGCGTGATCGGCGTCATCGACGACAACGGCGTCATCATCGCGTGCAGCGAACTGGTCAAGATCGGCGAAATGAGACAGGGCGTCCGCGACGAGCTCGCGTATACCTCCGACGCCGTCACCTCCGGCGGATACACCTACAAGCCGATCGGAACGGGCTCCAAATGGGAGTATATCGTCTTCATCGAAGGAGAAGACAAGTATGCCGAGAAGATCGCCACGATCCTCGCGGTCTCCCTCGCCAACATCAAGAACCTCTACGACGAGAAATACGACAAGAATTCCTTCATCAAGAACATCATCCTCGACAACATCCTCCCGAGCGACATCTACATCAAGTCTAAGGAGCTGCGCTTCAACGCCGAGGAAAGCCGCGTCGTCTTCCTCATCAAGTTCCACTCGAAGTCCGACGTTCTGTCCTTTGACATGGTGCAGAACATCTTCCCGGACAAGAACAAGGACTACGTCATCGCCACGGGCGAGCAGGACATCGTCCTCGTCAAGGAAGTGAAGCCCGGCACGGACATCAAGGAGATCGAGAAGATCGCGAAGA
>JAEEGL012093530.1_pt1 | contig 12610 bp, 11 predicted proteins | sample 9134231 | NCBI WGS metagenome assembly JAEEGL01 (sample SAMN16246548, study PRJNA631951) | gut metagenome | biome: gut microbiome; feature: rumen; material: fiber-attached | host: Bos | place: Iran: Karaj | collected 2018-10
CATTTCATTCCATTCAGAATGACACGAGATTTAAAAATCTCTCATATCGAGCATCCTCAGTATATTCAGGCAATAATTCTCTAATTTTTCATTCTAATTCTTCTTTATCTTTAATTCTTTCTGGATTGGTTTTTTTAGCCAGTTTCTCAACTATCGAAACGATTCTTTCAGCTGTAGTATTTCATTTAGCCAAGAATAAATTACATTCTTGAAATATAAAAGGTTCAAGTCATCATTTTTTATATCAAATCACTGGTACTCATCGAGAAAGTGCATTTAAAGCTGACAATCCAAAAGTTTCCAAAAATTCTGATGGCATCAGGCAGTAATCTATATTTGGCAAGTATTTTTTGATTTCATCTAAAGGTTTCCAGCCAAAAAAATGAACATTTTTATCATGAACTTCAAAAAGCTGAGATTCTAGACTTCATTTTCAGAATATAAATATCTCAAAATCAACCTTTCTTTTGTTTAATTCTTTAATTGCTAAAACTAATTGATCAAATCATTTTTCTTTTTCTAATCTTCAGTAGAATAGCAGTCAAAGCATGATTTATAAATTAGAATTAAATATATTTTACTTGTAGAAAAAATAAATCTAAATGCAAGGATTTTAGTAATTTTCTTGCATTTTCTGGAACAAAAATTATTATTTAGACTAGTATTTTATTCTTCATTTTTTGAATTATGAAAATTTGAATAGTTTGATTACCTAATGTTTGAAAATCTACACTTTTTAATGCATTGACCAAATCATACGCAGCCCCTGCAGAGAATTTTCCATTCTGTACAATAGATCCAAATGTTTGAATAGTAGATGTGAAAGACCCTAGAATAGATGTGTTAGCCGAGATGTCACATAGTCAGAAAAAAGTTTATGCAGCTACAGAATTTGTGGATATTGCATGACTGGTAAAATGAGCTTCAAAAGGGGAGTGACTTGGAAATAAATTTTTGGCAAATATTCGTGAAACTGATGCAATAGTTCAGGTTCTTCGTTATTTTAAAGATCCCGATGTAGTTCATGTAGAATGAAGTATCGATCCGATGAGAGATGTAGAAATTATCAATACTGAACTTATTTTCGCAGATTTGGAGCATATTGAAAGGATTTTACCAACATTACAGAAAAAAGTAAAAGCTTCAAACTACACAAAAGATGAGAAAAAACAATGTGAAATTCTGGAAGTAATTTACCAAACTTTGATGGATTGAAAATTAGCTCACACGGTTCGTGACCAGTTTTCTGCTGAAGATTTAAAAGTTTTGAAGTCATATAATTTCCTTACACTCAAACCATTCATCTATGCATTAAATGTTTCGCAGGATGATTTGGTAAATGCAGAAGCAATTAAATCTGAATATAGTGAGAAATTACATGCTCCAGTAGCTGTAGTTTGTGTAAAAATAGAGGAAGAAATGATGGATATGTCCACAGAAGAGAAACAAGAATTTATGGCAGAAATGCTTGAAATTCAAGCTTCCAAAATTCCAACTCTTGATGACCTGATTTCTCTAGCATTCAATACACTTTGACTAATGTATTATTTCACTACATGAGAAAAAGAGACAAAAGCCTGGACTATTCCTCAATGATCTACTGCTCCACAAGCTGCATGAGCAATACATTCAGATTTTGAGAGATGATTTATTAAGGCTGAAGTGGTTGGATATAATGATTTAGTAGAATGTGGTTCACGGGCTAAAGCTAGAGAAAAATGATTATTACGTTTAGAATGAAAAAGTTATATCGTTCAGGATGGTGATGTAATGATATTCAAATTTAATGTGTAAATTAAGAAGATAGAAATTTGACAAAAGAAAATGAATTAGATATAATTCTTATACATTTTTTTAATGTATTATTTTTTAAGAATTGAATTATGGGAAAGAAACAAAAATCACCATTATGAAGCCAATTGATGAAAGTGACAGGAATGTGACCTATGCCCGAAGCTCATTTACCGAGAGATCCACGTCATGGTGATTTTGAATGAAAAATTCCATTAGATAAAAAAAGAATTATAAGTGAATATAACTGAGGTGTATATAGTTTATCCACTAACTGAATTATAACTTCTCCAACATGAAAAATTTTAAATCCAAAATTTATTAAATGAGTACAACGACCATATGTATCTATAAGAGTTAAAAAGAAAGATGATAAAGGAAATCCTTATATATACATAAAAGCAAAATCTGTTGGCAATCTTATGGAAGAATACTTTTGAATGTATATTCATTGATATAAAGAACAAAGACAAGCCCCAAAAGATTATGAATTAAAACCAAAAGATTGAGATTATACAAATTTTAGGCTAGATAATTTGGTTTATGTTAAAAAATGTAATTATAATTATAATATATTAAATGAACTATATTCTGTTCTTGAATCAAAATTTCCAGATGATATTAGTTGATTAATAAAATATATTTGTGATAATCTTCAACTAAATCGTAATTCTGCTATTAGAAAGATTGAGCAATTTGCAAAATGAAGAAAATGCTCGGCATTTGAAAATTATCAGTATTTTAAAGAATTATTATGAATAGATTTTAGCATGGATATGTATAAAGTATACAAACTATTGATCGAAACTAAATGAGAACTAAAAGATATTGAAATCGTAAATAGAATTCGACCTAGTATATCTTGAGAAAATAAAAATCATTATGCAAGTAAAGTTTCACGTGTAAGAAGTAAGTTAAATAGAAAAAAAATTTTTTCAGCAATAGAAATGATTGGTATTAAACCCATAACATGAAACACAAATCAAAGAATTGCTGAAATTTTAAAATTACCTGAAAATACAGTTACAGGCTTAGATTCTATGTTACATATAGATTAAAATGCGAAATAATTATAAATCAAAACAACAAAAAGGGAAGAAGAAAAATCAATCATTTTTATCCTAAAATGGTGTTTTTTTATGAAATGAATATAATTTACGTTGTATTTATATGTATATAATAACAATGCAGATTATGGAAAATATAAAATATTTAAAAAAAATACTAGCAATTACAGCTATTGTTTCAGTTTCTACGTTGATTCCTATAGAATGTGAAGCTACCTGAGAAATTAATTTGCAAAATCTGAGAGATATGGTACAATTTTCAACTGGGGAAAATTCTTTGATAAATTCTGGTATAAATAAAGTTACTAATCTCCAAACAGATATAGAAAACATTACAGCAGAACTTTTTGCTCTTGATGAAATAGAAAAATGAAAAGATCCAAACTTAACAGATAGTTATAGACAAGCTAGAGCAGAAATTGTTAGGGTTATTGCCAGTATAAATAACGCAAGTTTAAATATATCTTCATCTTTGAAAAAGTTAATTACTTATCAACAACAAATGAATAATTTATTGCAACAGCTTCAAGAAGCACAAACATCAGCAGAAAAAGCAAAGGAATATCTCACTGATTATATGACATTATTGTATAAAATGCAATTAAAAATTTATGATCAAGATGGAGAAAATATTGATGATATTAGGCTTCTTGTTAATTCAAATAACTTTAATGAAACTTTTGTATGAAATGATTTGCTAAAAGCTATGACAGTGAAACTTTCAGAGTTAGTAGAAAAAAGTACACAAGAAGAAACTAAAAAAACCAATCTACTTTCTAGACTAGGAAATCTTAAGGTTGCGGCTCAGGAAAGTATAGAATCATACCGTAAACAAATAGAAATTTTGGAACAAAAGAAACAATATTTGTTTAATTTCATTCAATTATATAAAGCTGAAGCAAATGCAAAATTTGATTTAATCTTCAAAAATAAGGAAGATGTGCATAAAATGGTACAGACATTTATAGATGATATTGTACAAAAAAATTATAGAAATAATGATAATATACCAGAGAATATACAAACAATGCTAAGTTCTTCTGATAGTAGTGATTATAATCAATCTCCAGTTGCTTGGCCAATTTATCCAATCGAAAAAATCTCTCGTTACTTTAATGATTCAGATTTTGAAAAAGAATTTTGATTTAAACATCAAGCAATTCAAATTCAGGCAATACAATGAACTCCAGTGTATGCAGCTAGAGATGGTGTAGTTTATTATGTTTCAAATTCTATTGATTGAATTTCATGGATTCTAATCGTTCATAGAGATGGTTATGTTACATTATATGAATATATGAACCAAATTATTATTAATCCATGAGATATTGTTCAACGTGGTCAACTTATTTGATATAGCGGTTGAGAACCATGAACTATGGGAGCATGATTTGCTTCAGAATGAGAAAATCTAACTTTTGGAGTTTACAAAAATTGAGTAGCAATAGATCCGTTAACAATATTAGATTTAAGTGTTGTAACTGATTGGCAAAATGTATTACCAGAAGATTATAGAATTAAATACTTAAATGATCAATTAGTTAGACCTATTGATGTATCAGATTTAAAAATTATGGAATGAAAGACAGTAAATGAAAGAGCTCAGAGACTTTTGAATTGATATGGAGTATGAGTATATAAAAATTTAAATTTTTGGGACTCTGTAGTAGAATGAACAAATATAGATAGGGATGTTGTAATATGTATTGCTTTAGCAGAATCAACATTGTGACAATATTTAACTACTAGTAATAATATTTGAAATGTGTGAAATAATGATAGGTGAGATAGAGTAGCTTATGATACTCCATATTATGGAGCTAGACTCATTCCTCTTACATTAAATAACCAGCATTTATGATGATATCATACAATTAATCAATTATCTAGGTATTGAAATCCAGATTGAAAAATTTATGCATCTAGCCCAATTAATTGGCAAACTAATGTAATGAAATGTCTCTCAAAAATTAAATGATATACAGTTCCAGAAGATTTTCCATTTAGAGTATGACCAAATCCAAATTTAGAAAAAGCTGAATAAAATATAAAAATATTTATAATTTTTTAAGATAAACTACAGTTTTTATAAAAAATTAAATTAAAAAATCCAAATTTTACGATTATTTTACAACAAAAAAATAGTAGACAAGCTACCAATTTTAATATATAAATTATAATAAATTCTTTTTATGCCAAGAGGCAGAATCGGACTGCCGACACAGAGATTTTCAGTCTCCTGCTCTACCACTGAGCTACCTTGGCATGTACACAAACCATCAGAATACAGCATAAAATATTTTATTACTATAATCTTCTAACATATGGTGGGCGTGGATGGACTCGAACCATCGACCTCACCCTTATCAGAGGTGCGCTCTAACCAGCTGAGCTACACACCCATATGTAAGGATAAACATGCACGAATAATCTTATATAAATTCTATCTTCAAAATCAAGACTTTTTGAAATAATTAGAATTAACAAAATTTTATCCTAATTTTAAATTTGAATCCCCAAAAAATTGACAAAATTAAAATATTTAAATATAATATAAAGTACAAATTTATTATTTCAAAAAATAAAAATGTCAGATCTACAAGAATATATGAGCAAAGATACAAAAAATTTAGAAGAATGATCTGAATTTTCCAAAATGCAAGAAATATTATCGAATGAGACAGAATATACATTACAAGAAACTCAAATCCAAATAGAGACCCAACAAAATGCAGAAAAATTGAAACAAAAAATTAATAAAGAAAATTTTAATAATTATATGAGTATAAAATGAACTCCAGTTGAATCTCAATCATCAGAAGTTCAATATTTAGCACAAAATATTTTACGACCAGCGGAAGAAACAGAATTAACAAGAAAGAAAAAAAGATATAAAGAAATAAAAACACAGTTAATTGAAGCCATTAAAAAAGCTAATATACTAAAAATAGTATTTTTAGTAACAAGATTATTCAAAGAATTTTTAGAATTATCCGAAAGAACCATAAATGTTTCAAAAGATTTAAACTATGAACCAAATGAAGGAGATAAAAATTTCTTTATAAATGCAATAACAGCTACATTGGATCCAGAAAAAAGATCTCGTTTGGCATATTTTCTTTGAAAAATTAAAGATAAAGAAAATAAAGAAATTTTAAAAGAAAAATGAATTGATAAGCCATCACAATTTCAGCTTTTTTTGCAAAATTGTAAACCATGACAACTTATATTAACAAATGGTAAATCTATTCAATCTAATTGAGATGAAATGTTTTTTAAAGCAAATCAAATTGTTTCTTGAGTAAGATGGTGTCATTCGGCAGTTATATCTGATATTATAAAAGAAAATTGAGTGATAGTAGATGCTAAAATAATTCAAGCTTCATGAACTTGAATACAAGAAATATCATTGAAGAAATATTTACAGGAGAATTATGCATACAGTGATTTATTGTTGTGAACATTTCAGCCTCCTGAAAAATGAAATGATATAGTCAATAGATGTAAAAAATATGTATGAAATGATTATAGTAATATTAATTTATTATCTAGCATTGTATTTGATAACAGCTATTGAGATGAAAATGAGTTTAATAAACAAGAAAAAAATAAGTATTGTAGCGATTTTGTGTTTACGGTAATGGGTGAAACTTGATTAGAATTACCAGATCCACATACTATGCCAGCAGATTTGTTGTGAACATCATCAATAAATCCAGAATATTGTAGTTATTGTGATAATTTCTTATAATATGAAAATTTAAACTCTCTCTTGTTTTTTTTAACCTTTTTCCTACATACAATGATATATTATTTTAATAAAAAATAATATATTTTATAATTAAAAAAATTATATGGACATAATTTGTTGTATTATATGAATAATTTTATGTGTTTTTGGTATATTATGATCTATTTTACCATGAATTCCATGACCACAATTATCTTATATAGCAATATTATTAGTACAGTTTTTATTAGATAAACCGTTCTCTTGGTTCTGAATTATAATATGGTGATTATTAGTAATTTTATTAATGATAGTTGATTATTATTTACCTATACTATGAACGAAAAAATTTGGATGATCTAAATGGTGAAATCGATGATGTATTATATGAATGGTAATTTGAATGTTTGCTTGACCTGTTTGATTAATTTTATGACCATTTATGTGAGCCTTAGTAGGGGAGTTTTTACACCAAAATAACTTACAAAAATCGATAAAACCAGCATTTTGAGCATTTATATGATTTTTTTCTGGAGTTTTGTTAAAATTAGTTATCAGTATAATTTTGTTAATATATTTTTGTATAGGATGTTATAATCATTTCTTTTTAACTTTAGATTCTTTTGATATTAATACAAATGCTCTTTCATCACTATTATAATCAATTAAAAAAAATCTGATTTGTTTTATTATTAATTTGTATAATTATTTTTTGAGGAAATATTAATTGAGTGCAATCATATTATTTTTGATTAAAATCAGCAGACGATACACCAGAAAATATATTAACGATTGAGAAAAATTTAAATATTAAACTACCTATAGTTTCATTTATTTTTGATCCTCGAGAAGAAAATGATGTTTTAAATTCTATTGATAAAATAGTAGAAATTTTAGGTAGAGATAGAATATATCATTTTACTATTTCTCCAAATAATTATTCGGCAGAAGATGTAGTTTTATGAAAATTTGATACTCAGTATTCAGATTTTTTTAAAAAAATAAAAGAAAAAAATCTGCATGTGATTTTTCGTACAATGCATGAAATGAATTGATGATGGTATCCACGATCTAGTAATCCAGAAAAATTTAAAGCAGCTCGAATTCATGTGCGAACTCTTTCAAGAGTGGCTGGATTAGACCAAGAAAATATTTTATTTGATTTTTCTGTGAATCATCGAGATATGCCAGCAAAATGAACTCCATCACAATCAGCAGAATTAATTAAATGTAATCAATGAAAAAAAGATTGTTACCATTTTGAAGACTACTACCCATGAGATGAATTTGTTGATGTTATATGATTTACATTTTATAATTGGTGAAAAGCTATGGATAATCGCCAACGATTATCTCCAACACAAATTCTTTTCGATAAGAATCGAAAGACTTACGAACGCATTAAATCTTTTAATAAACCGATTGTTATAGATGAAGTAGCTACTACAAGTGTACGATACCAATGAAATTATAATTTCGAAAAATCAAGGAAAGAGTATCTAAATCATAATGAGCGCAAGAATAATTGGTTACATCAGCTATGGGAGTTCTTAATAAATCATCCTGAAATTATAGCAACTGTGTATTTTAATACAGATTATACTCACGGTCTGAGTTTTAAAGTGGTTTGAGAAGCAGATTGGGCGATAGTTAATATAGAAGATAATAAAATATATGGTTGATTTCGAGATTTGCAGTTGTTTTGAGAAAAAGATTTGAGTAATATTTTAGATTCACTATTTCATCTAAAAAAAATTAATGTAGAATGAAATGATATTTTTATATCACAGAAATGTTCTAAAGATTTTGATACAATTTTATCAGCTGTAAAATGAAAACCTACTAAAGAAGAAATATCTTTAATGATTAGTAAATTACAAAAGGTTAAATTTAAATCTGAATGTACTTCACAAACTTTAGATATTATATCAGAAATTTACGGTAAATAAGTATTTCTATACAAAAATCATTATTCTAATACAGTGTTAGAATTAATATTATAGCGGAAGATTTTGCACAAATCATTAACAATAATTTTTTATTATCTCTTTTTGTTCCCAAATTGTAAAAATGTTTCCAAATAGACTAGCTACAGTCATTGGACCGACTCATCATGGTACGGGACTAATTGCATAAACTTTATTACTTACACTATCAAAATTTATATCTCATACAGATTTTCAGTTTAAAAATCAATAACCAACATCAATTAAAATCTGTTTTTTTTCTTCATTTATAAATTTATTATCAATCATATTTATTACTCATGTACATGAAATTATTACATCAGATTTTCTAGTCCGTCCAATTATCTCTTCGGAAGTATTATTTATATCAAAAGCATGTACATCAGCTCATTTCAATTCCAGATATCTACTAATAGGATGTCAAACTATATCGCTTTGTCATATTACAGAAATTACTTTTCACTTAAAATCTCATAATTCATAAATATTCCATAAAGAGATTACGGCTTGAGCAGTAGCAGGTAAAAATTCAATTTTTCATTCAAAAGCTAATTCTTGTAGCACATCTCATAATCAATCCATATCTTTCAATGGAGTAATAGTATTACAGATTTCTTTTTGGTAAAACTTCAAATTATTAGTTAAAGGCAATTGGCATATTATTCATACACATCTTTCATCAGTATTTAGCTTTTTTATTAAATCAATTACTTCATTTTTATCCATAAAACTCTTTTTCTGAAGATCTACTAAATCTGGATATTTTTCTCAAAATAAAACTTCTCACTGCCCAAAAATTAGACAATCAAATCATATTTCTTGGGCATATTTTTTCTTTAAATTTACATATACTTGGGATGGATTGCTATTTCCAAAGAACAAAATAGCAACAAATTTTTTTTTATCTCAAAAATACTTATTTCTAAGTTTTATAAACTCTTCCTTCAAAAATTCAGATTTTTGTTTTCATTTAAGCAATAACATTTATTAATAATTTGTCATAAATAACCAATACCCAATAGTATAAATAAAACGTATTTTAAAGCAATAAATTTTATAACAAATTACAAAACTTTATGAGAAATTATTTAATATAAAATTTTTTAAACAATGACTTATGATATTATTCTACAAATCTCGCTTGAGAACTATCTAATAGTGGATTATACATACGGAACAATAAAGATATTACATTTGCGGTATCCAAACGTTCAGCTTGCATTCATAAATCGTTTAATCATTCAATTAAAACGTTTTCTCTTGTTTGAATATTTTGTTCTCATTTTATGAAATTTCTATATCTCTCCACAATCATTTCAATATCATCTTTTGCATTTAAAACATTTAATAGTTTATCCCATCGAGATTTGTTTATTTGATCAGCATCTTTCTCATCTTGGTAATAGGGGATAATTATGTAAAATTCTTTCACATAAATTAGTCATTGTTGATTATCGATTCATTGTAAAAAGGAAAGATAACTCTGCCCCTGATTCAATAATGCAGGGTTTTCTATTTCCTTTAGATTTTTACCTAAATATCATATATATTCCGTTAAATCTAAATATGTATTACGCACCAAGACTTGTATAGGAAATGATAATCAATTTAAAAATCTTTTATATTGTTCCAAAATTACTTGTTGCTCATCAAAATTTTTGAGATCAAGATTTAATCATTCTACTTTAATAATAGAACGTAATCCTCCATCCTTTAATATTACAATACCATTTTTTATTTCAGAAATAGGTAACATAGTTTCTGTGTTAAACATACTATCTGATTGAGTTTTTTTGATTTTTGATTTATCGAAGTCTAGTAATCCCATGATATGTTAATAATTAAATAAATTTGAGAGCTTTTTCCTTTTTTTAATAACTTTGAGGTAAAGATGTTTGCCAATTGCTTTGATACCATCGAAAAATAAAACTTACAACAAGCCAAGATAACCCTACTATAGCCAATGCGATAAAAATTCATAAAAGATTTCATTTAGCCTTTTTGATTCACGCTTCATTATCAGAGAAGAACATCATATAAAATGTGTATATAGTCATCACTAATGCTATAAGACTTAATAATCATAATGCTAAATTTACAATAGCTTTGGCATAATAAATAAATTTATGATCTCAATTAAAAGTATCAGAATCTAAACCAAAAACTTCCAATAATCTATTGATAATAGAATGTTCATTTTTTACAACTACAATATCCCCTAAATTAGTACAATCTCATGTAGTACATCTAGTTGAATTTGTCCTTTGATTAGGATCGTATGGGAAAAGTACAGAACTAGAACGACCATCATTGATTCAATATACAGGGAGGTAACCAATTCATAAAATTCATATAATTATTCCAATGGTTAGAATTTTTTTTAACTTTTCTTTCATTCTTTAATTAAGGTTATATAAAAATATTTCAATCTAGTTAACTTGCTGCAATATTATTAATAAACCATAATATTATACTAATAATTAACCAAGAGAGTCAGATTCAAGCTAAAGCAATTGCTGCAGTTCAAATTCATTTTTTACCTTTCGAGGCATTTTTATCGTCAGATCCAGATGTAAACACCAAAAATCAATTATATATCATATATATCAATGCAACAAAAGCTAATATTCATAGTAATCGGTTTATTGCAATTTGAATCAAGGCTATTACATATCATAGTGATGTAGGATATTCATCAGACTGGGGTATATGTATAATTCATCTTAATCAGTTACTAAATAAGTTACTTCATTGACTGATTGAATTGTTTTCTACATCATTTCAACTAATAACAGGATCGCTACCACTATACGTTATTCTTACTGGCTGGCCAATTCTAAGACCATCAGCAAAACTATAATTAAGTCAAAGCATAATACAAAGTCATATCAAGGAAAATCAGATTTTTTTAATAAATTTCATTTTAGCATAAATAATAACTAAATTACCAATATAAATTATAAACAAAATTCAACTAAAAATCAAATATTTAGCAACAAATTTTATATTCTGTAGCTGATTATTTATATAAATATATTTAATTTGTTAAAAATACTATAATATATAAAAACACTTGATTTTATAAACAATATCCCTTATTAGTTATGATAAATAATTAATATAAATTTTAACTATTTAGTTTAAAATAATATGAAAGATAAAAATAAATGAATCGCAGCACTTTTAAATCAAACAATAAATGATATAGAATCCTGAAAATTGACAGATAAAAATCAGATTAAAGAATATTTAGAGTGGTTTAAACATGAAAGATTCATACATTTACTTGTAACTACTTTTGTATGACTGTTTTTTGTAGTGTTACTTATATCAAACGATAAATCTATATTTATAAGTATTTTAACTATTATTATGTTAATATTAGAATGTTGTTATTTATATCATTATTATAAACTAGAAAATTGAGTTCAAATCCTGAATCAATTGTATATTAAACTAATTTCCAAAAAGATAAAAGTAAAATAATATAAAATATTTGCAAAATTTTTTACTTGAGATTATAATATAATCATAATTAATTTGTTAGTTTTTTTATATTATTTTACATAAATGTCTTATATCATTAGAAAAAATTCAAGTTGATGAATAAATATAATTTCATGATGAATGGCTTGACCTATTATATTTATAGTTATGCCAATTATAATGGGAATTCTTTTTATTTATTTTGGAGATTTACCTTTAAAAGAAAGTATGATATTATTATGATTTTTCCCAATATTTATTATAGTTTGAATTGTATGAATTGTTAAAATCTTAAATTATCGTAAAGCAAAAAAATATAAAAAAATTTGATGATGAATTATTAAAAAGGTTAAAGTTACATGAATAAAAATATATACTTCTCAAAGTAAAAATAGTTCATTTACATGATACTATATAGAAGCTAAAGAGTGAGATAAAACATATTACAGTGATATTTATGAAAAATGAAGAATATGATGAATTATGAAAGAAGATTTAGAAGCTATTTATAATGATTATTGATACAAATATGATGAAAACGAGACATATAAACAATATGTTTTAAAAGA
>JAEEGL013415126.1_pt1 | contig 12610 bp, 11 predicted proteins | sample 9134231 | NCBI WGS metagenome assembly JAEEGL01 (sample SAMN16246548, study PRJNA631951) | gut metagenome | biome: gut microbiome; feature: rumen; material: fiber-attached | host: Bos | place: Iran: Karaj | collected 2018-10
ATGTATTATAATCACTCTATGTATCCAGGTGGATTAAGAGAGAGAACTGCAAAAGAAATGAAAGAGAAATATCCAGTGGAAATGGTTGAAAGAGCTGTTAAAGGAATGCTTCCTCATAATAGATTAGGAAGAGATATGTATAGAAAGCTATTTGTATATGCAGGTAGTGAACATCCACATATGGCTCAACAACCTGAAAAATTGGATTTAACTAAATAGGGAGGTATAGGTCATGGCTAAAAAAGAAGTAAAAAATGTATATTATGGAACTGGTAGAAGAAAATCTAGTATTGCAAAAGTTAAATTAGTTTCTGGTTCTGGAAAAATTACTGTTAATGGAAAAGATGTTCATGAATATCTTCCATATGAAACATTAATTATGAATCTATCACAACCACTTGTACTTACTAACACAAACGAAATGTTTGACGTAGAAGTAGAAGTAAAAGGTGGAGGATTCTCAGGACAAACTGGAGCAATCCGTTTAGGAATAGCTAAGGCATTACTTGAGTATGATTCAACTACTCCAAGTGATAGCGAAAATAGCTATAGAAAAGTTCTTAAAGCAGCAGGATTCATTACAAGAGATTCAAGAATTAAAGAACGTAAGAAACCAGGTCTTAAAAAAGCAAGACGTGCTCCACAATTCTCAAAGAGATAGTTACAGTTTTCAAAAGCTCACAGAAATGTGGGCTTTTTGCATGCATAAAAAAACTCACTAATGTGAGTTTATATATTTATTACTATTTTATATTTACTAGAAAGATTATTAAATTCGATTATATACTGACCATTTTCATCATATGGTATATAGAAGTATTTAGTATACTTTCCATTTGGTTCCAAGTCTTTAGCATAATCAAGTGAATCATCAAAGTAAGAACCTTTTGACTCTAATTCTATATCCTTATAATAGAATTTATAATAAAACATACTTAGATGGTCTTTCTCATTACTAGTATTTGTTACAGTTACAGGTACCTTAATTACTTTTTTATTATGATCTTTACTTAATTCTTTATTAATTGTAGCAACTTCATAATCTTTACCAACAGTGACTTTAAAACTCATAAAAGAGAATTCTTGACCTAATTGATAGTCACCAGTAATATTTTGATATTCTGTCTTTGGTTCTGGCTCTGGACTATTTTCACATCCGACAAATACAAATAACATAAGAACTAGGAATATATATTTTAATTTCCTCATTTAACCACTCCTATCGTAATAATCGTAGCATTATTTTTATTTTTTTACAAATAAAGAGGGTGTATTAAGTGTAAACGTATAACAATATAATTAGTGGTGGTTTAGGAGGAATATGAGAAAAATAATATATTTAATATTAGTTGCTTTATCATTATTAGCATTCAATAAAACTGTATATGGTGTAACTTTTTATTCAGAAGTATATGAAGATATTGCAATTTCTAAAGATAATGGAAAAATAACAACATTTACATATGCAAGTAGGTTTTATCAAACTGGTACAAATCTATTGTCATACTGTATAGAGCCATTTGTCACATTAACTAATAATGGAACATATATAGAGTATGATACCAACAATAGTAATTTAAATCTTACTAATGAAAAACTAGATAGGATTAACAAACTGGCATATTATGGATATGGTTATGGAAATCATACAGGTAAAAAGTGGATAACTGTAACTCAAATGATGATTTGGAGAACTGTTTCTCCATCTTCTAAGTTTAACTGGTTAGACAATTTATCATCGAGACGTATTATCCATCCATATGATGCTGAAATAAATGAATTAGAAAGATTAGTCAGTAACCACGGAAAGAAGCCTAGCTTTGAAAATGGTGAATATACTATTAAAGATAAACTTGAGTTAACTGATAACAATGGAGTATTAAATGAATATAAAGTTAAATCTACAACCCTTGTATCAGCATCAATTGATAACAATACTTTAAAAATAGAAGCAGACAATGTAAATGGTGAAGGAGAAGTAGTTTTAGTAAAAGAAGGAAATGTCGGATACATAAGTAAGTATTATTACAATAGTAGTTCTCAAAATATCATGTTAAGAGGTGACTATGATCCAATCGAAGTAAAACTAAAATTAAACGTTGTTAAAGGAACAATAACTATAAATAAAGTTGATGAAGATTTAGGAACTAATGTATCTCAAGGAGAAGGAGATATTAATGGAGCAGTATTTGAACTATACGATGAGAATAAAGAACTTGTAAGGACAATAGAATTAGACGAGACTGGAAAAGCAGTAATAAGTAATCTAAATCTAGGTACTTATATATTAATTGAAAAAGAGCCAGGAAATGGTTATGTAAAAGATTATAAAGAATATCTAATCGAGTTAAATGAAGATAATAGAGAAGTATCTCTTATAATAACAAATAAAGTAATTGAATCGAAATTAGTAATAAAGAAACTTTATGGAAGTAAGAAAGATTTACAAAATAAGAAAATGAAACCGGAAAAAGGAATAACATTTGAAATATACAACCAAAATAATGAACTTGTTACAAGCGGAGAAACTGATTCTTATGGAACACTTGAGGTAATGCTACCTTATGGAACGTATAGAATTGTACAGAAGAATACTACAGAGAATTATCAAATGGTTGAAGATAGAATAGTTACAATCGGTAGCGATAGCGACGTAGTCATTAATATAGAATTAAATGATGTAGAGATAGAAGTACCTAATGCTGGAATAGATGGAGTAATAGATATATGCAGAGTTTGGTCAACATCATTTTACAAATAACTTTATCAATCATCCTAATAACTTTCCCAAATAATAATATACCCAAAAAACTTGAAAAAGAAATAATGACTATTAAAATAGACAAGCTAAATATAGAAAGAAAAATATATGAAAAAAATAGTAAGCTTAACGATATCGACAAAAATGTAATTATAATGAAAGATTCAGATTATCCAGATGAAGATAATTCCACTGTTATTATAGGAGCCCACTCAGGAACTGGTTCAATAGCATATTTTAATGATTTAGTAAAAATAGAAAAAGGCGATTTAATAAATCTATTTTATAAAGGTAAAAAATACGTATATAAAGTAGAAGAAAAACATAAAGATGGAAAGGATGGAAAGATAAAAATTGAGTACGGAGATAGTAGGGAAAAACTGATTTTATATACCTGCTATCCAAAAGATAAAAGTAACTATTTAGTGGTGACATCTTACCTACAATAATTTACAAGTTAAAAAGTGTAAATATTTAAAATAATGCATGTCAAACTAATTTACATTTACATAAACCTATTTTATTATTATATTAGGTGATGAGTATGAAAGGTAAAACATTTATTAAACTTGGTGTAGTTTTTATGGTTGCATCGTTCGCAGTATTTGGTTTTAAAAATGCAGATATGTACTTAACTGATTTTAATAATGACTATTTGTTAAGTAGAATAGTTGTAAATAATATTGAAAACAATTATGAAGATTTCAACAATAAAGTGTCTAAGTATAAAGAAGATATGACAACTTTCTATGGATCACTTGATTTCTATTTCGACAATTTTATTAGAAAGAATAGAGCTATGAAAACTTACTTAGCTGAAGTTGAAAAAGATTTAAAACAACTTGAAGGTAGTTCATTAAGACTTTATGAAAATTGTAGATATGAAATAAACGATGAAAAAACAGAAACTATGTGTAAGAATTTCAAAATAAATCTTGATGGTGTAATAACATCATATCAAAAACTAGTTGATGATTATAATCAAGTATTAGACTCATTCAATGGTTTTGCTGAAAGCTACAATAGAAAGAATGATGTAGTAGATTTATATGAATCTAAACTAAGTGATAAATTATTAAAAATATATACAGAATTACAAAGTAAATAATAAATAAAAAAAGTTAAAAGGAGGTTAATAATATGAGAAATAATAGCAATAAAAAGAATTCTCGTAAAAGATGTTTAGCTATTAAAATTTCCACAGTACTTATAATATTAATCATCCCTTTTTTTATTGGACTTAAAATAGTAGAAACAAATAAACCAGAACTATTTACTAGCAACTTTTTAGCTACTAAAGAAATGGTTCTATGGTTCTTAACATTCTTCTTAATCTTTAATGTAATCATTTTGATTAAGAACAGAGAATTAAAACTTAAAAACTCTTCATTCGCTACAGTATTCTTATTCTTAATGTTCATAGTACTTGAGTTAACTGGATCATTAAAGCTAGTTTATTACAATGATGATTTTAAAGATTGGTTAATTAAAACAAGTGTAGGATCTATTAACTATAAATATGTAGCAACAAGTGTATATAATGAAAAAACAATTGCAGAAGTTATGGATACATCTACAAGAGAAGACTTTGAAGAGTTAGATGATGATATTATTGAATACACTGATTTAACTTATGAAAAAGTTCATTACAAAAATGAATTTGAAGAACAAGTCCTTAAACATGAAGAAGGTGAGTTCTATAAGATTATACCTATTAGTGGAACTACTATAGGTGCCAATTATCACTATGAAGGATTTATGGCAGTTATATATGATCCTTCTAGAGTAACACTTGCAAAGAGCTCTGGAGCAGGTACTTCTGGAAACACATATGGTGAAACTTTAAGTACAATTGCTAAAAAAAGCGGAGCAAAAGTAGCTATGAATGCTGGTGGTTTCTATGATCCTAACTGGAGTAGTAATGGTGGAATACCACATGGACCAGTAATTATCGATGGAAAACTACAATCAGAATATGCAAGAGGATTTAAATCTGGTGGATTAATAGGATTCACAAAAGACAATAAGTTAGTACTTAAAAGAATGTCAGGACAAGAAGCTCTTGATTATGGAATAAGAGATGCTGTTGACTGGGGACCATATCTAATAGTAAATGGGAAAAATAAATTTACTCAAAAGAATTATGTATGGGCAGTTGCTAGAACAGCAATAGGTCAAAGAGCAGATGGTACAGTATTACTATTAGTAATAGATGGTTTACAAGAACATTCTAAAGGATGTTATTATAACGACTTAGCTGCAATTATGCAAAAATATGGAGCAGTAAATGCTGCAAGCCTTGATGGTGGAACTTCAACTGCTATGACTGTTGATGGTAAATATATAAATAAACCTTGGAATGGGTATGTTCCAACATTTAGAAGAATACCTAACGCATGGATTGTAAAATAAAATAAATAATGTTAAGATGGTTATATGATTGTAGAAGGTAGGTAAACAATATGTGTGGAATAGTTACAATATTTGATATGATTGCTATAGGCTTTCCAGTAATCTTTTTTGCTGAAGCATTATGTACATTAATTAAAAGAATTATTATGAAAGATCAATCTATTAAGAAAGCACTTGGAAGATTTGCAATAAAATCTGGAGTAGCAATTTTAGTGGCAGTTGGTCTAACAATAGTAATTAATTTAATTATGAATGATAATCCAAATGTTTGTAGACCATCATATGGATACGCTTCAAACGCAATACTTGGACCTGGACAATCATTAATTTTAAATTTACTAACTTTATATGCGTGGGTAAACCTTGTAGTAGCTACACCAATATTAGCAATCAATGCTAGGCGTGAATCAAAAGGTATGAAAAATAAGAATACAGGTAAGAAAATTAAAGCAATAATAATAAGAGGAATAGTACTTGTTTTATTGATTTTACCAACAGTTATTTGTATTAGAATTGTTAGAGATTCTATGTCAAGAGATAATGATGCATATGCTTGGAAACCAATAATATACATTTATCCTAAAGAAGAGATGGATCTATCTATTAAGTTTAAATATGATAATAACTTAACTAGTACATATCCAAAATATGATAACAATTGGAACATCCATGTAGATACAAGTGGTACTATTTATGACTATAAAACAAATAGAAACTATTATGCATTATACTGGGAAGGAATAGATAATACAAAAGAAGACTTTAGTGAAGGTTTCCTAGTTAAAGGAGAAGATACTACAAAATTCTTAGAAGAGAAACTAGAAATACTAGGACTAAATGCAAGAGAAATAAATGAGTTTATAGTATTCTGGCTACCTAAGATGGAAAAGAATAAGTACAACTTAATAAGATTTAGAACAACAGAAGAAGTAAATGAATATATGCCACTAGAAATAAGTGAAGAACCAGATACTCTAATAAGAGTAATAATGGACTATAAAGCACTTGATAAAAAAGTATCTGTAGAAGAACAAAAACTAGAAAAAGTGGAGAGACACGGATACACAATAGTCGAGTGGGGTGGAAGAGAATTAAAATAATAGAGATTGATGAGTAATCATCAATCTTTTTTTTGTGTTAGCATAACATTTAAGTTATAATATTATTAAACACATGAAAGAGAAAATAATTATGAACCTAGAAGAATTAAACAAGGAACAAAAAGAAGCAGTACTTAAGACAGAAGGGCCATTACTTATCCTAGCAGGAGCAGGTAGTGGTAAGACTAAAGTATTAACAACTAAAATAGCATACTTAATCGAAGAGTGTGGAATAGATCCATATAATATACTTGCTATCACTTTTACTAATAAAGCGGCAAAAGAGATGCAAAATAGGGTTTATAACATGGTTGGTGAAAAAGCTAAGAAAGCTCAAATATCAACTTTCCACTCATTCGGTGTAAGCATACTTAGAAGTAACTATAGATACTTAGGTTACAGCAGTAATATAGTCATATTAGATAGTGATGACTCTTTAACTGTAGTAAAAAGAACACTAAGAGAATTAGGATTTGATAATAAAGTATATAATGCTAATAAGATTAGAAACATTATAAGTGATAGTAAGAACAATGACGTATCACCTGAAGAATTTGCAAAGAAAGCTTATGATGATGAATCAGTAGTAGCATCTAAAGTATATGCAGAGTATGAAAGAAAACTAAAAATAAATAACACTGTAGACTTTGACGACTTATTAATACTTCCAATAAAGCTATTTAAGGAACATAAAGAAGTATTAAAAATGTATGAAGATAGATTTCAATATGTACTTATAGATGAGTATCAAGATACAAATGAAGCACAGTATACGTTAACAAAGATGTTAACAAAAAATAACAGAAATATTTGTTGTGTTGGTGATATAGACCAGTCTATATATTCTTTTAGAGGTGCTAACTATAGAAACATCTTAAACTTTGAAAAAGACTATAAGGAAGCAACAGTAATCAAGCTAGAGCAGAATTATAGATCTACTACTACAATATTAGATGCAGCAAATGATGTTATTAAAAATAACAAAGAAAGAAAAGATAAAGTCCTATGGTCTAATAATGGAATTGGAGAAAAGATATCTTATTATCGTGCACAAAATGGATCAGATGAAGCAAGATATGTTACAAAAGAGATTAACAAACTAGTAGATCAAGGTGTAGAATATAGAGACATAGCAGTCCTATATAGAACTAACGCCATGTCACGTATTTTAGAAGAAGGATTCATTAATGACAAAGTTCCATACCATATCGTTGGAGGTATAGGATTCTATAATAGAAAAGAAATTAAAGATATAATCGCATATTTAAAATTGATTTATAATGAAAAAGACGATATCAGTTTATTAAGAGTTATCAATACACCTAAAAGAGGAATAGGAAATAGATCTATAGAGAAACTGATAGAAAAGTCTAACGAAGAGAATAAATCTATTTATGATGTCATAAGTGGAGGTAAAGAACAAGGATTTAAAGATTTAATCGAAATACTAAAAGATAAACAAAATAAAATGACTTTAACAGATTTAGTAGAAGAAATCCTTATTATGACAGGAATAAGAAAAGAGTATGAAGATGAGAAGACTTTAGAGAGCGAAAATAGATTAGAAAACTTAGAAGAGTTTAAATCTATAACAAGAACATTTGAAGATAGAGAAGGTCTTGTATCTCTAGAAGATTTCTTAACAGAACTATCACTTGTAACAGATGTTGATGAATCAAATGATGGTGATGATAACAAAGTAAACCTATTAACTGTTCATTCAGTAAAAGGTCTAGAATTTGATTATGTATTTATAATCGGTCTAGAAGAAGGTATCTTCCCACATATGAATTCATTTGGAATAGATAGTGAATTAGAAGAAGAAAGAAGATTATGCTATGTTGCTATAACAAGAGCAAGAAAAAAATTATTTATATCTAATGCAATTTTCAGAATTATGTTTGGTCAGGAACAATCTAGTGAGCCAAGTAGATATATAAAAGAAATTAATCCAGAATTAATTGATATTGTTAATCCTGAAATCAATAAACATAATTCAAAAGTCCAAGAGAAAATTAATGCAGAAAGTAAGTATAACGATGAAGATGTCGACTTACAAGCAGGTGATAACGTATATCATGATGTATTTGGGCAAGGAAAAGTAATTAGTGTAAGTAATGATATAGCAAAGATAGCTTTTAAACATCCATACGGAGTGAAATCACTAATAAAGAATCACAAGAGTATAAGTAAAATATAAAGGAGAAAAGAAATGAAGAAAAATTTAACATTAGTAATAATGGCAGCAGGGATGGGATCAAGATTTGGAGGATTAAAACAAATTGAACCAGTTGGTCCTAACGGAGAGTTTATAATAGACTATTCTATATATGATGCTGTTAGAGCAGGATTCAATAAAGTAGTATTTATTATCAAAGAAGAAAACTATGAAATATTTAAAGAAACAATTGGAAAAAGAGTAGAAAAACAAATAAAAGTTGAGTATGTTTTCCAAAGACAAACAGATATCCCAGAAGGATACGACATAAAAGGAAGAACAAAACCTTGGGGAACATCACATGCTATCTTATCTGCTAAGAGTAAAGTTAAAGGAGATTTTATAGTATTAAATGCAGATGATTTCTATGGAAAAGATTCATTTATGCAAGCAAGTAAATTCTTTAGTGAAAAACATCCTAATGAATATGCCATAATTGGTTATAAAATAAAAAATACTTTAACTGAAAATGGAGCAGTAAAACGTGGAGTATGTGAAGCTAAAGATGGATATCTAGTAAAACTAATAGAGAGTTCAGTAGAAGATAAAGATGGTCACATCATAGCAAGCCCACTTGATGGATCAAAACCATTTGAAATTGATGCAGATGATCCAGTATCTATGAATATGTTTTGCTTTAGAGATGATTTATTCAAATATTTAGATGACCATCTAGTAGAATTCTTCGAAAAGAATAAAGATGACTTATCTAAATGTGAATACTTAATACCAGAATCAGTTTATAACTCTATTAAAGAAGGTAGAGTAAAAGTAAGACTAATTCCTACTACTGCAAAATGGCAAGGTATTACATATAAAGAAGATAAAGAAAAATTAGTTAAAGAAATAGCAGATTTAATTGAACAAGGAGAATATCCAAAAAAACTATGGAGGTAGTTAAAAAATGTCATTAAAGGTTTTTATATTGTTTGTAATATTTTTTGGAGGATTCATCTTTCTTCCAATGCTACAGACACACTGTATAAGTAAATTAGTATATGCTTTATTTCTAAAAGAAAGAAAAACAAGCACAGTTATTATTTCATTCATATGGAAATTTGCATTAGTAACTATAATTGGTATTACTTGGTTTATAATTAGTTTAAATATAGATAATTCAGTATTCTACAAATATACTGGAGATGTCGATCCAATTGGATTTGTACTTATAATTGAGCAAGCTATATTTACTATTACTTTCTTTGTAAATCTATTTATCTCACTTCCACTTATAATTTATAAATATAGTAAGAATAAAGATAAAAAAGATGAGAAGAAAAAGAATAAAGCTAAACTAGCACAAACAATCGCATATGTTATTGCATTATTCCCTGTCTGTGTAGTTTTAACAGCTGCTTCATTTATATCTATGCGTGCAATGGAAGAAGAAAGATATACTGTTAAAAAGCCAGTTATGTATATATATCCAGAAAAAGAGATGGATTTAAATATTAAATTTGGACATGAAGATTATATAGAAGTATCTTATCCAAAATATAAAGATAGTTGGAACATTCATGTCGATACTGATGGAACTATATATGACTACGATACAGATAGAAACTATTATGCATTATACTGGGAAGCAAAAGATAATGTTATAGAAGACTTTAATGATGGATTTGTAGTAAAAGGAGAAGATGTAACATCTTTCCTAGAAGAGAAACTAGAAATATTAGGACTTAATGAAAGAGAAATAAATGAGTTCATAATATACTGGTTACCTATAATGGAAAAAAATAAATACAACTTAATAAGATTTAGAACAACAGAAGAAGTAAATGAATACATGCCACTTGAAATAAGTGAGAATCCAGATACTTTAATAAGAGTAATAATGGATTTCAAAGCACTTGATAAAAAAATAACTGTTAAAGAACAAAAATTAGAAAAGGTAGAAAGAAAAGGTTATACAATAGTCGAGTGGGGTGGAAGAGAATTAAAATAAACTAGGTTTTATGCCTAGTTTTTTTGATATAATATATTTGGTGATGTTTATGCAAGAAAGATACGAAGAATTAATAAAAATAATAAATGAAGCTGATTATAATTATCATACTTTAGACAAACCTACAATTACTGACCAAGAATATGATAGTTATTTAAGAGAATTATATAATATTGAAGAAAAATACCCAGAATTAGTAAGAGAAGATTCACCTAGTCATAGAGCAGGAGGAAAAGTACTATCTGAGTTTAATAAAATAACACATACGATACCAATGCTTTCACTTAGTAACGTATTTAATGAAGAAGAAATAAGAGCATTCGATTCAAGAATAAGAAAAGAAGGTATAGATCCAAAATATGTATGTGAATTGAAAATAGATGGGTTAAGTGTATCTCTTCATTATGAGAAAGGAAAGCTTGTAAGTGCTGCAACAAGAGGAGATGGAACAACTGGTGAAGATATAACTAATAATGTAAAAACTATTAAAACAGTACCACTTACTTTAAATAGAGAAATAGATATAGAAGTAAGAGGAGAAATATACATAAGTAAAAAGAGATTTGAAGAAGTAAATGCTGAAAGAAGAAAAGAAGGCTTAGAAGAATTCCAAAATTGTCGTAATTTGGCAGCAGGGTCTATTAGACAATTGGATTCTAAGATAGCAGCTTCAAGAAAGTTAGATACTTGGATTTACCATCTTCCTAATCCAGCCGATTATGGAATAAAAACTCACTACGAAGCACTTGAATTTATGAAAGAACTAGGATTCAAAGTAAATCCAAATAATAGATTAGTTGATGGAGTAGAGGGAATCCTATCTTTCATAAAAGAAAAAGGAGAAGAAAGAAAATCTCTTCCATATGATATCGATGGAGTAGTAATTAAACTTAATGACTTATCAGAACAAAGAATTATGGGATTTACTGCTAAATATCCTAGATGGGCAACTGCTTATAAGTTTCCTGCAGAAGAAGTATTAACAAGACTAGAAGATATAATATTCACTGTTGGAAGAACAGGACAGATAACTCCAAATGCAGTATTATCTCCAGTATTAGTTGCAGGTTCTACAATTAGAAGAGCAACACTTCATAATGAAGATTATGTTATTGAAAAAGATTTAAAAATTGGCGATATAGTATCCATTAGAAAAGCAGGAGATGTAATCCCTGAAGTAGTAGAGCCAATCATTTCTAGAAGGACAGGCGCTGAAAGAGAATTTGTAATGATTAAAAACTGTCCAATGTGTGGAACAGCACTAGAGAAAAAAGAAGGACAAGTAGATCATTTCTGCCCAAATATTCACTGCGATGCTAGAAAAGTAGAAGGATTAATTCATTTTGTAGATAGACATGCTATGGATATAACAGGTCTTGGTGAAAGAATAATGGAAGACTTCTATAATCAAGGATTAATAAGAAGTATACTAGACATATATAATTTAAAGAATCATAAAGAAGAATTAATTGAACTAGAAGGATTTGGTAACAAAAGTGTGGATAATTTACTTTTAGCTATCGAAGACTCTAAACAAAATTCATTAGAAAGACTTCTTTTTGCACTAGGAATAGAGCAAGTTGGGGAAAAAACTGCAAAAGTACTAGCAAAAAGATATGAAACTATGGATAATTTGATGAATGCATCATTCGAAGAGTTACAACAAATCACAGATATTGGGGAAATAATTGCGAAAAGTATATATGATTATTTCCAAGATGAAAATAATAAGAAATTGATAGATGATTTAAAATCTATTCATATGAATATGAATTATTTAGGTGAAAAAGCTAAGACACATAGCGAGATTACTGGTAAGACATTCGTAATAACAGGAACACTTAATAACTACACTAGAGATGAAATTAAAAATCTTATTGAAAGCTTCGATGGTAAAACTAGTGGTTCAGTAAGTAAAAAGACTGATGTAGTTATAGTCGGATCTGAACCAGGCAGCAAATATGATAAAGCTGTAGAACTAGGAATAACAATTTGGAACGAAGAAGAGTTTATAGACCATCTAAATAACAAGTAAAAAAATGTAAAAGGTATAAAATAATAATAAATAAATGTATTTTATATCTTTTTTTAATGTTATATTTTATTTGGAGGAATCTTTATGAATGATCAAAATAATTTAAATAATCAAGGCAATAATAATTTTACTTCAC
>JAEEGL013485535.1_pt1 | contig 12610 bp, 13 predicted proteins | sample 9134231 | NCBI WGS metagenome assembly JAEEGL01 (sample SAMN16246548, study PRJNA631951) | gut metagenome | biome: gut microbiome; feature: rumen; material: fiber-attached | host: Bos | place: Iran: Karaj | collected 2018-10
GCGAAATATTAAAAAACATCCTCTTTATGGATTACAGGGTTGAAGCTGTTGAGAACGGATATAAAGGCGTGGAAAGAATTCTCAACGGGGAGCCCGAAATCGAGGGTATTCTTCTCGATCTGCACATGCCCATAATGGATGGGTTCGGCGTTCTTGAACTCCTTAAGGAAAACGGCATTACCGAAATACCCATTGTCATCATCACCGCAGAAAGTACGGAAGACAATCTTTTCAAAACTTTCCCGTACAATATCAAAGATTTTATCTGCAAGCCGTACAACCCCGAAAATCTTTTGCCGAGACTTAAAGAGTCTTTCGACAAATAATTCTTTTTATTTTCTCAGGTATTTTTCAATTGTTTCATATAAGCTTTCGGGCTCGACGGGCTTGCTTAAGTGAGCGTTAAGTCCTGCCTGAAGGCTTCTGTTTACATCGTCGTCAAAAGCGTTTGCCGTAAGTGCGATGATGGGAATCGATTCGGCATCGCCTCTGCCGCTGTTTCGAATGATTTTCGTCGCTTCAAGTCCGTCCATAACGGGCATTCTCATATCCATTAAATTTTCCGAACATAATTCCCCAATCTTTGTATTTTTTCTTATTCAGAAATAGCCTTCAGTTCGTTGTTTTTCTCAATTATCTTTTCAAGATAAGGTGTGTAATCCATCTCGGTTCTGCTTCTTAAAAGTTCCGTAATTTCATACACGGGCTCGTAAATCGGTGTAAGCGATAAGTTCGCCGTAACGCCTTTTAAAGCATGCGCTGCCTCAAAAGCAGCATCAAGATTGTTTTCTTTCAGTGCATTTTCAAGCAGTTCAAGTGTGTTTCCCTGAATTGCCTTATCCACCATTTTCAGATAAAATGCCTCGTTGTTCATGCATCTTTTAAGACCTTCGTCAACGTCGGCACCGTAATTTCTTAATCCCTCTATCGTAATCATGAGAACCTCCTCTGTAATTCGCCGCCTCTTATTAAAGCGGCTTTGAAATGTATTCCTGTAATTCTTTTTCAAGCAGTGCCGCGAATTCCTCGGGTGGCAGCGGCTTTGAGAAATAATATCCCTGGATGATGTCGCAACCCATTTTCTTTAAGGTTTCTACCTGCGATGCTTCTTCAACACCCTCGGCAACTACCGGAACATTCAGGAATTTTGCGATACCTATAATGATTTCTATAAGCTTAAGACTCTTTTCATCCTTGTTCATGTTTCGAATGAAACTCATATCCATTTTAAGAACGTCAAACGGAATGGTCGTAATCATGTTAAGCGATGAATACCCGCTTCCGAAATCGTCGAGTTCGATTCTGAAACCGCTTTCTCTTAAATGTCCTATCGCTTCGATTAATCTGCCGGCGTTTTCGGAATATGCCGATTCAGTAATTTCCAGATACAAATCTTTTGCGGTAATGTTGTTTTCCGTAAGCAGCGAAGAAAGTCTTTCTTCAAATTCCATGTCGAAAATGTCTATTCTCGAAACATTGACCGACACCGGAACCGACACACCGATTTTATCCTTCCACTCTCTTATCTTTGCCGCTGCTTCGCTCCAGACAAAATGATCGACTTTCTGAATCAGACCGTTGCTTTCAAAAAGCGGGATAAAATCTCCGGGACTTATCATTCCAAGTTCGGGATGTCTCCATCTGATGAGCGCTTCGGCACTTCTTAAAACGGGCTTCTCGCCCTGTATGGCGTACTTTGGCTGGAAAAATACTATCAGATTGCGGTTTTCCACAGCTTTGTCAATGTCATTAATGAGTCTTTCATGATACAGATCCGCATCGTTTAACTCTTTGCTGTAGTAGAAAATCTGCTTGGTGTAATCACCCCTGATTCTGTCGCACGCAAGTTTCGCATGATCGAACCAGATTTCCACGGGAACATCAAGGTCCACATTCTGATAAATACCGATTCGGAATCTGACCTTCGGAATCTGCGAAATCTTGGCCAGGTTTTCGTTTAACGCATCAAAAACGTTTGTATAATCATCTCTGTGATAAGCGCAGATATAGAAATTATCCGCGTCCGACCTGCATCCTATTGAACCGTCATTAAAAATATCCATGAGAATCGATGCGGTATTATTTAAAACCTCATCGCCGATTTTTCTTCCGTGCGTTTCGTTGAGAATATGAAAATGCTCGATGTTAAGACAAATCGCATCAAGCGCTTTGTCCTGATTGTGTATTTCAATCTGATGAATGTATTCTACGAAAAACTCTCTCGTAAAAAGTCCCGTCAGATCGTCTTTTTCGGCAGCTTTGATAATGCTGTTGTCTTCGTATAGCTGAATGATTCTTTCACATCTTGCGAGGATAACTTCAGGCATATCGTAAGGTTTTGTAATAAAATCGGTTGCTCCGAGTTTGATACTTTTTACTTCCGCTTCTTTTTCGGAAGTCATTACGATAACCGGAATATTTTTAAGTCTTTCATCCGCCTCGATTTTGTTTAAAAGTTCAAAACCGTCCATTACGGGCATGAGCAAATCGAGCAGAATAAGGGAAAATCTCGAACTTCTGTCAGAGAGTACTTTGATCGCTTCCTCTCCGTTGCCGGCATAAGATACCTCATAATGCTCTGCGAGGATGTTTCCGAGTATCTCGCGATTTATTATTACATCATCAACAATAAGCACTTTTCTTTTAAGCACATTAGAGTCTATGAAATTCTCCATAAAATGATGTCTCCTTTGATAAAATACCGCCCAAGCGGCTTTTTATGGCTTTTCAAAACAAGTATTCAGTTATTTCATATCTGGGAAAATACTTCACCGACTTTTTCGTTAATGCAAAGATTTGCAAAACTGTCGCGCGGTGTGGGCTGAAGATTGATAAGAACCAGTTTGTTGCCCCTGTAGTAATCGATGAGGCCTGCTGCCGGATAAACGGCAAGCGAGGTACCTGCTATTATAAGAACATCCGCATTGGCAATATACTGAATTGATTTGGTCATGGTTGTCCCGTCGAGTCCCTCTTCATAAAGAACAACGTCGGGTTTGATTATCCCGCCGCACTCGCATAAAGGTACCATGTAATTCTTACTGCCCGGATCTTTGGAATTTTCGTCTATTTTTTCTTTAATTGCGGAAAAATCAAAGAACTTGCTGCACTTCATACAGTAATTTCTCTGAACGCTTCCGTGAAGTTCCATAACTTCTTTGCTGCCGGCTGCCTGATGCAGACCGTCAATATTCTGGGTGATAACCGCTTTTAATTTGCCCTGTGCTTCAAGCTCTGCGAGTTTGATGTGGGCCTTGTTTGGCTTTGCGCCTTCAAGAAGGAGCTTGTCTTTGTAGAATTTGTAAAATTCAGACGTCTTTCTCATAAAGAAAGTGTGGCTTAAAATGGTTTCGGGCGGATAATCGTATTTCTGATTGTAAAGCCCGTCCACACTTCTGAAGTCAGGGATTCCGCTTTCCGTGGACACACCTGCTCCGCCAAAGAAAACGATATTGTTGCTTTCCTCGACCCATTTCTTTAAAGTAGCGATTTTCTCATCCATAGTTTCCCCTCCATACACATTCAAAAATCCATGTCCTGTATTTTTATTTTACTTTGAATATCATTTCCAGAGTCTGCGTTTCGTTCACAAGCACGAGCTCGTTCCCGTTTATTGTCGCGAGCAGATCTTTTCCCTTATTAAAATCGATCCTGTAATGATCTCCTTCGTCAGTTATCGTTCCTTCACGATCTTTTTCATTTACGCTAAATATGCATGTCGTTCCGCCGTTTTTAACCACAAACTTAGGCTCCTTGGAAGCCGTAAATATTTTGACGGCAGGCGGGATCGATGCCATTTCGCTTCTGCTCCCGTTTATGGTATATTCAACAAGCTCCCACTTATTGTTGATCGATGCATTTCCCGATTCATCATACTGCGCCCCGCCGCATCCGCAAAGCATAAGCACCGAAAGAATCGTACAAAGGCATATACTGATTGTTTTCTTCATATTTATTTCCCCTCACTTTTCATTTTCTTTTTTTTATTATATCCGATTTTTATCTTACACCGGCCCGAAATTTATATTTTGCAAAGTCCCGATTACATCTGAACCCTTAATTTCGTCTGATGTCTGTTTGCTCAAATGTCTAAATCACATCTGATGTCTGACTATCTTGTATTCATCGCCGCACTGATAGTACGGACACTGATAATGTGAGTCCGTATTCAGACGAATATAATCGTCCTCATCCATACTCACGCAGCAAACGTAATCTTCTTCATCGTCATCAAATACGAAATTAGCGCATTCTTCGCAAGAAATATCCATATATACTTCCTTCTTTCTATTTTCAAATTTCTTCCGACTAACGTCGAATTATCTGCTTCGGCGAATTTGTCGTGCATCGGCGACCGGTAAGGGAGCCTGTGCGTAAATTCGCTGTCTGTGTACTTGCATCCGACTCGCAATGAATTTCTGCTTCGGCGAATTTGTCGTGCAGAGATCCCGAAGCATTAGCCGGGCACTTAATGAGAACGAGTTTCCAATCTCGCCCGAAGCGCATGTCTGAGCGCAGTTTCGCCCATAAGCGAAACAAGCGAGTTCGCGAGGGCGAGTCGGTTTCAGGAAACGAAGTTCGAATTTAGTGCAGAGGCGACCAGCGAGGGAGCCTGCACGCAAATTCGCCGTTCATTACCCTCGGCGAGTCGGTTCTAAAATAAGATGCCTTTCATGCAGAGGTTTGGCTTCATTTCGTCGAAGTTCCAGGTGTGGAAGGAATCTCCTGCGCAGAATTTGTAATCGGGGCAGTCGGCACAGGGACTGGTCTTTCGGAAATCGTTTCTGAAATTTTCGAAGCGGTTCAGCCAGACGTTTTTGAAGTTGTCCGTACGGACATTCCCCTGAATGAGCTCGGGGCGCCTTTCGATATCAAGGCATCCGCCGATGTCGCCGTTGTACATGATGCTTGCTGTGTAAACGCCGGCGTTGCAGAGGAAGTACCATTTTCTGACTTCCCTTTCCATATCGACACCAAGGTAATGGGAGCAACCGTAGGTAACTTCCATTTTGTCTTCGAAGCGTTTGTTGCGGATGAAATCGAAAAGCTTTTTGTATTCGTCTTTCGAAAGCATGAGATCCGGATTGTCTTTGGCGCGTCCGATGGGCTCGATGTTTATGACTCTCCAGGAACGGACTCCGACTTTTTTGAATTCCTCGTACATGGCGTCAAGTTCGTCTATGTTTTTGTGATAGATTACGGTTGTAATCTGGACGTGGTTAATGTCCTGCTCGATAAGGTTTTTTATTCCGTCGATGGTCTTTTCGTAAGCGCCGGGCGACTGTCTGAACCACTCGTGGTTTTCCTTGAGTCCGTCAACGCTTATCGATACGGTTCTTAGTCCGGTTTCTTTTAATTTTTCGGACACTTCCTTTGTGATAAGTGTTCCGTTTGAAGTCATGCCCCATTTGAAACCTGCGTTTTTCGCAAATTCCATTATTTCAAAAAACTCGGGACGAAGAAGAGGTTCTCCGCCGGTTATGCAAAGGCGCATGTTTGATATGTCGAAATCGTTTTTTACCTGTATGAGAATATTTTTTATTTCATCTACTGTAAGCATTCCGCTTACGTCTATATCTCCGCATCTTGAACCGCAGTGAAGACAATGCTCATTGCAAAACGGGGTTATTTCCAAGAAAAGAGACCTGAGATCCGGATGCGGTCTCAACGTCTCTTCCCTGTAGTCTGCAAGTTGCTGCATATGATCTTTTTTTATTTTTGCGGTAAGACCGGAGTTGTTTTTTGCTTTTTTAAACATTTCCGTCTCCCCGGGTTAATTTATTTACTGAAACATTTCAGGCGGTCCGTAGATTGCGGGCTCCGCGTTCTCTTCCGGATTGAAATCATTTGGATCCGGTTCAAAATCTATGGGCGGTCCGTATACGTCTTCGTTCACGTTTTCATCCGGCTCAAAATCTTCCGGCGGTCCGTATACATCGACATTCTGATTGTACTCGGGATCGTAAAATTCGGGCGGCGGACCGTAAATGCATTCCGGACTGTTGTCAAACGGAGAAAATGACGAAGCTCCTGCTGAAACAGTAATAGCTGTACACAAAACCAGAAGATACGCATGTCCTATTCCGAAAACAAGCAAAAGCAGTGCCCACCATCCGCTCTTTCCGGCAGCGCGAAGTCTTCTGACCGTAAGAGAAATTCCGGGTATTATTGAAAGAATGAGATAAACTGTAATGAGGCTTGCAGGTATAACGAAAATATAGAAAAGAACGCCCTCATAAAGCGCTGCGAAATTAAAAGCAACGAATGTAAGTATCAGGTCGATTACTCCGAGAATGACATTAAAAATCACGGGGAATATAAATTCCTTTAGCGTACTCGTTCCCTTGTAATCAAATATTCTTTTCCACTGTTTTATCTGGGCTGAAAAAAAATTAACGTCCATATCTCCCCTCCGTTATTTCTGCCTTGCCCTTTTATTAGTTTTCTTCTTTTTCGGTATTATCTTCTTTTACGACGTTTTCTTCTTTTCCGGCATTTTCCTTGCCGTGAGTAATGTTGTCGTAGATAAGTTTAAATGTGTGATCCGAAAGGTCTGTTGTTCTCATCGACTTAACCGTTTCGGCGGGAATAACTTCAACTATTTTAAGATATACGTCAGATCTTCTGGGTATTGTCTTTTTAACTTTTTCCGTTCCCGAAATTGCGATTACAACCAGAGGACATCCGGCCTTGGTTGCTATTTTGAAAGCACCGTTTCTGAACTCAAGAAGCGGAGTCTGTGTTCTGTTTCTTGTTCCTTCGGGGAAAATGAAAACGCTGGATACGTCGTTTTTGATGTAATCAGCCGCTTTGTTGATTGTAACAAGCGCATTTTTAACGTTATCCCTGTCGATTGCCATGAATCCGAGTTTGTGAATCAGTGAACCAACCATGGGGATATTGAAGTTTTCGGGCTTGCTGACAAAAACAAGAAGATGTTTTCTTAAAACGTAAAGAACGCTCATGGGATCGTAGTTTGACAAATGGTTCGATACCACAAGAAATCTCTCGCCGGGCTTCGGAAGTTTTTCCATTCCTTCAACATGAATATGAACATTAAGGAAGAAAAATGCTATTTTGAGTGTTTCAAGGAAGAACCATCTGTAATATAACGACGGTTTGGTTACTTCCTTCTTTTTGTCTACGAAAAGGGAATTGATTAATATGAAAAGCCACCAGAGTAATTCCCAGAATATAACCCAGCCGAGAAGCACACCGACAAATACAAGGATGTGCCAGGGTGATGTATACCATTTAAATAAAAGATGTGTTCCTATGGCACTGAGTAATGCAAGTGCCGATAAAATATAAAGCATTTTTGCCTCTTTCTAACCCTGAGACGGGTAAATTTTAGTTTGATTTTCTCAGAAATTCAAAATATTTAACCGCGCTGATTCCGGTTGTTATTTGCCGATATTTAATCCGGTTTCTTCGGGAAGACCGAGACGGATGTTCATGCACTGAATGGCTGCACCCGAAGCTCCCTTTCCGAGGTTGTCGAAAATGGAAGAAACAAGAATTCTTTCTTCATTTCCCGTGATATAAATTTTGGCATCGTCACGACCGGCGTAATCATTTGCATGGAAGAAACTGCTCATCTCTTCCTCTGAGCCGAAAGGCATTACCTTAACGAACTGTTCGCCTTCGAAGTATTCGCTTACTGCTTTCTGCAAATCTTCGGGTGTGGCTTTTTTCTTTAAAAGATATGTATAAATGGGGAATGTAACTATCATTCCGCAGTAATAATCGTCAACAACCGGAACGAAAAGAGGTTCTCTGTCGAGTCCGGAAATTGCTTTCATTTCCTTTAAATGTTTGTGCTGCTGAGCAAGCGCATACATTCTGGGTGCATATAAATCGTTTCTTTTATCCTCGGCTTCGTAAAGAGCAATTGCTTTCTTGCCCGCTCCCGAATAACCTGAAAGCGCATTAACGCAAACGGGATAATCGCTTCCGATATAACCCATTTTTAAAAGAGGATAAACATCCATCATGAATCCCGAAGCGTAACATCCGGGAACTGCGATTCTGTTGCTCTTTGCAATCTTTTCTCTGAAATCCGCACCGAGCTCGGGTAATCCGTATGCCCAGTCGGGATTGGTTCTGTGTGCTGTCGATGCATCAATAATAACCGTATGGTCATTATCCTTATCTACAAGGCTTACCGCTTCTATTGCCGCCACATCGGGAAGGCAGAGAAATGTGATGTCGGAAGCATTGATGAACTTTCTTCGTTCTTCGGGATCCTTACGTTTTTCGGAATCAATTCTTAAGATTTCGATGTCGTCTCTGTTCTCGAATCTCTCATTGATTCGAAGCCCTGTGGTTCCTTCACTTCCGTCAATATAAACCTTCGTTTTCATATTTGTCTCCCTTGAAATTAAAATTTGATACGTAAACCCTTGGGGTAATGATTCTTTATTGCCCCGTTTGCAACCTTTCCCCAGCCAAGAGAAACCCCGTTTACAAGTATGAGCGTCCAGCCGTTGGGAATATCTTTTCTTAATTCCTCCCCGTGTCTGAATTTAAGCGCTTCATCCTCGTCAAGTTCTGTAAATCTTTTACAGTTGTTTTTATTCAAAGCCATCGCAAGGGAATGCGACGGTTCAAATCTGTCTTTTTTTATCTCTCCGAGCATAAGTCCCGCTCTTTGAATTTTAATCCCTTTTAACGAAATGTTAAAGTCTTTTGGCAAAAGATAAACCGAATCCGCAAAACATACCGTATTGTCGAAGTCCGGTTCAAAATTCGTTATATTATCACTGAAAAAATCTTTTATAAGACCGATGGATTTTCTGTCAGGTCTGTTGTTTCTTTCCGATTTTTTCTTTTTCTTTTCTTCGATGATTTCATCCGAATCCCGCTTTTTCAGGATGCAGATAAAATGGCCTTCGCCGTCGATTTTATGAGGCCAAAGCCTTGCGCATTTTTCGAGGCTTTCCTTTAATTTCGGATTCTGTGAAACCTTCTTTCCTTCAAATTCAAAAGAAGTAAAACCTTTATCGAAAAATTTAAAATTCCCGCATTCGACGATTTCAAATTCCGGATACTCCGAAAGAAATTCAGCCATCTGCTTTTCATCTTCGTCAACCGCGAATGTACATGTCGAATAAACAAGAATTCCGCCGTCCTTTAAAGTCTTAACGGCTTCTCTTAATATATCCTTCTGCCTGTCTGCGCACATTTCGACGTTTGCGGGACTCCACTCGCGAAGTGCCGTCTCGTCTTTTCGAAACATTCCTTCTCCGGAACACGGTGCGTCAACGACAACTGCATCAAACCAGTTTTCGAAGGTTTCCGCGATTCTTTCGGGTGTTTCGTTTAAAACCACGCAGTTTCTGACGCCCATTCTTTCGATATTCGAAGAAAGGATTGCAGCTCTTTCCCTGTTTATCTCGTTGGAAACAAGCACGCCTTCGCCCGCCATCATTGATGCAAGCTGTGTGGATTTGCCTCCGGGTGCAGCACATAGATCCAGGACTTTAAGTCCCCTTAAATCAATGACGCTTCCAAGGGATGCCGCAACTGCCTGTGCAGAAGGTTCCTGCATATAGAAGGCTCCCGCATCATGCTGAGAGAGCCTTCCGTACTTTTCATCTGTAGATGTGAAAAATCCTGTTTCACACCATTTTATTTTTTCAGGTTCGCCGGGAAATAACTTAAGGAAGGTATCCGTATCCGTTTTAAGCGTGTTGACTCTGATTCCGATTCGTCTGGACTCATCATAGGAGGCTTTGAATGCTTCGTATTCCTCGCCCAGCATTTCTTTCATTCTTTTTTCAAATTCCTCGGGCAGATTTGTCATTTCCCACACTTCCGATAAAGATACTGTTATTTCGCGATGCACTGAATATTATCTTCGTCAGACAAAGATTAGTCAATAATATTCTTAACACCCATGATGGTGTTGTATGTTGCATTACCGATGTATGTATTCTGACGGCTGTTTGCAGCATGAACGATCTTTCCGTCGCCGATGTAGATAGCGGCATGAGTACATACGCCGTTCTTACCGTAGATAATGATATCGCCGGGCTGCGCTTCCGCATAAGATACAAGACGTCCGTTGTTGTTGAACTGTCCTGAAGGTGTTCTGTCGATTCCGTATCCGAAGTGTGCGTAAATAAGCTTCGTAAATCCGGAGCAGTCGGTACCTGTTTCAAGTGAGTTACCGCCCATGACATATTTAAGACCTACGAACTGACATGCATAGTTAACAAGTTCTTTTCTTAAGTCTGTTGTATTTTCAAGAGAGTAGTTGTTGCCGGCTTCCATAGCTTTCTTTCTTGCTGCTTCTCTTTCTGCCGCCTGTCTTTCTCTCTCTTTTCTTTCTTCCTCTTCTTTTGCGAGTCTGATTGCTTCCTCTTCTTCAAGAGTAATACCGAGTGTGTAGCTCTTTTCAACGAGGAGTTCGTCTCTTGTATAAGGCTCGTCGATGAGAATCTGTTCTGCAAGATGTTCTCCGTAAAGGAAATACTTGCTCATTACATATCCCTGTGCGTTACCGGATGTGATTCTGAACCAGTCGCCGACTTTTTCGTTAATAAAGATAACGGAACCGTCATAAATCTTTGCGGTGGGTTCTGCTTCGGGATCCGGAGCAACACGTACGTTTACGTATGAATCAACACATGCGATACCGATCTGGCCGCCTAATGTGTTGCTTATATCCATGAGAAGCTGTGCTTCGGGAGTAATAACTTCAATATTGCTTCCGCAGGCAAGTTCCATGCTTCTGTCGCCGCCGCTAATCTCGGCTTCGGCAACTTCATAGCTGTCTATTCCGGTTGCGGGTTCAAAAACGGCAACTTCGCGGATTTTAACGTTCTCCCATCCGAGACCGTCTTTATTTCCCGCAGCGCGGCTGCTGTATGATGTAATAAATACGGCAAAAAACAATGCTGAAAGCGCTGCTGCCTGAATCGCACTTATTTTCGTTATTCCAAATGCCTTTCCCAATCTTATCATGCTTAAATCTCCTTAACTAATTCAACGATTCGATTGTTACTGTGGTTACTTCGCGGTATTAAACCCCGTTGTCAGTACAGTTGCGAGGAGGTTTCCATTCTCGTCCGTTAATGTCATCTCGTAACTGCATGTTGTTCTTCCGTGTTTTATTTTCTTTGCTTCGCAAATAATCTTTTCGCCTTTTGCCACCGAGTGATAATTAATCGTGGAAGAAAGGGAAACGATTCCCATTTTTTCGTGATTAACGGCTACCGCAAATGTGAAATCCGCAAGTGTGTAATACACTCCGCCCATTACGTTTCCGACTGCGTTCTGATGGCGCTTGCCGATTACCATGCTGCAAATTGCCGTGTTATCTCCGACGCTGTCTATTACCATTCCGTTTTCGGTTGCAAATCTGTCATTTTCAAAAAATGCTCTTACTTCTTCAAGGCTTTTCATTTTTGTCTCCGGTCTTCATGTTTAGTCTGAAATCCGAGGTGAAGCAAAGGATAATTATTTGTTCATTTCGGATAAAATATATCTTGCTACATATACGCCGCTTGCCGAAGCATGTGAAAGCGAATGTGTAACTCCGGAGCCGTCACCGATTACAAACAGACCTTTGTTTCTGGTCTCAAGATTGTTGTCGAGTTCGACTTCCATGTTGTAAAACTTAACTTCAACCCCGTAAAGAAGCGTGTCGTCGTTGGCCGTTCCGGGGCAGATTTTGTCAAGTGCGTAAATCATCTCGATGATTCCGTCGAGAATTCGTTTCGGAATTACGAGACTTAAGTCACCGGGTGTCGCAGCAAGCGTGGGTGTTACATATCCTTCCTGAATTCTCTCTGTATTGCTTCGTCTTCCTCTTACCAGATCGCCGAAACGCTGTACGATTACACCGCCGCCAAGCATGTTCGAAAGTCTCGCGATACTTTCGCCGTATCCGTTACTGTCCTTAAAAGGCTCCGAAAAATGTTTGGATACAAGAAGTGCGAAGTTTGTATTTTCCGTATGTTTCGAAGGATCTTCGTAACTGTGTCCGTTTACGGTAATGATTCCGTTGGTATTCTCATTAACAACGGCACCGTGCGGATTCATACAGAAAGTACGAACAAGGTCTTCGAACTTTTCGGTTCTGTAAACAATTTTACTTTCATAAAGTTCATCCGTAAGTGCGGAGAAGATTTCTGCCGGAAGTTCAACTCTGACACCGATATCCACTCTGTTTGATTTGGTGGGAATGTCGAGGTCGGCACAAACCGTTTCCATCCACTTGCTTCCGCTTCGTCCTACGGAAATAATGCATTTGTCGCAGGAATAAGAAGCATCTGCCGTATGAACTTCGTATTTTCCGTCATCGAGTTTCGAAACTTTTTCAACAGGTGTTCTGAAGTAAAAGTCCACTCTCTCTTTAAGGTAATTGTATAAATTCTCGAGAACCACATAGTTAATGTCGGTACCGAGGTGACGAACCTGCGCATCCAGAAGGTGAAGTCCGTTTTCAAGGCACATCTTCTTGATTTTGGTATCAGCGGTTGAGTATAACTTTGTTCCTTCCCCGCCGTACGCAAGATTGATTTCGTCAACGTATTTCATGAGGTCGATGGCTTCTTTTTTCCCGATATATTCGAATAAAGAACCGCCGAACTGATTTGTTATA